>ERZ1026772.166-NODE-166-length-51185-cov-80.274438_pt1 | contig 51185 bp, 36 predicted proteins | sample MGYA00380124_ERZ1026772 | MGnify/ENA primary metagenome ERZ1026772 (study PRJEB33269, sample SAMEA4719760) | human gut metagenome | biome: human-associated habitat; feature: organic feature; material: feces | place: Cameroon | collected 2013-10 ...
GGCCTTGAATTATCCTTGTTTCTACAAAATCTAAGTGTCAAAGACAGGAAGGTACTACTTTTTTTGATATCCACAAATCTTTTTTAAGTTTTTTTGATTTTTTTCGCATCACAACGCCGCACAGGCACCATCAGTGCCTTGTTTTGTCCGGTGAATAGACCAAACCATCCACAGCTTGACCACCGTCAGGAGTGACAAAAACAGCGGTGAACATCCACTTTACCAACCAGATCTCCGGGGTCGTGAACTGCCCTATCGGCAGCTTCATGAACACCTTGTTCCACCCCTTGTCCAGATGGACGGAAAGCGGTGGCCTGGCTGTACAGTTCTCGTTCCCCTGGTCGATCTCGGTACTTCTCACATCAGGGGCATTCGTCCAGTCGGGAGGAAGCAACTCCTGGTCATTCAGCCAGATCCGGCTGCCCCTGTAGTCCCAGCATCCGGTCGGCGGCGGCACATCATTCGCAGAGCGGCTATAGTTCTGGAACTCTACCAGCATCCCTACATTCTGTGACTTAGGGGAATATACCCAAGTATAGGCATAGGCTGTACTGTTCTCGCTCGGATTGTCAAACAAGGCCGGAAACGTACACCATTGGCTCCAGAAGTGACGCAGATATATTCCCGCACCCGTGACGCGGCGCGTGCCATATTCCTTACCATCAAAGGTGTAGCTGTCCGAAAGTCCATCCTCAGGAGGGAATCGGCGGGAAAGGTCGCCGCCGTTCGGAAACGCGTCCGTGACGACCCAATGCACATTCGTCTGCCTCACATAAGGGAAAGGCTCACCCGCAAGATCATTGTCCTTATGCCAGAGCATCCGTCGCTCAAAATCAGCGAACCTCTTGAAGACCAGGCTGGTGTCATCCGGCAGGATCACACACTTGTCATCGAAATACTCGCTTCCGCCGCCGAGCCATGACCGTTCCGCCAAGGCGAGCATGTAGGGGTAGAAAGAGTTCTGCAAGAGAATGTCCCTCTCATCCGGCAGTTTATGGTCATTCCAAACGGCCATGATCGTGCCGAGGATGTCCTCACTGCCTTGATCCGCATCGTAGATCCTGCTGTTGTAGAAGGCCACCATGTCCCCGAACAGGTCAAAGTGATTGGCATAGCGGAACCGGCTGTCTATCGCCGGGATTCCCGGCTGAGCCTTGCCACGGTAGCTCCATAGCTGTGCCATGTCGATCTCGCCGGGAGAATATTCACAACCCGGATTCCAGGAAATCGCCTTCTTGCCCTTCGAGCGCACCAAAGCGACCATCTCCGGGACAAAATCAGGATCAGTGAAATGCACCTCGTCCGTACCTATGTGGAAGTAAGGCACTTCCGCAAACAAGTCGCAGGCCTCACTGACAAGCTCCCTAAGAATGGCTTTTCCCTTGGGGCTCTGCATGTCGCAGCCGAAAGTTCTGGTGAATGCGGCGCTGTGACCCGGCATGTCAATCTCCGGAATCACCAGGACATGATGCCGCTTGCAGAAATCCAGGATGTCCCGCACCTGATCCTGAGTGTAGAAGCATCCGGGATAGCGGGTCGTGACCTCCGGGGAGTTGATCCGGGGATAGATTTTGCTTTCAAGCCTCCAGGCCTGGTTCTCAGTCAGATGCCAATGGAATGTGTTGATCTTGTACCGGGAAAGGATCTCTATCTCATGCTTCAACTCCTCCGGACTGATGAACGAGCGCCCGGTGTCGTGCATGAAGCCTCTGATTTTGAACGCCGGCCAGTCCGTGATGTCGCAGCAAGGAATCCTGACACCCGGTCCCTGCCTTTCATCCAGTTGCCGCAGCGTCTGGACAGCCCAGAACACACCGTTTTCCGAAACCGCCTCCACACGGATGGATTTCGGCGCGACAATCAACCTGTAGGCCTCATCCTGATTGACGGCGGCCTTGTCGATCCGGTCCACCAGCGCGACCTCAACCACCGCGGAAGCCGTCCCGGAGCTTTCGATTCCGGACTCCTCAAGCCATTCACGCACAGCGCCGGTCACAGAGAAATCACCGGAAAGGCTCACGCTACGGCTGTCAAACACGCCTTTGTTCCAGACAACCTCCCTCGGAAGGGGAAGCAACGTGACAGTGTCATCCGACACCGTCGCAGAGCAGCCTGACATGACAAGCAGCGTCAGGCAGCCAACAATAAAAGATCTCATCGTACTATTTCATTAAGTTCTATGGCTTGGAAAGTGATGTGCGCCGCGCTGGACTCGTACAGGATGCCTACAGTCTGAGGATCAATCATCGACAGGCAGGAATATCCCCAGCTGTCCCCCTCGTCGAGCAACAGGCTGTACGGCCATGTCACGCCCCCGTCCAGACTGGCCTTGACCGTGATGTCGCAGCGGCCTTCCGTCGTGTCCGGATTGGAGAACAGAAGCAGATCCTTGCCCAAGGCGTTCCGGTCCGCCGGCACAGCGATCAGGCTTGCCATGCAGACAGGCTCGCGGAGAGCCGTCCTGTTGGACACGTGTTCCGTCCAGGTACGTCCCAAGTCCTTGGTGGTCATCACGGCGCGCGCACCGCCACGGTTGTCGCGCATGTTCAGCATCAGTACACCCGGCTCGACCTCGGCGACCTGCGCCTCCGTGGTGTTGGAACGGGCCGGATTGTGAATATTCCATGTCTTTCCGTGATCCTTGCTGAACATTATTCCGGCGCTCGGCATCCCGTCGCCGCCGATGAACTGGATGGCGAAGACCAATGTGCCGTCACGCATCGTTATGCCGCGCCCGGGTCCCTGCAGCAGGAAACGCCACGAAGGATCCTTGACCTGGCCAGTGACATTGACCGGCTCGCTCCAGGTGCGTCCGTCATCGTCGCTGCGCACCATCATCAGCTGCGGTGTCCGGATGGGTTCCATCCCCGGCCTGGAGTTCGTCCAAGCTCGTCCGTTGCCCATTCCGTGCGCCCAGACGGCCACCACCCAGATGGTTCCGGTGTTCTCGTCGACCAGGACAGCCGGATCGCCGACTCCGTTCTGCGCCGCCGGAAGGCCACCTTTGTCAGCGAAGGACATCGCTATACGCATCGGCTCCCAGGTCTGTCCCTTGTCCGTGCTCCGGCTCACGCCGATGTCAATCCTCTCCTGCAGGTCTACACTGCTGTTCCAGCGGACATCATAGACTCCGATCAGGCTCCCCGACCTGGTCGTGACCAGTCCCGGAATGCGGTAAGCCATGGCGTGGTCGTCGCCGGCGTGCCGCACGCCGTAGCCCATCCTGCGGACAACATCCTCGGCTGTCCGCGCGAAAGGCTTCCGCTCGCCATTCACCACGATTTCCGAGACCCTCGCGCCCAGCCTGGTCAGGACTGTCGCCTCAGGACTCATCCTGACACTTACCCAAAAATAGTTGATGCCTTCCACCATCGGCTGGCCGGAACGAAGAGTCACCCTGCGGCCGATCTTCAAGGTGTGATCCTGAAGCACTGAATATGATGAAATGGCGGACCGTGTGTTCCAGACGTTATGTGAGGAAATGCACTCGACAGGGCTGAAATGCACTCCGCCGCGCCGCACGGCATCTGTTCCTGAATAGAACAGGCGCAGCTCGGCGACCGATTTCAGGTCTGTCCCGGCCCCGAACTCGACCGTGACGGATTCCAGCACATCCCCCGGCTTCGCATCCGGGACACGGATCTGGAAGAAGACATTGTCTATGCGGTCCAACAGTATGGGAATCTGCGGGCAGCGCACTTCAAGCGAATCCGCGGCGCCAAGTGCGGTCGGCAGCGACAACAAGGCCGCCAGGATGGACATGACTTTTCTCATAACGTCATAAATTTAGATGTTCCGAATGATGGTGAAAAACTATTGCGGCTGTCAATCAGTCGTGGCAAGGCTACCGCCAAACGAGGCGTTCGCCCGATAATGAGGAGCGTAGAGGGACTCGATAGTCACCACAGGAGCGGAGAACGTTCCTTCCTGCGTGATGTAGAAATCCTCGGCCACCGTGGTTTTCTCCTCCGGATAGACATCGAACCAGTACTCGGTACGGTCAGACTTGACATCCCTGTAGCCCTGAGGGGTGATGGACCAGGCTCCCGCCACAGACAACGGGTTCAGCCTCCAGCCATAGGCTCCGGAAAGCTGATCGACAGGGCGGAAGGCAGCCTCGCGAGGAGCGGCCAGGCGGATGAAACTGCGGTTCTCCTGGCTCCAGATCCTGTACTCCGCCGTGATCCTGTCGCCAACCTTAAGCTTCATACCAGGGAATATCTCCAGACGACCATCCTTGCCGTTCCCGCCGTCCACTTTCTTGTAGAAATGGCGCTCTATCGAGAATCCGTTGCCGGCGGCCACGATCCTGGAGAACGGAACGGTGTAGGTCTTGGTCAAGGAGACGACCTTGGTCGCGAGAATGTCCGCCGAACCGGAAAGCACGGAGTTGACGGCATCCACGAAGGCCGGATCCACGTCCCATTTCTGGGTCTCCTTCTGAAGCATGAGCCAGAGCCTTATGCCGTCGGCGATCTGCCTGGCAGTCACGTCTTCGGTCGAAGAGGTCACTTCGGCGGAACCGACATATTCACTTGACAGCAAGTCACAAAGCATAGAATGGGCATAGGCCTCGCTCGCAAGAAGCCCGCGGAACGGCATCACGGCGTTAGGATAGTACCATCCTCCGCTGACATGAGGCACGGCATACTCCAGAAGCGACTGCACGTCAGCGGCAATCGACTGGTTCATCCTGGAAGCGGCGGAGAACCGGACTCCCCAAGAAGAAGCCAGAGCAAGTCCGCCATCATTGCCCACCAGATTAGCCAAAGTCTTGATCCTGCGTGTCTTGGCAAGAATCTGGCCATCCAGTCCACGGCCATCCTTCGCCGAAGGCAGAAGATAGTCCTTCACCTCCTTCCTGAAGTCCTTGAAGTTTCTTGAATAATCAGACTTTTCGTTCCGTGTCTGTGCAGAGACATCAAACGGCACGGAGGAGTACATGGAACGCACATAGGCATATTCCTCCATCGAGAGCCGTCCGCACCAGCGAGGGCTGACTCCGCCGTGCAGGAACTGATTGCTGTCCAACCACTTGACAGAAGAATCGGCATCAATTCCTCCGTAATCAATCCCCGCGTCACGCATCTTGGCGAAACGCTCCAGCACCACGGCGGTCACGATCGGAGAGGAGCGCATACCCTCGAACCATCCGAAACCACCTCCTGCGTTCAGGCAAGCCTTGATCCTTTCCACAAGAGCCTCGTCGGACATCTCCACCTCAACCTTCGCCCCAAGCGAGGCGGCCACCTTCCTGACATACAAGGCCTCGGTCAGCGACAGGACATCCTTGCCGGTCGGTTCAACCTTGGAAGGAAGCGCATCCAGCACCATCCGGCGGATGTCAACCTCCTTAACCTCAGCGCCTTTGGATGTCGTGCCGGTAAACTCGGACTCCAGACGGCGGACAAGAGCTTCCCTGTCTGCTCCGGCGGTCAGCACGGCGGAGTGAGCCTCCGTCAAAGTCTGCCTTGCCTCGCGGACCGGAAGCGAGACGAACACGCCGTCCGAGAATGTCTTCGCATTGTCAGCGAAAACGACCTTCAAGCCAAGCTCGTCGTGATCCTTAGGATCCACTTCAAACTCTACCGCCACGGAACCTCCCGCCGGGACAGTCACACCGCGGGTCCTCGACGCGAACGGCCTTGACCCTTCATAATCCTTCGATGAATATGTCTGCAATGCCGCCACGCCAGCGACACTCTTGTCGGAACTATTTGACACCGTGGCTCGCAGCACGTACTTATCGCCCTTGTACAGGTACTTCGGCTCGACGAGAGCGACCTTCACCGGCACCGTTACGACCACCTCCCTGCGGACACAGGCGTTCCGCATCTCCTTGGTGTGGGCCCAGACCTGCACGATGAATGTCGAAAGCTTGTCGGAAGTCCTGAACTTCATGAACATCCTGCCGTCGGCCCCGGAACGGAGGAACGGCTCGAATGCCAGGGATGAAGAGAAGTCCGAACGTACCGCCACCCCCTGGCTCGTTACCTCTTCTTCGGCCAACTCCGCCTTTGACATCATAAGCACCGGAGCCGCCGAACTCTCGACATACCCGCCGTCAGCGGAATCGGCCATCAGCTCCACACGTTCCGAGGCATTGTTTCTGCCCAGACCGCGGGCCTTGGCTTGGCGCGGGGCGCATCCGATCAGCATTTCGTCATACAGCACCTGCCCGCGGACCCCACCAAGTGATGATGTGACATAGACCATTTCAGCCCCGAACTCCGACAGCCGCACCGTCGGCCACTCGTTTGGAGAGATCGACTCGGAACTCTTGTCAAACACCGCCGCCACAGCCTCCACGCCGGGAGCCGATTTCAGGGTCAATGAGTATTCCTTACCAGGCAAAGCCTTGTCGGTGAACGTGCTGAACTCAAGCGGCAACTCAAGGGTACTCCTCTCGCGCTTGAACTCCTTGTCAAACGAACTGCATGTGCCGTCGCGGAAATAGCGCACCATCAGACGCACGGCATCCGGGTAGTCTTCCTTATAATTATAGGTAAGGAAGGTGACAGACCCGGTCTCCCCTACCTTACCGTCCAGATAGACGATCTTATGCTCAAGTAACTGACGCTTGTCCCCGAACAGTTCCACAACAGCCCACACCGGTCCCTCGCCGGCTCCGAACTGAACCTTGATCTCCTCTCCGGAGCGAAGCCACCCGTCGGCGCAGTCCCCGACAGGTTTGAAGAAATTCCTGACCTTGGCGTCAAGGGTGACGGCGGTGTCATCCACGCGGAGTATCATCACCTGTTTCTTCGCGCTCACTTTCCTGCCGTCCTCCCTGACAATCCGGGACTCGGCCTCAAGGCTGTACAGACCGGCCTTAGGAAGGGCGATCTCCTCCGTCCTGCCGGTGAAAGTATTGCCGGAAACGACCTTCTCCCCGGAAGCATCCGTCAATGAATAGCTTACCTCAACAGGTGAGGTCATCTTGTTTCTCATGATGTCCTCGGCCCCGAACAAGACGACAGCCTTGTCTCCCGAAACCATGCACGGAGTCCCCCGCCCGTCCTTCCGGGAAGGCTCCACCGCACCCGCGGACGCGTTTGTCACATCGGCGACAAGGCTGAAATAGTCCAGTACCGGGACATATTTCGAGAATTCCTTCGTCTCGCCAGTCGAGTCCACGACCTTGACGGTCAGATTGAGGAAGCCACCGTAATAATCATCGTCCTTCGTGGCGAAACGAACCGTGAACGAACCGTCCGCCTCAAGAGTGAGCTGCCCGGAAGCCAATGTCCCGCCCCGTCTGCCCAGGGAATAGGACACCGCCGCCGAAGAGAGCGGATGACCGCTGAAACTGAAGACCTTTCCGCTGACCTCAACCGTGTCGCCGACGATAAAGAGACGGTCGGCGGTGTCAAAAGACAGGTCGTAAGTCGGGAGTATGAACTCGTCCACGACAATCCATTTGGACACTTCCAAGTCACCGCTCGTGATCCTGACCTGGAAACTACCGTTCCGACCCTCCGCCGGAAGGTCGAACGAGCCGGCCACGGAGCCATATTCATTGGTCTTCAACTCCTTGTCACACAAGGTCTTTCCCTCCGGATTGACAAGTTCGGCCTTCACGCCGGTTCCTGCCCCGAAGGTTCGCAGGCTTCCGGAGATGTCGCCTCTGTAGAGGACGGCCTTGAATCCGACCGTCTCCCCCGGATTGTAGGCAGACTTGTCCGTGAACACCTCACAGTATGTTCCGGAAGCATCCTTCTCCACGAATGACGTGGAACCCGCATCCCCGTAGATGTAATGATCCGCGGTCTTGTGAAGGAATCCGTCCTTGTCGCGGTACGAGGCCACCAGATAGCTGACGGCACCTTTCTTCAGCGCGGACACAATCTCCTCCGGCAAAGGCGTGAATCCATCCTTGCCAAGAGCCACATCCCTGACCACAGCGACGGTGTTCTCCGAGCGGACGAGCTCAAGATCAACCTTTTCCAAAGGCTCGCCTGTCATGTAGTCCGCCACGAAGAAGCGCAGTGCCTCGCTGTCCGCCCGATGGGCGATGGACAGGGTCTGCCTTGTCCATTCCGCCTTGGCGGCCACCTTCCCGTTCCGTACCTTGAACAGGTACTTTCCGTCGTCGCACACAGGAAGTCTGACCTCTACAGTGTCCTGAAGATAGAAACGATTATCCGGATTGATTATTGTCTTGCGGATCAAAGGCCTGGCGCTTTTGGCATCCCTGACGAACTCCACCTTCACCTTGTCCAGATTGCGGAGCTTAAGGACAACGACACCCTTTTCGAAGGATATGTCGATCTCCTTCTTGTCAAGGACTTGCGAAAGCGACTTGAAGTCATCCATCTTTCCGGCGATCTTCTTGTCGATGCCTTTGGAATAGGACAGACGCTCCTTCTCGACCTCCAGACAGTCGGCGTAAAGGGATTTGTAGGATCGCTCAAGGTCCGCGGAGGACGAAGGGCGTACCTTTGAAAGGCTGTCAAACCGATCCTTCAGCAGCACGGCCTTGGCGTACAGCGACACTGCCCTGCCATCATACTTCCGCGCGAAGGAACGCATCGCCTCCGCCTTCTCGGCACGGCCCTCGTCTTTGTACGAATAGCTCCTGCCGACAATCCGGCGGAACTCCAGGTAAGCCGACTTCGGGTAAGAGCCGCCGACATATTCCTCAAGGAGCGACATCGCCTTCTCCGAGCGCCTCATTACACCCAGGATCCAGAGGGCATATTCATAGTCGTCGCCGACAAGCCCCGTCCACAACTCGTCCAGCCCGTCATCGTAGAACGCCCCGTTCCTGGCGGCCTGAAGCCGCGCCTTACTGACCAGCACATAGTCAGTCATCGAGGCCGCGCTTTCCTTGGAGAGCCTGTGGCGGAATGTAACGATGGGCTCGTCATACTCCCCGACCTCTTTGTCAAGCCAGGCATTGAACTCGTCACGCTGCTTCCAGTCGCGCCGGGCCGCCACCGTCATTCTCTGACTTGCGGCGTGGTAGAAATCGTAGTGAAGCCGTCCGGCTTTCGCCTTCGAGATAATGGTGTCCAGAACGGCAAGCATCTCTTTCGGTCTGTCCGCCTTGACGGCGGCGTCATAGTCTTTCCAAAGGCCCGTCAACGTGAGGCCGTCCTTGGCGGCCTGCCCCCCATTCCTCTTCACGAAGGCACAGGTTGTTATGGCCACAAGGCAAAGGATCGCCACAAGGACTGATGTCATCAGCATATTGGTTCTCATCATTAAATGTTATTACTCATCTCAACTTTCGCAAGTAGGCAATCACCTGCTGTCAAATACATTATCTCACGTTCGGAGGTGATTGCCCACCCACATCATTTAACGTTACCCCCTCCCTAAATCCCTCCCCTCGGGGGAGGGACTTGCTTTCACTGCAAGCAGTGAAGAAGAGTGGTGTTTCGCAAATGCGAAACTTGAGTTACTCATGTATGTTCTAACTTATTGGCAACTATTGCTTAGTAATCATTAAAAAATAACTTGAACAATTTGTATATCTTTATGGTCTATATTTCTTTTCTCATCAGTCATGTGCCACCGGCACACTCCTTCTTCCAAAAGAAATCTATCCTCATAAATCTGACACAAAATTTAGTTCAACTTATTTTTTTCATGTTACTTAATAATCGTCAAAAAAAACCGATAATGCAAAAATCCTGCAAAAAAAGTTCTATGCCGGTGGCTCCTCGGCGGTCGGTGATCCCGTCGAGCCACAGGCCCGGCGACCGAAAAGGGTCCTACAGCTGCAACGCCTTGAGTATCTGCACAGCCTCGCTGACAAGGTAGGTGCTGCCTCCGACATAGATCAGCGGGAAAGCGAAGCCCGCGCCTTCCGGCTTACGGGAGGTCTCCCTGGCCAGGTTGATGGCCATCGAAAGGGCTCCGCGCACGTCGGGAGCGTCGTAGATGCGGTTGGCGGGTCTTCCTTCAGCGACACAGAAGGCACGGTAGCGCGCCGTCAGCTCCTTCTCGGGAAGGGCGCGGCGAGTCTCAGGATTTGTGAATATGCAGGTGGCGTCAGCGGGAATCAGCGGCATGATGCCGTCCAAGTCCTTGTCGGCCATAATCGCATATACCAGAATCAGTGAGGAGCACTCCCCTTCCGCCACCATCGACTCCAGCTGGGCGAAGTTCTCTTTCAGGGCCGCAGGATTGTGACCTATGTCCGCAATGATGAACGGCTGGAGCGAAAGCCTTTCCCAACGGCCGTGGAAGCCCATTCTGGAGGCCGTGCGGACTATGGCGGTGACGACAGCCTGAGAATCTGCCAGACCGGAATATCCAGGCATATTCCTCAATATGTCAATGGCCGCCAGCGCGGTGCGCAGATTCTTCCACTGGTACTTGCCGCGCAGATCCATATTCTTTAGAATCTCATCGCGGCGGCCCCACAGCGTCGGCTCCACATCCTCGGCGAATGTCAGCGGACAGCCGACCTCGGCGGCCTTCGCCTCAAAGACGGGACGCGTCCGGGGAACATATTCCCCCACCAATGCAGGCACGCCTTTTTTGAATATTCCCGCCTTCTCTCCGGCGATCGCCTCCAGAGTGTCGCCCAGCAGGGCGCAATGGTCAAGGGCTATGCTCGTGACCACCGACAGATCCGGCGTGATGACATTCGTGCTGTCCAGGCGGCCTCCAAGCCCTACCTCTATCACGGCGACATCGACCTCCTTGTCCGCGAACCATTTGAAGGCCATGCCGGTAGTGATCTCGAAAAATGACAGGCTCAAGGCATCCATGTCCGCCTCGTAGCGGCAAAGGAAGTCGTAGACATACTCCTCCGGGACCAGTTCGACCGCACCCGGCCCGGCAATCCTCATACGCTCGCGGAAGTCCACCAGGTGCGGCGAGGTGTAGAGGCCGGTCCTCAGACCGCAGGCTGACAGGGCGGACGCAATCATGTTGGCCACCGAACCCTTGCCGTTGGTCCCCGCCACGTGAATGGTTCTCAACTTCTTATGCGGATCACCGAGGATCTCCTCAAACCGCAGCATGTTCTCAAGACCAGGCTTGTAGGCGTCTTTGAAAGGAACATTCTGTACAGAAGGGAATCTGGTGAAGATCGACTCTACCTTATCTTGATATTTCTTTTTGGAAAATGGCTCCATTATCTCGTCTGATGTACTGTGTTGTTTTGAACTGAACTCAAATTTACTTAAATTTACGGACATATTATAGCGGAATGAAAGAAAAAATCTCAGCGCTTCACTCGAAGTACATCATCGACGGCGTTTCCAGACGGCTCACCCCGGCTGAAATGCTTGACGACTGCCTTGCGCGCAGGGAGGGAAACCAGACTTGCGGGGAAGGCGGATTCGAGCCTGTCGTCGACGAGAGCACAGACCCGACTCCATCCCTGAAAGTGTTCGGAACAAAGGACATACAGGAATACCTGTCCAAAGTGGTGTCACTCATCGGCGAGCCGAGACCGTTTCCCGCGGCCTACCCGGAGCCTTACACCAAAGGCCAGATCGCCAAGGCTTTGCTTGACGCCATCTGGCTGAAAGGACACTTCAAGCTGAACGACCTCACGATCGCGGCCAAATGGAGATGGAACCGCAGACCGCTCGGGAACATGGCCGCATTCTACGCCTCCGCCGAGGCGACGGCAGACTACGTCGATGGTCTGGGAATATGCCTGAGCGGCTATTCCTTCACCGAAAGCCCGCGCCTCTGCCAGGCCTCGTTCAAGGTCGGCGCCGCCGAGAAAGACGAGGATCCGGAGGATGACGACGAGAACATATTCATCCCCGGAGACGCGCCGTTCGGCAGCGAGCATCCCGTGATCGGAAGACGCCGGGCAGTGCCGGACAAGTTGCAGGACGAGAGCGGCAGCTGGATAATCTACGTGCCTTTCGACACCTGCGGGTTCCGGCTCGGCAATTCGCTTCTATGCGACGCTCTCGGTCAGAACGGAGACAAGTACCCCGAAGTCGGAGACGCCGACTATTTCATTGACTGCCATGAGGTTGTCCGCGAGTTCGTGGAGGATCGCGTCCTGCTCTCCGCCGCCACAGTCTGCGACGGAGGCCTGCTTACGGCATTGAAATTGATGTGTTCCGGGAACATTGGAGCCGACATCGACATCAGCGGCATCATGAACGCCTACGGCGAGACCAAAAGCGTCCGGGTCCTGTTCTCGGAAGTTCCGGGAGCGATCATCCAGATAAAGGATTCCGACTATGACTACATCGACGCCGAGTTTCTGCTCCAGGACATAGCTTACTACCCTATCGGCCACACCGTGACCGGTTCGGGCGAGGTCAACGTGAAAGCCGGCGGGAGCAACGGGATCTCCTCCATACTCCAGTCGCTTCTCAACAGCCAGGCCTCCGAAGGAGAAGACTGATAACACTATTATTTATATGGCAAGATATTCCGAAGCCTCTGCAAGGGGCGAGGGCGGCAGGAAGCCCAAAATCTTCGTACTTGACACGAACATCATCCTGCATGACCACAAGGCCATCCGCAAGTTTCAGGACAACGACCTGGTGATACCGATCGCCGTCATCGAGGAACTCGACAAGTTCAAGAAAGGCAACGACAACCTGGCTTTCAACGCCAGGGGATTCATGAGAGACATCGACAGGATCACGGACGGGAAATCGTTCGGCAAGTACGGCGTTCCCATCGGCAAGGGGCTGGGCAACATAAGGATAGACCCGGGGCATCCTTTCCCTGAAAGCATGAAGGGGATGTTCTACGACGACATTCCCGACCACAGGATCCTGGCCACGGCGATCTGGACCAGGGACAACAATCCGGACAGGTTCGTCGCCCTCGTCACAAAGGACATCAACCTCAGGATGAAGGCGAAGGCCGCCGGGATGGAGGTGCAGGACTACCTGACCGACAGGATCGACGAGGAAAAGATCGAGAACTCCAACAAGGAGGTCCAGTTCCTTGGAGGACTCTCTCCGGAGGCTCTGCAGAGCCTTGCCTACAGCCAGGAGACCGCCGTGGACTGGAAGGCCGTCTGCAAAGCCAGGCCCAAGGCCAACCAGCTTTACAAGATCAAGGGGCAGGACAGCACGATCTGCGCGAGGTTCGATGAAAACAGGGACAAGATCGTGTTGGTCAAGAACAAGGAAGCCTACGGAATACGCCCGCGCAACGACGAGCAGAAATTCGCTTTGGACGCCTGCCTGAACCCGGCCATCCAGCTTGTCTCGATGACAGGCGGAGCCGGAACGGGAAAAACGCTGCTGGCGCTGGCCGCAGCCATCGAGCAGGCCAAGGACTTCGACCAGATCATCCTTACAAGACCGACGATAGTGCTTGGCAATCAGGACATCGGCTTCATCCCGGGAGACCAGAAGGCCAAGATGAGTCCTTTCATACAGCCTTTGATGGACAACCTGAACGTCATCAAGGCACAGTTCCGTCCTTCCAGCAAGGAAGCCTTGAGGATAGAGGCCATGCTGAAGGAGGAGAAACTGCTGATCTCCCCTCTGGCCTACATCAGGGGCAGAAGTCTCGGGCGTGTGTTCCTCATCTGCGACGAGGCGCAGAATCTCACCCCTAACGAGGTGAAGACCATCATCACCAGGGCGGGCGAAGGCACAAAGATGGTGTTCACCGGGGACATATTCCAGATTGACCAGCCTTATCTGGACCAGTGGTCCAACGGACTGTCGCACCTGAACGAGAAGATGGACGGACAGAAGCTGTTCGAACATATATTCCTGAAAATCGGCGAGAGGAGCGAGCTTTCCGACATCGCGTCGCGGCTCCTGTAAAAGCGTTATGAATGAATATGCCTGCCCGGGTGACAGCCAAAAGCCCGGGCGGGTTATATATTCATTCTTCTTCAATTGGTAGAAAAGAAGATTTTTAGTATTTTTGTAGTCTATATTTATCGGGAAGTCTATAAAATAAATTCTTAATAATATGTTCGACAAAAAGAAAAGGGTCTATCGTTTCGGTGGCAAGACCGCCGAGGGCGACGGACAGATGCGTGAGCTCCTGGGAGGAAAGGGAGCCAATCTGGCCGAGATGAGCAAGCTCGGCATGCCGGTACCTGCCGGATTCACTATCACTACCGAATGCTGCGCCGAGTACTATTCCCTCGGCGGAGGTTATACGGATGACCTTAAGAAAGAGGTCGCCGAGGCTTTGAAAGCCACAGAGACAATCATGGGCAAGAAATTCGGCGATCCGTCCGATCCGCTTCTCGTAAGCTGCCGTTCCGGCGCCAGAAGTTCCATGCCTGGAATGATGGACACCATCCTCAACATCGGTCTCTGCTCGGCCACCCTTCCTGGAATGATCCAGAAGACAGGCAACCCGAGATTCGTCTACGATGCCTACAGGCGTCTCATCATGATGTACTCTGATGTGGTCATGGAGAAGGCCGAGGGTATCGAGCCTGCCGACGGCCAGGGAATCCGCCAGCAGCTCGACAGGATGATGATGGAGCTGAAGGAGGAGAAGGGCTACAAGTCCGACACCGACATCACCGCGGACGAGCTTAAGGAACTCTGCGAGAAATTCAAGGCAAAGGTCAAGGATGTTCTCGGAGTAGAGTTCCCTGACACCGCCGAGGCCCAGCTTTGGGGATCGATCGGTGGCGTGTTCAAGTCCTGGAACGGCAAAAGGGCCATCGCCTACAGAAGGATCGAGAAGATTCCTGATGACTGGGGAACAGCCGTCAACGTTCAGTCCATGGTGTTCGGCAACATGGGCAACACATCCGCTACCGGAGTGGCCTTCTCACGTAACCCGGCCAACGGTGACAACAAGTTCTACGGAGAGTGGCTCATCAACGCCCAGGGCGAGGATGTCGTTGCGGGAATCCGTACCCCTAACCCTCTGAACGAGGCCACCAAGACCGAGAAGAACAAGGATCTCCAGTCCCTTGAGACCGCCATGCCTGAGGTCTACAAGGAGCTTGACGACATACGTCTCAGACTTGAGCAGCATTTCCATGACATGCAGGACATCGAGTTCACCATCCAGGAGGGTCACCTTTGGATGCTCCAGTGCCGTATCGGCAAGAGGACCGGTCTGGCAGCCCTGCAGATGGCCATGGACATGGTTGACGAGAAGATGATCGACGAGAAGACCGCTGTGATGAGGGTTTCCCCTTCGCAGCTTGACGAGCTTCTCCACCCTATCCTCGACCCTGCCTCAGAGAAGAAGTCCAAGGTTCTCGCCATCGGACTCCCTGCTTCTCCGGGCGGAGCCGTAGGCCAGATCGTGTTCACTTCCGAGGCCGCCATGGAGGCCAGCGCCAAAGGCAAGAAGACGATCCTCATCCGTGAGGAGACCTCACCTGAGGACATCGAGGGCATGCGCGCCGCCGCCGGCATCCTTACCACCCGTGGAGGTATGACCTCACACGCCGCCCTTGTGGCACGCGGATGGGACAAGTGCTGCATCGTGGGCTGCGAGGCCATGAAGATCAACTTCGACGCGAAGACCGTCTCATTCGGCAAAGTCACCTTCAAGGAGGGAGACTGGATGAGCCTCAACGGCACGAAGGGTCTTGTCTACGGAGATAAGATCGACACGATGGACGCTTCCGAGAACCCTATGTTCAAAAAGTTCATGTCCATCGTTGACAAGTTCCGCAAGATCGGTGTCAGGACTAATGCCGACACCCCTGAGGACGCTCAGAAGGCTCTCAGCTTCGGAGCCGAGGGCATCGGCCTGTTCCGTATCGAGCACATGTTCTACGGTGCGAACTCCGAGCAGCCTCTCGCAAAACTGCGCAAGATGATCCTCTGCAACACCGATGAGGAAAGAAAGGCCGCTCTCGCCGAGCTTGAACCATACATCAAGGCTTCCGCCAAGAGCACCATGAAGATTATGGACGGCAAGCCTGTTGTCTTCCGTCTGCTTGACCCGCCTCTCCACGAGTTCGTTCCTAAGACAGAGGAGAAGGAGAAGGAACTTGCCAAGGAGCTTGGTGTCACCGTCGAGGACATCGAGAAGCGTGGCGAGGCCCTTCACGAGGTCAACCCTATGATGGGTCACCGTGGAGTGCGTCTGCACATGTCCTACCCTCTCATCGCCGAGACTCAGTACAGAGCCATATTCACCGCCACCGCCGAGCTTCAGCAGGAAGGCTTCAACCCTCATCCTGAGATCATGATCCCTGTGACCATCTCAGCCCGTGAGCTCAGCTTCCAGAGGGCGATCTGCGACAAGGTGAAGGCCGAGGTCGAGGGTTCCACCCGTCAGTTCATCCTCTACAACTTCGGTACGATGATCGAGATCCCTCGCGCCGCTCTGACCGCCGACAGGATGGCCCGTGCCGCCGAGTTCTTCTCATTCGGCACCAACGACTTGACACAGATGACATTCGGCTTCTCCCGTGACGATGTCGGAACCTTCATGGGTGAGTATCTCGGCAACAAGATCCTCGACGCCGATCCGTTCCAGACGATCGACACCAAGAGTGTCGGAAGGCTTGTTGACTTCGGCATCCAGGCCGGACGTTCCAAGAGGCCTGACCTCAAGTGCGGTGTCTGCGGAGAGCATGGTGGAGACCCTGCGTCAATCCATTTCTTCAACAAGATCGGTGTTGACTACGTTTCCTGCTCACCGTTCCGTGTGCCGATCGCCAGGTTGGCCGCCGCTCAGGCTGCCATCGAGCAGAGCAAGTAGTCAGTTTCGCTGACATATTCATAAAGAATCCGCTCCCTTTCCGGGGCGGATTTTTTTGCAATATAACTTTTTGGCAATATTTTTGGCAATATAAGTAATCCTAAAAAATAAGTTTTTCCTGTTTTCCGCACTTTTTCGTGACTTTTCAGAAAATCGGCCCTACAGCTGCGTGAGAGGCTGATAAAGAATCAAATTTGGGTGTCCCGCGACAAATGGCTACCTTCGTAGTATGTTTGTCCGGCGGAAGCAAAATAAGAGCGGGACCATCTCCATCCAAGTCGTTGCCAAGGTCAGCGGCAAATACCGCGTACAGAAGTCCTTTGGCAGCAGCCGAGACGAAGCCACCTTGATTTCTCTTGAGCGCAAAGCCCGCCAATGGGCTGACGAACAGGAGTTCGGAGAGGAGTTGTTCATCCAAGATGATGCTGCGGCATATGATGCCGTTTTTGCCGGTATAGGCCAGAACCAGCTTCGCCTGGTAGGCCCGGACCTCATTTACGGCCGCCTTTTCGATAAGATTGGCTTCGGTGCGGTTAGGACTTCCGATGACGAGATTTTTAAGAGCCTTGTGGTTACACGCCTGTATCACCCGGGAAGCAAACTGAAGACGCTCCGTTACATGGCGTACTTCATGAACAAGTACTACGACGAGGATAAGATCTATCGCTATCTTGACGAACTCTGCTGGAGGCATGGGAGCAAGCACAAAGGTAACTACGATGTCAAACACGATATAGAGCAGGTCACGTACAATCAGACAAAGAAAGTGTTGGGGGGCAGCGTGGCCATAGTCTTTTACGATACGACTACGATGTACTTCGAGTCCCGCGAGGACGACGCCCGCATTCCAGGCTGGTCTAAGGACGGAAAGAACGCCAATCCGCAGGTTGTTCTTGGCTTGTTGGTTGGTCCCGGAGGGAATCCCATAGGGTATGAAATCCATGAGGGGAACACTTACGAAGGCCATACGATGATCCCAATTATCAAGAAATTACAGAAGCGGTTCGAGTTTCCGAAACCTATTGTTGTGGCGGATGCGGGTCTACTTAGCAAGGAGAACATACGCGACCTGGAGAAGGACGGATACGAGTACATTCTCGGCGCAAGGATACGTTCGCAAAGCGAGCAGTTCAAGGACAAGGTAGCCTCCCTTGGCCTGAGCAACGGGCAAAGTTCCAGCATCCCACTAACGGCATCCAGACGAATGGTAGTAACCATGAGTGACTCACGGGCAAAGAAGAATGCTGCAGATCGCGAAAGAGGCCTCAAGAGGCTAGAAAAGCGATTTAAAACCGACAAACTCACGAAAGACAAGCTGAATAACCGTGGATATAACCGGTTCCTGGCCATGGAAGGTGATGCATTCATCAAGATTGACTATGCCAAGGTTGAGAAGGATGCCCGCCTGGATGGCTTGAAGGGTTACACAACCAATAGCACCTTGTCAGATGCCCGCGTCATAGAAGAGTACGGTTACCTCTTTATGATTGAGCGGGCCTTCCGCTTCTGCAAGACTGACCTGGACATAAGACCGATGTATCACCGGCTCTTTAACAGAATCGAGGCACACGTCTGTATCTGCTTCGTCGCCTACACGATCATGCTTGAGTTGGAACGTATCCTGAAGGCCGCCGAATCATACATCACACTGGACCGGGCACGCTTCCTCGCGGAGAAAATCTACCAGATCGACTACGTAAATCCATACAACAACAAGCAGATGTCAGTACTGCTTCATACCAAAGAGGAACCCGAAGTCACTGAACTTCTCAATATCATCTCAGCTAATTGCTGAAATGGGTGTCCCATTGCGGAAAACAGGTAATCCTAAAAAATAAGTTTTTTTTAGGATTACATAATCAGTGGAGGGGGGGGCAAAAAATTTCCCCTTGCCGAATTTTTCACGTAACAAAAATTGCGGCAAGGGGAAATTTCTTTGCGTTATTAGCTCACTGCAAATTATCATGCCTATTTATAAAGCGTAGCGACCGAAGCTAACTACCTGGAACCTAGATAGAGGAATACCATTCCTAGGAGGACTAGGGCCAGGTCGATGGCCTTGCTGCGGAGGTTCTTCTCTTTGAAGACTATGGCGGCGAACAGGAAGCTGACCACGACGCTGCCGCGGCGGATCATCGAGACGATGGAGATCATCGCGCCCGGCATCGACAGGGCGTAGAGATAGACAAAGTCAGCGACACTCAGGAATATGGAAATGAATATGATGGACCATCTCCAGCGGAACGGGGTCGTCTTTTCCCGGTGGGGGTACCAGATCAGCAGCATCATCACGCCCATCATGCCGCACTGGTAGATGTTGTACCAGCTCTGGACGGTCATCTTGTCCAGTGCCAGACCGTCCGGATCCATCAGGAACTTGTCATACAATCCGCTGACCGCGCCCAGAATCGCCGCGCCGACCACGGCATAGATCCAGACATTATGCTCGAAATCAATGCCTTCCTTCTTGCCGCTGCGGCTCAGCATGAAGAATGACACCACTGCCAGCAGCACACCGATCCATTGGAGGTGGTTGAGTTTCTCTCCGAAGATCAGCATCGCTCCGACCAGCACCAGCACAGGACGGGTAGCGTTGATCGGACCGACAATCGTCAAGGGCAGATGCTTCATGCCGTAATAGCCCAATGTCCAGGAACTTAGAACAATCACGCTCTTTAGCAGAATCCATTTCTGAACCGCCCATCCGCCATATTCGGCGACCTTTAGAATGCTGCCGTCAAGGGCGGAGGTGCAGTAGGAAAGAAGGATGAAGGGGGTGAATATGAGGGAGCAGAACAATGTGTTCAGAAACAGCACGGGAAGGACGGCGTTGCCGCCCAGCGCCTCTTTCTTGCAGGAGTCGTAGAAACCCAGAAGGGCCGCTGACAGGAATGCTAACGATAGCCACATGACACTAAGTAAGCGTTAAAAAATAAGTTGAACTAGATTTTGTGTCAGATTTATGAGGATAGATTTCTTTTGGAAGAAGGAGTGTGCCGGTGGCACATGACTGATGAGAAATGAAATATAGACCATAAAGATATACAAAATGTTCAAGTTATTTTTTAATGATTGCTAAATTCTAACCGGGCGCAAAGTTAGTGTTTTTCGGGAATAGTTTGTCCTTTGGGCGAAATTTGTAAATACGGACAATAAAAGTTAAATTTGTGAGAGGTACAAAATGAACGTATATGGCTGGTAAACAAATACCGGAGATGAATTACCTGATGTCGCTTGTGGAGAGGAAATACCGCAAGGCCGTCAAGACTTCCACAGATTTCTACACTCTGGCTGCCGACATAGAAAGCAAGACAAAAGAACGGGTCTCGCCATCCACTCTCAAGAGGATGTGGGGCTACGTCAACATGACCCCTATTCCCAGACAGACAACCCTCGATGTCCTGGCAAGATACATCGGAAAGGATGACTACAAGACCTTCTGCGATGATCTCAAGCACACCGAGGCCTTCCATTCAAGATTCTTCACAGCCGATTTCATCAACGCCAACGACCTCAAGCCCGAGGCCGGAATCGAGATAGGATGGAGCCCTGACCGTATGGTTACACTTAAATACCTTGGAGACTGCCAGTTCGAGGTGACCGGCAGCCTGAATTCGAAACTTGCGCCTGGAGACCGGTTCGTCGTGGCCAACTTCATAAAGGGCTTCCCGCTCTACATTTCCAGAATCCTCAGGAACGGCGAGTACACCCCGGCCTACATCGCCGGCAGACAAGGCGGCCTCAACTATCTGAAGGTCATCTGATCCAGCTTCCGCAATCAGCGAAGCGCCTACATCTAGGCAGAAGGCGGACAGCCGCGCCGAAAGCATGACGCATTCTCTCGCATCCCTTGCCGGTTGCCGCTATCCTTTCAGAAACGGACACCGGCACCGACCTGGAGATCCGCATGTCCTCCGAAATCTGACGTTACCCCGAGAGAAATAATCAACGGCTTGAAAGTCAGGAATATTCCTCCGTCGAGTGCGAAGTTCCTGTAGGACTTGTCCCCGACCTTTGCCCACTGACCCGAAGTGTCCTCCCAACCCAGTGAGTATGAAGTCAATCCGGCTCCGGCATAAAAGCCGAGGCGACGGGAAGGGAACATCGCGAAACCGGCGGTGGCCACCGTCCGGCTCACACGGGAATCCCCGCTCGCCCAGAAGCGGCCATATTCAGTGCCACCGTCGCTGGTGCAGACGTAGGAATATTCATTAGTCTTGAAATCGCTCCTGTAGCTGACGTACGCCCCGATCCGGCACTTCGTCACCACCGCTGTCGCACCAAAGGATGTGGTCGGGAATATTCCCGCGTCGGCGAGAACGGCAAACTTCCACCCTTGTTTAGGGGGCTTGGCCGGGCTCTTCGCCCGTGATGCCTTCATCTGCACCATTCCGGCCTGCCCGGCGGCCAGGCAAGGCGGCGCGGCTATCAGAGCCAACCCGGGAAGAATCGCCGGCCCGCGCCTTAGCGCGCCTTTTTCAATGCCCTCATCCTGTGCATTTCCCAACGATCCCATCCCGGAAATGTACCTTGACCTGATGGCCTCAAACCTTTCCGCCTGGGCGGCAGACATCTTCCCGGATGCGCCGGACAAAGTCCTGCGAAGCGATGACAATTCGGAAAGCAGGGCCTTCAAAGCGCTCATCTCGACCTTCTCCCATGCCTCAACCCTCATCCTGAGCCCAAGGCAACGGTCACAGATCGCCTCATACTCGTCCAACGCCCTGTCGAAGCCATCCTTCTGCGGCGAAGCAGCCGCCGGCAGGCAGAGTCCCGCCACCAAAGCCAGGCACAAAAGAATATGTCCGAGAAGATTCCGCATAGGATTCATTTAATAACCGTAAAAAAATCGCCGACTGCTGAAACAACATGCCATAAATTGACTCTTGGTTTCCCGCATCAAGCCGACGTGGACAAATTTAGCATAAAAATCCGCCATTTTCAATCACTTCGCTAATAAAACGACCCTTAAGTAACCTTCAAATAATAACCTGCATCATCTTAAGGAATCTTTTCGGTCTATATCTCATCAGTCATGTACCACCGGCACACTCCTTCTTCGAAAAAAGAACTATCCTCGAAGGTATTCTCTTAATCTGAGGCAACTTACTATTTTCATGTTTGTTAAATAATAAGGTTGGCGAACTCGGATCCTTACCAACATGTATTTTCACTTACAAAGAAACTGAGGCATAGGGAAATTCAGTATAAAATGGTATCTTTGGACAATCTAAGGAATTATGGACGAAGCATCCGGATTTTTCGAGACACCGACCATGGCTCAGCATCCAAGGCAAGGAATGTTCGAGCTGGTAAGCAGCAGCCCGGAAAGCTACTGCGACATCTGGCGTGCCGACAAGGACGGAAGGTTCCGCATCTACAAGGCGCTTAAGAGTGAATATGCCGGAGATCAGGTCTACGAACGGCTCCTTAGGAAAGAGTTCGAGATAGGATATTCATTGGATCATCCGAACATCTGCGAGTACTACGCCTTCGTCAACCTCCCACCGCTGGGCAACTGCATTGAGATGGAGTGGATAGACGGGTGTTCGCTGGACAGTCTCCTTCCGCGCGGCACTGTAGGCAAGACGCTGGCAGTCAAGATAATCAACGAGACCTGTGACGCACTTTCGTACATGCACTCCAAGCAGGTTGTCCACAGGGATCTCAAGCCGTCCAACATCATGCTGACCTACAACGGCAACAACGTGAAGCTGATCGACTTCGGTCTGTCCGATACCGACGCGCATTCCGTGCTGAAGGGTTCCGCCGGGACGCAGGTCTACGCCTCCCCGGAACTGATTTCCGGTGGCAACGTGGACTACCACACCGACATATTCTCGCTCGGTTGTGTGATTGACCGGCTGAGTCCCACCTACGCCCGGGTGGCGAGAAAATGTTGTCAGCGCGCTCCGGCAAAGCGCTTCCAAAGTGCCTTGGATGTCAAGAAGGCCATAGAGCGCAAGCCTTTGGCTCCGTTCGCCGTGGCCGCCGTGGCTCTGGTTCTCCTTGGCTCCGCATTGTGGCTGACACACCCTTGGAGCCGTCCCGCCGGCGATGTCGCCGGCCTGCCATCTCTGACCGACACTCTGCCTGGCACCTCCGAAGACTCCCACGCTCTTTCGCCAGCCTCGTTACCGATTGATAATCAAACAGGTGCTGAACAACAAATGGGCAGAATTGAAGACTTTGACAAATCCGGTTTAAATGAGCCTTCCGCCCGGACGAAGAGTGACTTCCCGGGAGGCGCTAAAGAGGACTCCCCGGGAGGCGCTAAAGAGGACTCCCCGGGAAAGCCTAAGAACCGGACTCCGGAAAAGCCCGGAAAAATGGATAATGCTCCCAAAAAGTCTCAGCAAAGCGACAGGGAAGCCATAGACGAGCTCTTCCGCCAGGCCACCGAACTCTTCGACCAATAAGTCCACGACCCAGTCCCCCCCCCCACACCGCCAGTTCTGAAAGCCCGCCACACCGCAGCTCCGCCGCGCTCCCGGGCGACAATTTCACATATTATTATCGCCCAAGGTTCAAGTCGCGCTCCCGGGCGACAATTTCACACTTTATTGTCACCCAAGGGTGCCGGAAGGCACGATTGGGCTACACTTAAGGCCTTTTTCGTCGCCCAAGGTTCAGGACGCGCTCCCGGGCGACAATTTCACACTTTATTGTCGCCCAAGGGTGCCGGAAGGCACGATTGGGCTACACTTAAGGCCTTTTTCGTCGCCCAAGGTTCAGGACGCGCTCCCGGGCGACAATTTCACACTTTATTGTCGCCCAAGGGTGCCGGGAGGCACGGTACGGCGACACTTAAGGCCTTTTTCGTCTCCCAAGGGCACCTATTCACAGTCCACGGCGACTCTGCCAAGAAGCGATGCGGTGCCACACGGCCTGTCACACTCCGGAAAATATCCTTCTTATTTCTTTGTGATGGTCGGAGGAGTCCAGCTGTCCAGCGCCTTTAAATCCGGCTGATACAGGCGCATGAAAAGATGGAAGCCCTTATTGCCCGTGGGCAACCAAAAGGAACCATCCTGAGGGTCGGCGGCCGACAATGTGACATCAAGCGTTCCATCGGCATTGAGATTGTATCCGCTGCGGTCGGTAACATTATACCGGTTGATAGGGTTATCAATAAGATAGTCGTCGTCCCCGTAGGCGGTTATCGACCAGAAGCCGCCTTCCTTGACAGGAGGAAGCGAGCTGAAATGCAACGTATAACTATTTGCGCCATTGAGGGCTTCCTTGTCAGAGTCGTAGTCGGCACGAGGATAAATAGCCACCTCATTGGTATTGGCTCCAAGTCCCACCAACGCCACGGCGGCACGGAAATCATAGGCTTTGCCAAAGTCGCCTATAGGCTCCATAAAATATGACCATATTCCTCCTATGCTCTTCTTGTATGTGGCTGCAACGGCAGCGGCGTCTGCCTTGAAAGAAACCTTGACATGCGCGAACATCTCCGCCCCGTTTTCGATCTGCTTCATCTTAAGCCCCGGGCCGACTCCAAGTCTCTTCATTCGTTCTGTCACCTCGGTGTCAAAGGCCAAAGGAGGGTTCTTCTCCATGAGAGAGTTTGCCTTGGCGAAATATTCATCAAGCGACATCGCCATGCATGCCTTTACAGGATTCACATCCTTCGACGCATCGTAAGTGCCTTTTGGCGCGACATATCCCGCATCGCCATAAGCCGAAAGAGGATAAGCCTTCATGGCGTCCTGAATCTTCCTTACATTCTCATAGTCGCCCTCTCCCTTATTAAGGATGCGTACGATACACCAGCCCATTGTCGTAGGCATCTCCACAAGAGTGGCTCCCGCCGGAACAACAACCTTCACTCCCTTCTTGGCGAACACATATGTGCCGCCATCAGTGATGACGCTTGTTGTGTTTGTCCATGCGTCAAGCACCTGAACATTGCAGAATCTGTCTTTGACTTCAGGGAATTCGAACACAACCGGTTCATCCAAGTCCATCCACAACCGACTGTAATATGTGTCCACATTAGGTGTCACCACCGACTTGCTCGATGCATCGGCCATCTTCACGGCATGGATAAGCTGATTGACCGGCGCGCGCGGTATGCCCGGAACAAATGTCTCGGCATTTGTTTCCACCGACTCCGTGGCATCCATGATCATCAGCGGAAAGGTGTAATAGAAGGCCTCTTTCAATTCACTCTCGGTTATGGTGATGGGCTCATCTGCCGGATCGGTGGCCGGGCCATCGTCAGAGCATCCTGCAAACAAACACAGTGTCACGAGGAGAGGAAGAAGGAATCGTTTTGACTTCATAAATATAATTTTGTTTTGTTAGGAATAAGACACCAAAGATAAAGACAAGGAGCCGGACACTGTGTTCGGCTCCTATTGGTTGGTGTTAGATTTCCGTTACTTAGGTGTTAGACTTGTGACGAATCTAACACTTAAGACTTATTTTTTGGCGTTATCGGCCCGCCTTTGGCGTTATCTGCCCGCCATTCGTTGATGGTCAAACCAGTTGCCTCCTTAAACTTAACCTGAAGATGGCTGCGCGAAAAACCACAACTTTCGGCTATCGCCTCATTTGAATATTCAGGATGCTCCAAGATTTCACGCTTTGCCTCTTCTAAACGAAGAGCGGAGAGCCAGATGCGGAATGTCTTGCCTTCCACTTCGCGAAGATACTGCACCAGTTGACGCTTGGGTATATTCAATCTACCGGCAAGTGTGCCGCTGTTGATTTCGACAGAGGCATAACCCTGACTCTTTCTCCATCCTTCGATCAGGCCACAGATCCTCGCTTTAAGCTCGTCATCCATAACTGTCCTGGCCGCTTCTGTGGCAGTGTTTCCTCTTACGGGACAGACTTCCTCCTCTGTTTCCTCTACAAGAATATCGTTCACTTGCCTGATGTTGAAACCAAGGGCCACAAAACTGATGATATAGAACACAAGGGTAACGAGAAACAGAGGTCCCGCAATGGAAAGCGCGGGTGTGTAGAATATGCTGAATGTCACAAGTATGGATGCTATATATAGCAACCGGACGCTTGTACGCATATACAGGTTGTAAAGTATTGGCTCCTGTTCCGACTCCTCGTTCACCATTTTCCTTACACGACGTATCTCTTTTATGGGATAAACGATGAAGAAGACCACTGTCAGGAGGTATATCAATCCCATCACGTACAACACTTCTTGCATATGCAGACTACCATAATGCAGATAACCGTAAGCGAAACAGCAGAGTATAAGCACCATGCTTATCACTGACGCCGACAAGAATTTACGATGATAACCGCGTCCGCAGCCTATACGCAATATCGAATAGGACATGATATAAGTAACCGGCGAATAGAAAAGTATATTGACCACGGTCCCCACATCGTCGCCTTGCGCACGGAAACCAAACCACATCTGCAACAAATAGTGTACTCCGAGCAACAGCATGGCAAGCGCCAAGAGCCATCGCACTTTCTCATACGTTCCTGTGGTGTCGGGCTTCTGAAGACACGACAGCACAAGAACAAGCAACAATGTAAGCGACACTCCCATCGAGCCTGCTTGCATCACAAGTAAAATGTCGGATAATTCTCGCATCTGACTGTCTGTTGATCATCTTCTATTGCGAAATTACAACTTTTCTCCAAAACATCTTAATTAAAGTATTTTATATTATATTCCAGTATGCCCAAGAAACTACATTTACAGTCAATAGCCTTTGTTCATGCCTCCATTTTTTATATACCCGTTGCTTGTTTTGATATGCTTCTTGATCTTCTTTATGGCCCAGTCGTAATGGCTTGCCGTTGTCGAAACGCAGTAAGCGCCAAGCGTGGAAGCGCCTGTCCAACCGAACGAATCCTTGGCAAAGAGTTCTTCATTGGAGAATCGCTCTATCAGTGCCATTACCTCTTTGTGACTCTCTTTCAAGATTGCCTTTGCTTCTGTCAATTGCGTGTTTTGATGCTTCCTCCAAAACTCTAAGTTCATTGCAGGGTAGGTTTTCCAGTTGTACGGTGCGGGTAGAAAAGTTTTGCGTTCACCGTTAAGATTCGCTTTTACCCAACTCTGCAGCAGTTGATGCCACTCGTACAGATGAACCAGCACATCACGCAGGTTCCTGTCCCTGCTCCAATGTGTCTCTTTACCGGCCGTTGCCATTTCTTCAGAAAAGGCAGCTTTCTGCTGACCTTCGGTCATACTGTCGATGAGTTTCCACATCTTGTTGAATTGTTCGTTGGCTGATGATGTCAAATCAGCTTTTGTCGTTGCACGTGCCATGATTATTCTTTTGTCTGTTCTTTTTATAATTAGTAATTCGTAAAAATAAAAAGACATCTATCCTCGAAAACACTGCCAAAACTTTACCAACTTTGTTAAAACACTTACTAACGTTCTGAAATGTTCTTCAACTTCTCTATAATGTTATCCTAGTTCCCTTATGATTATGATGACCTTTATCGGGGGACAATAATAGTCTAATACGTCGCCCAAGGGTGCCGGGAGGCACGATTGGGCTACACTTAAGACCTTTTTCGTCGCCCAAGGTGCAGACCGCGCTCCCGGGCAACAGTTTCACACTTTATTGTCGCCCAAGGCGCAGGTCGAGCTCCCGGGCGACACTTTCACACTTTATTGTCGCCCAAGGGTGCCGGGAGGCACGATTGGGCTACACTTAAGGCCTTTTTCGTCGCCCAAGGTGCAAGCCGAGCTCCCGAGCGGCACTTTCACACTTTATTGTTGCCCAAGGGTGCCGGGCGGCACGATTGGGCTACACTCAAGGCCTTTTTCGTCGCTTTAGAATGCTTAACTAGGGGGAAGGAGGACGCTACGCTATGCCTTGCGTTTGCATGAGCAGCAAGACTGGGAAAGGACGATGCCTAGAACGGCAACGAAGACTCCTATCCACTGAAGGATGGTGAGGTGCTCGCGGCCTATGATCTCGGCGATCAAAGCTGTGGCGACGCACATCATGGCAAGGAAGACACTGGACTTGGCGACTCCTAGCCTCTTGATAGCCATCGCCCAGAGCGAGAAGGCAAGGCTGGAGCAGAGAACAGAAAGAGCCAGAATAGGTTCCAGGACTTCCCAGGAAACGAGTCTGGCGTCGAAACTCTCGATGCCTTTCGTCAGGAAGAACGGAAGGAAATAGACAGAGCCTATCAGGAACTGGTACATCACAATGACCTGAGGCTTGTAGCCGTCGGCTAGAAGCTTGGTCAGGGACGCATGACCTACCTCCGAGAAAACCGCAAGCATCAGAAGGATGATTCCCAACACGAAATTAGGCGACACATTCTCATTGCACCCCTGCTTCAGAAGCACCATACAGATACCCCCCAAGGTCACGGCTATTCCCAAAGCGTTGAGTACCGACACCTTCTCCTTGAAAAAGAGCGCGCCGGCAGCAACGGAAAAGATCGGCACGGACGCTATTATCATGGCGCTGATTGTCGGCGAACCTGTCTCCTTGATGCCATAGGTCTCGGTAAGAAAGTAGATAAGCGGCTCAAACAGAGCAAGAAAGGCGAATTTCAACAAGTCCTTGCGGGCGATGAAACGGAACTCCTTCGTGAGGATGTTGAAGACAAGGAGTAACAAGCCTGCGACAAGAATCCTGATCGGGACGAAATAGAAAATCGGAACGTCCAGAGCTATCAACTTGTCGCTCCAAATGTAGGACATTCCCCAAAGCACAATGGCCACTACTGACAGCAGATAAACCACCGCCTTGTTGTCACATACACTTCTTGAAGCGCTCATAACGAATTAAATACTCCTTGTTATACCTATATTGTCTTTCAGTTTTGCAAATATAGTTAATTTTTTCTTCTAAAACGAAATAATATTCAAATATTCATTAACATTTCGACATCAAGTTGCTGACAAGTGATCTTCCCCGAAATTGATTGACACTTTTGAGGCGGTTTAAATGATACACTATAAACCAGAGTCTACTCCTGTCGAGGATAGACTCAACTCCGATTCAACCAAAATTCGGGAAGGGCAGGGGGCGCTGCAGAAGGGGTCGGAGGAAATAGCCGGAAACCCCCAGAATACCTCTATTTACTATCCAAGAGCCTTAAGGAGATCCTTTTGCGGTCAAGATCGACATCCAGGACACTTACGTTGACCTTTTCGTGAAGCTTCACTTTGCGGCCACGCATCTTCGAAATGTGGATCAGACCGTTCTCGTGGATTCCTATGTCAACGAAGGCACCGAAGGCAGTCACATTCGTGACTATCCCCGGCAGTTCCATTCCTGGCTTTAGATCGTCGATCTCGCGGATGTCATCGGCGAAACTGAACTCCTGCGCGCTCTGACGAGGATCGCGGCCAGGTTTCGCCAACTCCTTCAGGATGTCATTGATCGTCGGCAGACCGAACTCGCCCTCAACGTACGCCGAAGGATCAATCTTACCGATAAGTTCCTCATTGCCAACAAGTTCGTTAGTGGTCACACCAAGATCCGAGGCCATCTTGTCCACGATGTGGTAGCACTCGGGATGCACGGCGGAATTGTCCAACGGGTTCTCGGCGTTCTGGATGCGAAGGAAGCCCGCGCATTGCTCGAAGGCTTTCGGGCCAAGCTTCGGAACATCACGTAACTGCGAGCGGGAGGAGAACCCGCCGACCGAGGAACGATAGTCGATGATGTTGGAAGCCAGGGCAGGACCGATGCCCGACACGTAACTCAACAGATAGGAGCTGGCGGTGTTCAGATTGACACCCACGCTGTTCACGCAGATGACAACCGTGTTGTCCAGTTTCTCACGAAGGAGACCTTGATCTACATCATGCTGGTACTGTCCGACACCCAACGACTTGGGATCGATCTTCACAAGCTCCGCCAACGGATCCATCAGACGGCGCCCGATGGACACCGCTCCCCTCACGGTCACATCCTCGTCCGGAAACTCTTTCCGGGCCACCTCGGAAGCGGAGTAGATAGATGCACCGTCCTCGCTCACGGTGAAGACCTTGACATTCTCCGGAATCCCCACACGACCTATGAAATCCTCCGTCTCCCGGGAGGCCGTACCGTTGCCGATGGCGATGACTTCGATGGCATATTCATCAATCATCGAGGCCACTGCCATGATGGACTTGATCTTCTCGCTCTGAGGCGGATGAGGGAATATTATTTCGTGATGCAGCAGGTTTCCCTGCTCGTCCAGGCAGACAATCTTGCAGCCGTTGCGGAACCCCGGGTCGATCGCCATCGTCCTTTTCTGGCCGACTGGCGGCGACAGGAGCAACTGGGTCAGATTGTCGCCAAAGACATTGATGGACTCAATGTCAGCCTTTTCCTTAGCCTCCTTAAGGATCTCGTTGGTAAGGGAAGGTGCCAGCAGACGCTTGTAGGCGTCATCCACCGCCTGACGGATCTGATCGGCGAGCCTGGCTCCCGGATAGCGGTGCTCCTGGCAGAAATCATAGTAGATCTTGTTGCCGCATTTCTCAGGATCGGCGTCCAGGCTGACGGAGAGAAAGCCCTCGTTCTCAGCCCTGAGAACGGCCAGGAGATTGTGTGCCGGGATTCTCTGCAACGGCATCGAGAAATTGAAATAAGTCCTGAACTTGGATGCCTCCGGATCACTTGAGGCGGCCTTGGTGGCCTTTGACTCGATCCTGCGGGTTCTGAATATGTGCCTGAGATTCTCGCGGACAGTCTGCGACTCCGAAAGCCTCTCTGCGATGATGTCCCTCGCTCCGGCAAGAGCCTCCTCGACCGAGGCGACCTTCTCTCCGACATATTTCCTCGCCTCCGCCTCCGGATCGGTCACCTCGACCTTCCACATCCTGTCCGCCAAAGGCTCAAGACCCTTTTCCTTCGCCATCGTGGCGCGGGTTCTCCTCTTCGGCCTGTATGGCAGGTAAAGATCCTCCAACTCGCTGGCCACCACGCAATTCTCTATCCGGCTCCGCAGCTCGTCCGTCAACTTTCCCTGCTCGGCGATCGTGGAAAGGATGCCATCCTTCCTCTTCTCCATGTCCGTAAAGACATCATTCCAATGCTTGATCTGCGCCACCGCCATGTCGTCAAGACCTCCGGTCTTCTCCTTTCTGTAACGGCTGATGAAAGGGATGGTGTTCCCTTCCTCGAAAAGCTGCACGCAGTTCTCCACCTGCCAATCCTTCACGGAAAGGGTGCGCGCGATGTAGTCTATGTAGATATTCTTCATATTCATAAAGTGTTATTAATCAATCAACTTTCGCAAGCAGGCAATTGCCTGCCGTAAAAAACATCGCCCCACATTCGACGGCGACTGCCCGCACGCGTCAATCCTGCGAGACAACCTTCAGCTCATCCCTGTAGGCCGAGAATATCTTGGACTTGGAGACGAAGCCGACATAGGTGCGGTCACGCCTCACGACAGGAAGGTTCCATGCGGAGGTGACTTCGAATTTCCTCATCACCGAGTCCATCTTCTCATCCTCGTAGACATATTCCTCCGCGCTTCGGATGAAGTTGAAGACGTGAAGGGTCTCGTACTCATCGGTGCGGAACATGTCCTTGCGTATGTCCTCAAGGGAGACGTAGCCCTGGAAGCGGTCCACGGAATCAAGCACCGGGAATATGTTTCTTGTGGACTCCGAGACGACTTCCACGAGTTTTCCGAGGCTGTCATCGATCTTCACCGTGGAGAAGTCGGTCTCTATGACATCGGACACCTTCAGAAGGGTCAGCACGGCCTGGTCACTGTCGTGGGTCAGAAGCTCTCCCCTCTGGGCTATACGCTTCGTGTAGATCGAGTATTTCTCGACAATCCTCGTGGTGCCGAACGCTATTGTGGAAGTAAGGATCAAAGGGAGGAAAAGATCATAACCGCCTGAGATCTCGGCGATAAGGAAGATGGCTGTCATCGGGGCCTGCATGACTCCGGCCATGAGTCCGGCCATGCCGACTAACACGAAATTCTGCTCGGGAACCATCGTCGTGGCTCCTCCGAAAATCAGGTTGAACGTCCTCGCGACCACGAAGCCGGCGATCGCTCCCACGAACAGGGTCGGACCGAACGTTCCTCCGACACCGCCGCCCGCGTTGGTCAGCGTCATGGAGAAGACCTTCAGCAGAAGGATCAGCACGAAGAACACAGGCACAGACCAAGGGCTGTCCGTCAGGAAGGCCAGAGGTGTCTGCCCGTCAAGCGACAGCTCCATGCCGTTGAGAAGCACTCCGAGAGACCCGTACCCCTCTCCGTAGAGCGGAGGGAAAAGGAAGATCAGGATTCCCAGGCCGACGGCGCAGAACAGCCATTTCAGGTAGACGTTGCTTACCTTCCCGATCCTGTCCTCCAGCTTCAACGTGGTGCGTATGAAGTAGATGGAGCAAGCGCCGCAGAAAAGTCCGAGGATGATGTAATAAGGAATATTCTTGAGCGCGAACGGGGTCAGCGCGCACTCGAACGGGGTCGAGGAGCCAAGGAATATGTACGATACCACCGTCGCTGACACCGTGGACAGCAGCAGCGGCATCATAGAGGTCATCGAGATGTTGAAAAGAAGGATCTCCAGCACGAAGAGGACTCCGGCGAGAGGGGCTTTGAATATTCCCGACACTGCCGCAGCCGCTCCGCAGCCCAGCAGGATGGTCATGCTTCTGTAGGACAGTCCCATGTAGCGGGCGAAGTTGGATCCGATGGCGGCTCCCGTGTAGACTATCGGTGCCTCGGCTCCCACGGAACCTCCGAATCCGATGGTGACGGAGCTGGCCGCCACGGAGGACCACATGTTGTGCGGTTTGATCCTCGACTCATGCCTGGAGACAGCCTGGAGGGCCTTTGTCACCCCATGACCGATGTTGTCCTTGATCACGAACCGGCAGAACAGCATCGCCAGCAGCATGCCGACACCCGGGAGGACAAGATAGTAGAGAGTCCCGCCCAGGACTTCCTCGAAGGCATCGTGAAGCCCTCCCTGAATCAATGAGATCAAGGTTTTCAGCAACACGGCGGCAAGTCCTACCACGATACCGACGACGAGGCTGAGCACAAGGAGCTGGTTCCTTTCCGACAAGCGGGATATGGGATTGAACTTTGGCATATTCGTACAAATTTAATTATTTTTGTGGATAGTGTGTAACATTTAACATTCAAGCCGCCATGAAAAAAGTAATAGTGTCGCTGATTGTGTCCCTTCTGGCAGCCATGCTTGGGATCGTGGGTCTGAACCTATTCAAGGACGCAGGCCCACGGGAAAGGATGAAGGCCGAGAACGGCAGCAGGATAATCGTGGAGGAACTTAGTTTCTACAGGCACGGTGACAAGGTTTTCGGCAAGATTTTCAAGCCCACCGACGAGAATGGCTTCTTCCCGGACTCCCTCGGGCCGAGGCCTGTCATCATCTTCTTCCACGAACCGCTGAAGACCGCCTACCCAGAAGGGCTTCTGAAGTCCCTGGTTCCCGAAGGGTTGATAGGCTACTCGACAGCATTCCACGAGAGAGGCAACGATGTGAGATTCATGGTGAAGAAGATAAGGAAGGAGAAGTTCGCCGACGCGGAGAGAATAATCCTGATAGCGGACACATTCTCTGCCGAGGCCGTGACAAAGGCCGCCTACAGGCTTAAGAAATCCGTCAGCGGTCTGATCCTGATAGAGCCGGAGGTCAGCGAGAGCGTCTCGCGCCTGACGCCCAAACTTGGCTACGAGGTCCTGACCGTCAGCACGTCAGAAAAGACTTCCGCAAGGATAAAGATCCTTGATTATCTTGAGATCAGAGGAGCGTTGAAATGAGAAAGACACGATTCGGAATAGTAGGTACCGGACGCATCAGTGACTGGGTGCTTAAAGGAGCAGTGCTGGATCCGCGGTTCGAGGCGGCGGCGGTCTGCTCCCGGTCGAAAGAGAGCGGCGAGGCGTTCGCCAAGTCCCATGGAATAAGTAAAGTCTACACCGACATCGCTGAAATGGCAGCCGACCCGGAGATCGACGCGGTCTACATCGGCACGCCGAACAGCACGCACCACGACCTCGCGATTCTTTGCATGAACCGTGGAAAGCATGTGCTGTGCGAGAAGCCGATGGGCGCCAACGCGAAGGAGGTCAAGGAGATGGCGGAAGCCGCGAAGGCCAGTGGAGTGATGCTGATGGAGGCGATGATCTCGACACTTTGTCCCAACTTCGTGGCGGCGCGCAAGCATCTGGCCGGGATGGGAGCCGTCCGGCACTACTTCGCGTCATTCTGCCAGTATTCCTCGAAATACGACCTTGTCAAGAGGATCATCGCCGGGGAGGAGGATTCGCCGGTGCCGAGCTCGCTGAATCCGGAACGCTGCGGCGGGGCGCTGATGGACATAGGAATATACACGGTCTTCCCGATGGTGGCGCTTTTCGGGAGGCCGAGTGGCATCAAGGCGGAGGTGACAACCTGCGAGGTGCCGGTGCGCCTCGACCGGAAAGAGTGGAAACGCATTGACCTGCAAGGCAGTGTGATTTTTGAATATGACGGGATGAGCGCATCGGTGATATATTCAAAGATAGCGGACTCCAACCTTCGCACAGAAATTTCCTGCGACAAAGGGATCATCTCGCTGGATCAGATCCACATCTGCCGTCACGCCGGGATGACAAGGCGCGGCGCTCCGACCTCGGGACGCTCCTCCGGGCCGGAGACCATCGACATTTCCGTCCCAATGGACGCGGACGAGTACCTCTGCGAGTTCAGGGAATTCATCGACGTGCTGGAATCCGGACACCTTGAATCGTCCGTCAACAGCCTTGAGACATCACTTGTCACAGCTGAGATCCTTGACGAGATCCGCCGCCAGGCCGGAGTGGTCTTCCCTACGGACTAAGGAGACGCTTCGACCGGCACCTCGACCGGTCGGCGAGTCTGCCGGGACACAACGCCGGCCCGAACGGGGCTACTGCCCGCCAAGGCGTGCGAAATAGGTCAGGACATTCTCCCAGGCCTTGAAGGCGTCGGAGCCGAAATGAATCATCGTGCCCATGAAGTCCTTGCCGCCGTTGGTCTCTGGCTCGGCGTCGATCAGATAGTCGGCCAGTAGAAGATTCTTGTGGTTCGTGATCGTCACACGGTTCCAGACAGGGACACCGAGGTTCTCCTCGCACCATCCAAAGACCTTCTGACACAATTCGGGATTGTTGTACGGCACCCCGGCGACAATGTGGATGTCATAGTCCGCGGCCAGCGTGGCCACAGCCTTGTGGAACCCGCTGGAGTGGTTGATGATCCTGTCGCTCAGCGAGATGAACAGCACCGGCCTCTGAACGCCATTCTGCCTGTCATCTATCCATTGGATCACCGGCAGCAGCGAATGGAGGATCGCCTCGTCGTTGAGATAGTGCTCGCCGTCGAACCTGACCGCCTGCGGATAATGTCCGGAGAACAGATCGAATGTGTGTACCAGGGTGTCGCGCTTTCCGTAAAGCCCGAAAACCTTGTCCTGGTCCTCCGAAGCCCTTTCGAAGCAATGCGAGCTGACCTCCCGGAAATGTTCCAGAAGGGTTTTTGTGACCAGAAACGATGTCTCGCCATCCTGACGAGGGTTATGGAACTCCTGCCGTCCCAGCCCATTGTTTTTCAGCAGCGTGTCCGCCAGCTGAAACGCCGGGTTCACAAGAATCCTGTCCACGCCGTACAGCATCTCCGCGTACATCGCCCCCATTGAGGAGCCGACAATCAGATCCGGCTTTTCGGACACGACCATATTCCTCAACAACTCCATCGCGTCGAACGGCTCCACCGGCAGATCCGGTGCCAGCACCTGAGCCCGCGGCATCAGCAGCCTCAGCGTCCTGACACTCCCGTTCTGCCCGCTGGAAGCGAACCCGTGCACATAAAGTATCTTTTTCCCGGCCATCAGCCCCGGACGGGCATATTCATAAAGTTCCATAATGACTAATAAAAAACCTCTCACGCACGAAAGTCATTGCAAAGTCACTTTCCGCAAGCGATGAGGAGTTAACCGCAAAAATAACAATTTTCGTAATCAAATGATTGGGCCAAGACTTGAAATTCCTGATTGAAATGGTTATCTTTGAGAGATTGATATTTAAAAATGACACTAACTATGACAGATCTGAAAAAAATAGTTGAACTTTTCGCCATCGAGGGCGAAGTCAAGGAGATAAAGCCGTTGGGCAACGGGCTGATCAACGACACGTACAAGGTTGTCACGGAGGGCGGCGCGCCGGATTACGTGCTGCAGAGGATCAACAACGCGATCTTCACGGACGTGGATCTGCTCCAGGGCAACATCGAGGCCGTGACCAGACATATTCGTAAAAAATTAGAGGCTGAAGGAGCGGAGGACATCGACCGCAAGGTTTTGAGGTTCATTCCGTTGAGGTCTGAAGGAGAGAAGGTTGAAGTGCTGATGAGCGAGAAGCCGAAGACATATTGCCTGGAAGACGGCAAGTTCTGGAGGGTTTCGGTGTTCATCAATGACGCCTACACCTACGAGACCGTCAATCCGGAATATTCAGAGTACGCCGGCGAGGCTTTCGGCAACTTCGAGGCGATGCTTGCCGACATCCCGGACACGCTCGGAGAGACGATTCCTGACTTCCACAACATGGAGCTGAGACTCAGGCAGTTGGTCGAGGCTGTCAGAGAAGACAGGGCCGGACGTCTGCATGCCGATGACAAGACAGAGAATCAGGAACTTCACAGGATACTGGAGGACATCGACAAATACGGGGTCCAGATGTGCAAGGCTGAGCAGCTGCACCGTGAGGGAAAGCTTCCTAAAAGAATATGCCACTGCGACACGAAGGTCAACAACATGATGTTCGACAAGGACGGCAAGATCCTCTGCGTCATCGACTTGGACACCGTGATGCCAAGCTATGTGTTCTCCGACTTCGGGGACTTCCTGCGCACCGCCGCCAACCCTGTGGCCGAGGATTCGCCGGAACTGGACAAGGTCGATTTCGACATGGAGATCTTCAAAGCCTTCACAAGAGGCTATCTGAAAGGGACAAAGCCGTTCCTCTCCCCGATCGAGAGGGAGAATCTGCCATACGCCGCCTGTCTGTTCCCATTCATGCAGGCAGTAAGGTTCTTCGCCGACTACATAGGCGGCGACACCTACTACAAGATCAAGTACCCGGAGCACAACCTCGTCCGCACCCGCAACCAGATGAAACTCTTCCACTCCGCCCTCGGCAAGGTTCCGGAAATGACATCATTCATTGAATCAATAAGATAGGTGCACAATGAAACGCAGGGATTTTCTTAGGACGGCGGGGATGGTGACCGCCGGGAGCGGACTGCTCATCGGGACGGGGGGACTTATTACCGGATGCGCCGGCAAGGAGAGCGGCGGTAATATTCCTAAACCATACAAAGTTGGCGGCTCGGCAAGGATGAGGCTGAGTTTCGAGCCGTATGAGCTCAAACTGAGGCACACGTTCACCGTGGCGACATATTCAAGGACCACCACGCCGGACGTGCAGGTGAAGATTGAATATGACGGATTCACCGGCTACGGCGAGGCCTCCATGCCGCCGTACCTCGGGCAGACCGTGGAGAGCGTCTGCAACTTCCTGAAAAAGGTTGACTTGGGGCAGTTCGGCGACCCGTTCCAGATTGATGACATCCTGACTTATGTGGATGGGATCAACGAAGGGGACACCGCCGCGAAGGCCGCCGTGGACATCGCCCTGCACGACCTTGTGGGTCAGCTGATGGGGCAGCCGTGGTACAGGATCTGGGGCTTGAACGCCGCCAAGGCTCCCGACACCACCTTCACGATCGGGATCGACACTCCGGACGTGGTGCGCGAGAAGACAAAGGAGTGCGCCGGACAGTTTAACATTCTTAAGGTCAAGGTCGGACTGGACAACGACAAGGAGATGATCGAGACCATCCGGGAGATCACCGACCTGCCTCTCGCCGTGGACGCCAATCAAGGCTGGAAGGACAGGGAGAAGGCGCTTGAGATGATCCATTGGCTTAAGGATCACGGCGTTGTAATGGTCGAGCAGCCGATGCCGAAGGAAATGCTGGACGACAACGCATGGCTGACAGAAAGGAGTCCGCTGCCGACATTCGCCGACGAGGCCATCCAGCGCCTGACGGACGTGCAGAGGGTCAAGGGAGCATATTCAGGAATCAACATCAAGCTGATGAAGTGCACCGGAATGCGGGAGGCCTGGAAGATGCTGAACTACGCCCGCGCCGAGGGGATGAAGGTGATGGTCGGCTGCATGACCGAGACGTCCTGCGCCGTGACCGCCGCCGCCCAGCTCTCCCCTGCCGTGGATTTCGCCGACCTCGACGGCAACCTCCTGATTGCCAACGACCGCTTCGAGGGAATGACCGTAGTAAACGGCAAGATCACCCTTCCCGACCGCCCCGGACTCGGGCTTAAACTGTTGTAAACCAGTTAAAATGGAATATTCCGATTTCAACAAATTGATTAAAGCGCTGACTGCCAAGCCGAAAGAGACAGAGTGGCTGGAATTCAAGCATAATTTTCATTCCGCGGAAGAGATTGGCGAAAGAATCTCCGCTTTATCGAATAGTGCCAGTCTGTGCAATATGCCTTTCGGATACATTGTGTTCGGTGTCGATGATGCGAGTCATAATGTATGCGGTACTGACTTGTATGGCAAGCGCAAGATGGTCGGAAATGAAGAACTTGAGTCTTGGCTTTCAACCCGTCTTAATCCAAGGATAGACTTTGAGATAATTGACGATTTCGTCTATGAAGGCAAACATATCTGTCTATTCAAAATACCAGCGACAACCAATCGCCCAGTCAGTTTCCTTCACAAAGAATACGTAAGAATCGGAAGCACCACACGCAATCTTAAGGATTACCCTTCGAAAGAGGCAAAAATCTGGAACAAGGGACAAAAGCCCTTGGAGAAAATCGTGCTCAAGAATGGACTGTCAGGTCAAGAAGTGTTCTCATTTCTAAGTGCGGAGACTTATTTTGACCTGATGCATCTTCCTCTGCCACAAAACACGGAAGGCATTTTAGACAGATTCTTGTCAGAAAATCTAATATCAAAAGATGAATCAGGCTATAGTATAACCGAACTCGGCGCCATTCTGTTCGCTAAACATCTTTCGGATTTCGATGGGTTGAAAAGAAAGATTACGAGAGTCATTGTGTATAAAGGTAAAAACAAAATAGACACAATACGAGAATGCGCTTTTGATAAAGGCTATGCAATAGGATTCGAAGAGATTGTATCTTGGACGAACAGCCAACTTCCAGCCAATGAACAAATTGGAATGGCCTTGAGAAAAGACGCGCGAATGTACCCTGACATCGCCATAAGAGAGCTTACGGCAAATATGCTCATTCATCAGGATTTCTCCGAGCAAGGATTTCCGATGATTGAGATATATTCTGACAGGATCGAGTTTTCCAATCCGGGGCAACCATTAATCAGCGTGGAGCGTTTCATTGATGAATATCAATCCAGAAACGACTCTCTTGCTGACATTATGCGCCGAATGGGAATTTGCGAGGAAAAAGGAAGCGGTATGGACAAGACCATATTCAATATAGAGTTATACCAATTGCCACCTTTACGCTTCCTCGTACAAGAGACAAGAACTTCTGCCATTGTGTTCGCATATAGAAAATTCGCTGATTTGGACAAAAGCGAAAGGGTGAACGCTTGCTACCAACACGCGTGCCTGAAATATGTCTCGAATGAGAAGATGAATAATCGTTCCCTTCGAGCGAGGTTGGGCATTGATGACAAAAATTATCCTATGGCATCCAGAATAATCAAAGATTCCCTGAATGCAAAAGTAATCAAAGAAGAAGACTCTGAAAGTGGAAGACATAATTACATTCCGTATTGGGCATAATAATTCTGTCAGAATGTAACCGGGATGTAACTGGGATGTAATCATAGAACTTTCAAGCAGAGTACAAATTACACAAATATCAACTTATCAATAACTTACATTTCAACAGTAATGTAACTATTATGTAACTGAGATAGATTTATAAGGGAATAATTGATATGGCAATGAAAAGAAAAGAGATAGTTCTGTGGGCGCTGGTGGCGCTCGCGCTGGCGGCGAACTTCTGGCTGCCGAGGCAGATGAGGTACAGATATTCCTGGGACAAGGATCTGGCGCAAAGGATGGCGACGGAGTTCAGCGCCACCAGGGAGGATGTGAAGGAGTATATTCAGAAATACATTCCGGACGTGACGGACTGGCAGATCGACAAGTGGACCGCCAGCGGGGAATTGGAGTCGGCGCGGATCGGCAGGCAGACGATGTACTTCAGCGCCGCCGCCCGCAACCTGTTCAGGATCAATCCGGAGCTGGCCGCTATAAAGGCCGCCGCCGATGACAGGGAGCAGGATCTGTCGAAGAGCGGCACCTCGCTTTCGGGACACGCCGCCATCGACGCGGCGACCATTCCGGCGATCAAGCGGCAGGTTCTTGAGAACCTCGCCGCCGGGAAGGAGAACCCTTACCTCGCGTTGCCTAAGAGGATGAGGGTGACCTTCACCCTGAGCGTCCACGCCAACACCCTGCGCCCGGGGCAGACCATCCGCTGCTGGCTGCCGCTTCCTCGGCAGGACGTGGCGAGGCAGACCGGTGTGAAGTTCATCGAGGCAGGGGTGAACGGCACCGCCTACCCTGCCGAAAAGCTCACATTCTCAGACCCTTCCAACCCCCACAGCAGCGTCTATATGGAGGCCAGGACCGCCCGGGACAAAGCCACCGTCTTCCACGAGGTCTTTGAATATACCTCCTGCGGCGAATGGCATCCGATCGACTCCTCCAAAGTGCTGGCCTACAATGTCTCGGATCCTGAGTATAAGGAATATACCGCCGAACGGGAGCAGCATGTGATCTTCACCGAGAGGATCAAGGCAGCCGCCGACTCGGTCACCGCCGGCATCGACAACCCGTACCTTCAGGCGAAGGCGATCTACACCTGGATCGACAGGACGTTCCCGTGGGCGTCGGCCAGAGACTACTCCACGATCGGGAATATTCCTGAATATGTCCTGACGAACCGTCACGGCGACTGCGGCCAGGTGACGCTGCTCTTCATCACGATGTGCCGCTACAAAGGCATTCCGGCCAGATGGCAGAGCGGCCTGATGATGCATCCTGGAGCGGGCAACCTCCACGACTGGGGCGAGGTCTATTTCGAAGGCTACGGCTGGGTTCCGGTTGACCAGAGTTTCGGCATCACCTCCTACGGCGGCGACTTCTTCCTCGGCGGCATCGAGCCGTACAGGATGATTGTCAACACCGATTTCGGCGGCAACCTCTCACCCGCGAAGAAATATCCCCGCAGCGACACCGTGGACTTCCAGCGCGGCGAAGTCGAGTGGTCCAAAGGCAACCTCTACTACACCCAGTGGGACTACGACTTCAAGATCGAGTACCTGGACTAAGGAATTGTTTGGATTTGACGGCCCGGCCAAGCCCCCATGGCATCCCCACTCCGGGCAAGAGCAGATAATCCCCGCCTTCCGAACCTAATAAGGGTCGGAAGACGGGGTTATGCCATCATTTCCATATCCGTTCGACTTTGATGTCCAACCCTTTGTAATTGTAGGTGCCTTCCTGATCGAATGTCACTACGCGGCATTCCACAAAAATAATTATTTCCTAAATATTCGGAAGCAATCCGCAATTATTTTCCTATGGTTTAGGAAACGTTCAACTGCACATGTATTTTGTAAAATACACAAACGGTTCAGAAATGTATTTCATATAATACAGGACACCCCATTCAATCAAGCAACGAATAATTCGTGCTGCGGCCACCTTCGTCATTCTTTTTCAGGACACCCTTATTCACTAGATCACGGATGTCATTAAGGGCTGTGTCCGTGGAGCATTTACCGATTTTCGCCCACTTACCGGTAGTCAGTTTGCCAAAGAATCCGTCAAACTGCATATTAATGATCTTTCGTTGGCGCTCATTTACCCGTAAATCCTTATGAACTTCCCAAAAACGAGCTTTTGACAAGACAGATGACAATGTGTTTTCCGTTGAAGAAAGAGCCTTGTCAAAGCACCCAAGAAACCATAGCAGCCAATAGGTTATGTCCCCATCACCTTTTTGAGTCTTCTCAAGCACTTCATAATATTCCTTCTGCAGAACTTTAATCTCATTGGACATACTGTAGAAACGCTTTGATGAACGCTCGCTACGAGCTAGGAGCATATCGGTGATAGCCCTTGTAATGCGCCCGTTTCCGTCATCAAACGGATGGATGGAAACGAACCACAAGTGCGCGACGCCAGCCTTGACCACAGCATCTGTGCCGTCGTCCCCGTTTACCCAATCAATGAAGCGACGCATCTCTTCCGGCACAAATTCCGGTTTTGGAGCCTCATAATGAATCTTCTCCTGCCCCATCGGCCCTGACACCACCTGCATCTCTCCGCCGCGGTACTTGCCGACCTCTATTGAGAACAATCCGCTGCGTCCGGTTGGAAACAAAACATTGTGCCATCCGAAAAGACGCTCATCCGAAAGTGGTGCATCGTAATGTTGGGTGGCATCCAACAGCATATCCACAACGCCATCCACATATCTGGACACTGGAACCATACCAGCAGAGTTGATACCAAGCCGCCTTGCGATTGAAGACCGGACCTCCGTAAGATTCAAGGCTTCCCCCTCAATCTCGCACGAACGTACCAATTCCAGAGACATCGTGGCAAGCATAGCCTCTTCCTGAAAGTCAAATCCGAGAGACTGCATCCTGCCAAGCATCATCCCTTGTCTGGCTCTCACAGCCCCCAACTTGTTCATTACAGCATCTTTATCATACTGAAACTGCCACCAATCATCTCTTTGATATATATACATAGCCGCGTGTTCTTTCCGGCAAAGCTATGGATTATCCGGCAAATAAGCAAGATATTCACCGATATTTTCTCGGCGAATAATCACCTTTTTCGCCGAAACTCACGAGGTCACACAACTCGAATGTGAATCACGGTGGTTTCCCTATAACCGATACTTATCCTCTGCGCACCTGGAACCGCATCTTGCTGCTGGTCAGCGGATCGCAGTTCCAGGCGTGTTCCATTTCCCGTACCCTGAAGAGCCGAGCGGCAACAGAGCGCCACACAGCGATGGCCCCAACTCCCAGGTGTGTGAATATATTCGCACCCAGAGTGGCATACTCCTCATTTTCACCCCGATGCGGTTCCAGGTCCGCGAGTTCATCATCAGTAATCGGATGCCCAGGTAACGGATATATTCTTTTTCATATCCCGTATGCAGCATAATACGTAGAGGGAACAATATAGGGGTTGGATAACTTTTGCCTTATAACACTTATGCTCAAATAATTGTGGTCTTACACTTGTTAGGAATGCCTACCTTGATACCCTCTATTTCTCTCGAAATAACAACCTCTAGGAACTGAACCGACTATGCCACTAGCCAAGGTCGGCGAACGTGAATCAAGATTGCTGTCTCTTGCCGATTTCGAAGTGAATTTACAAAATGCTTTCAGTCAAAAGCCTGTTGGAAGCATCTGGATGACACCTTGTCGTGAAAAACTTGCGCCTTGGGATTTGAGTTTTTCAGCTCTATCCAGCCTCTGTGGGAATAGACACAATCTGCGGCTGAAAGCATTTTGTAAAACCTTGACTATGCGTAAGAAGATTTTATGGGACAATACTGAGATCAAGCATTCGGAGGAGCGGATGTCGTCCATTGTTCGGCAGCAGTTTTCATTCCCGTACAATCCGATAATCGATCAAACACTATACAAGATGACCTATCTGGAGAATTGGGGTTCAGGCATCCGCAAGATAGCAGACAGCTGCCGGGAGGCAGGCGTGGAAGAGCCCACATATGACCACCGACCTACGGAGGCCAATGGGAGATTCTTGAATAGATCACGAAAATATAAACAGGAGATATATCGAATACCACGAGGACGGTGAACGCAGACGCGATAATGACATACCTACCGAACAATTCGGTCAATTTCCTGACGTATGATCTCCGTCACAAACACGCAAAATCGGCTCGCCCAAGACCGCTTCGATAGCCGCAATGGTCCCGATGGTAAAATTATGCGTCCCGCGCATCCACTTGCTTATCTCAGGCTCTTTTTTTCCAAGCATCTCAGCAAGGTCTTTCTGCTTGAGTCCCTTATCCGTAAGAATGACGTGAATCCTGTCAACTATACGGAAAGACAAATCAACTCTTTCCCTGACAGCATCAGAGACATGCGTCCTACGCCGGTCTATCACACTATTCCTTTTCATCACGAACAAATTGTAAATCACCTACTATTTCCTTGTCAACAAGTAATAACTTACCATCTCTCACTCTGGAAGCGATGAAACGACTGGTGTCCATCAGCAACTGAACATAAGCAGAAAGAGTCTCACTCTCTTGCCAAGATTTTGTGTCCTTAGCATCACCGTTTCCAAAGATAAGTATCTTGTCTGACAGCCTTAAACAATATAATCTAAGCTTTCCCGACTCTATAGGTATAGCACTCACGCCATCCCCATATTTACCTTCCGGTCTAAAATATCTTTCAAGAGCACCAGTCTCCCCTATTCTATCAAGCCAGGCAACAATCACATCCATCTCCTCATCATACTCACACCCAACAGGAAATTTGTCGAAAAATTTTTCAAGTTCCGTCAATTCCTCACCCTCCAGCATAATACTGTAAAAATTCACAGCTTCGTGCTCCTCTATCAATCGTATATCATACTCCCCCCCCCATCTTAGTTAACTTTAAAGTTAATATTTGCAAATATATACCTTTTTTCAGACTTTACAAGTCCAACGCAAGAATTCCAACACGGGCAGAGTCAAAAAAAGTTTTGCTATAACGTAACTTATTCATAGTTTTGTAATGCAGTCCCGGTCATTCCTCTCCCATACGTCAGTGCTGGTGATGAATCCGGGTTTTTCTATTTCATCAAGCCTTCATCAATCCGAACCCCAGAAGGTTACTTTAGATTCTCAGATAAACAAAGGAACAAATTTTCCATCTCATAAAGACAGAAGATTCGTTCCTCGCTTTTCTCATCATCGTAGTGCAAATAAAATCATAGTTTTCCACAAAACAAGGTGTTATTTAGCATTGAACAATAAGTGGTTCACAAGATCAAGCCATCATTTGGAATATGGCGGAATGGCCATACCATCACCCAACCTCAGTGGGAGGCAACGGGAAAAAATCATCTTTTCTCAAAATTCCCGGTTTACCTTTCCCAAAACGCGACATTAATGGTAAAAGCATAAGACAATGGGAATGAATATGAGTACAACTTGCAAGGCAGAACACCGCCGAATCACCTCCCCGCCCGGAGCAGGAAGTGCAAGAGAAAGAACGCCAACCTCAACAACCGAGGCTGGTCTTAATGAATATATCAACGCCACGGATCAGGTCGCCAAAAATCAGGAATATAACTGAATATAAAGCCGTTGGATAAACGTCCAAGACTCCGGCAAGCCAGACGAGACAACATAACCCACGGAAACAATCCTCAAAAAAAGTGCTGAAAGTCCGAAAATTAACGATGAATTTGACAATGAGAAAGCACAAACCATTTTCGGTTGTATCGTATTATCTTTTTCGTCTGTAAAGAAGCAATGGGTTGTTCGCATCATCTCCAGCATATAATCACGATAATTGTCCTATGTATGGTCGTGAAAAAACGAATCAATGTCAGCGTTTTTACTGCAAGTATACGGCTGACATTGATTAATGATTTCTGATGTTAATCTGCCGAAACGGCAGTTGTCCAATAGATACCCCACGATTTACTTATTCCCCTCTTTCTTTTTCAAAATTGCATAAGAATTGGCTGCCTCCTTAGAAAAATCAACAGAGGCACGTCTGCGAAGGTTTTCTTCGGACATCTTGACGAAGCGTTCAGCTGCTGAACCTCTTAACGTCGGGATTGCTTTTACCTGCATTCTACTCGGACTGGGGAGATGCGGACATCACGGAGGCCTACATTGACAGGATCGGCTTTGCTCCGGTCCCCGGTCAGAAGTATCTCCTCTCGTTCTGGTGGATGGACACGGAGACAGGGTTCACGGGCGAGTCAATGGCGGTTTCCACGATTTGCGGCGAGCTTTCCAACGTGAACAAGGAACTCTACAAGGTTCGCCCACGGATGAACTTCTCGGATGCGGTCTCGGACGCAAACTCTCCTTTCAAGGATATGAGATTGGAGCTTTCCGGGAGTCCTGTTCTGGTGACGGCTTCCGGTGAATACGGGTTCCTCGGCAACTGGTCGTATATGTACATTAATTTCAACGACGAGGATTTTCCCCGCGAGGATGTGGACTGCTTCCTGATGGGAAGAGGTCTTGGTAAATGCAAGTACGAGATCGCATGCATCGAGCATTCCGTCAAGCCTCTTGTCGGCAGGGACGGATACGGGAGGTGCAACGTCTATTATCTGCACGGATAAGACAGGAACTCTTACCAAGAATCAGATGCCGGTTTATGAAACTGCTTTTGCTGGTCTTTCGGATCAAGCTCTCTTGGAAGAGAATACGTCAAGTCTTATCAAAGAATGCATTGCTGTCAATACAACTGCAACCTTGATTTTACAGATCCTTCAAAGATTAAGGCAATCGGAAATCCAACGGAAGGCGCGTTGCTTCTTTGGCTCCATAAAGCTGGTGTTAATTAGGCTCATGTAAGAAAGGCGTGGAAATCAAGGGACTGGATGCGGTGCTGAGTGATCCTTCCGTCAAGGTTTATCATATGGGTACCACGCTCAAGAAACTGGGAGAAGGCCACGAGTCATACGACAAGGCCGGCCATTCGTTGGTGACAAATGGCGGCCGTGTACTGATGGTTCTTGCTTCTGCCCCTGATCTCAAGTCAGCTCATGACAAGGCTCTTGAGGCTGTGTCCAAGGTGGATTGCGATAACCTCTTCCACCGCACTGACATCGGGCACTGGGCATTTGAATAGCCTTCGCTTATAAAATAACTCCGGCAGCTGTAATTTTGATTTTGACTTCCGAGTCCCCTTTTTCAAGTTCTATCTTGAACCAGTCTCCTGATGGGGTCTCCACGTATTCGGCGTCATCGATTTTCCATGATGGATAAGATGTGCTGATCTGGGTCAGAACGGCTGCCGGAAGTTCGTTTTTACGTACATCCCACTCTGTGCGGAGCCAGTTGTGGTCCTTGCTGAAATACACATCCTTGCCGCGTCTTTCGTGTACAATCTCGACTTCGATTTCGCCGTCATCATATTCTGTATCTATGATTGCTGCTCCAGGGTATTTCTGTCCGATGAATTTCTCGAGTTCGGACTGGATGTCTGTCGGGAGATAGTCCTCGTAGTCGTAGTCTGAATCGATGTCCACCACTGTCTTGATGAGGGCTCCTTCTTCAGAATAATACAGGTCCGCTTCCTTTTCGATATTGCCGGAACGTGTCTCGACCTCGATGACATAGAAGGTCTCCATGCCGTTTCTCTCGAGCTTGTCGATGTCATCCACTTTCCAGTCAGCATATTCACTTGCCTGGAAAGCTGTCTTTACGGCTTCCGGAAGTTCATTGTACGAAATCTCGCTTTCGGTCATGCACCACTGTCCTGAGCGGTTGAACCATACGGAGAAGTCATATCCTGCGTTGGCTGAACGTGTAGCGACTCTGTTGAATTGCGCCACGTCGTAGCCGTTCTTGGATGTCCATTTTACATTGACTGCATCCGGATAGCGTTCTGCCAATTCTGCTTTCGCTTTTTCGTTTATCTGGCTGTCAGTCGAAGCTTTATTGCAGCCTGCAAGTGTCATCAGGCAGATGCACATTGCTGTAATAAATAAATTTTTCATTGTACTATAATTTATTGATTTGTATTTTTTTTATCTCTGATTATCCGGGCTATCGGTCGAGTCCTGCAAGATTGAAGTTCTTGTCGAATTTCAGTTCGAAGCCATTGTCCAGTTTCAGCTCAAGTTCTCCGTCGTCATACTCGGCCTTGGTGATGAACGAGTCGGGATACAGTTCATTGACCTTGTCGGCTGCTGCCTGCGGAATTATGCCGTCGGGGATGCTGTTGCGGTGACGGTTGATTTCCTTCCATTCTCCGTTGCGACGGAATTCCAGTTTGGTCCCGTCCGTGAGCACGATTTCGTAGGAAATTTTCTGCAAGTCTCTGTCTTCTTTGGCAAATGCTATTTTTTCATCTTGAAAGTGCTCAGTGATGAAGCTCAATACGTTTTCCGGAAGTGATTCCGGGCTTGTCGCCTTGTCGTGCACGAGGTTTGACAGGAAATAGCCCAATGTTCCTGCTGCCGCGAGCGAAATGATTACTAAAATGATCTTCTTAAACATAACATTGTCCTTCTTTGTATTGCGAAATTATAGTACAATTCTGGAGTGAATCTGTAATCGGCACGGAAATTCTGAACTTTTTTCAGAATTTTACGCTGAAACGGTGCATTCCGTCCACATAAGAATAGGTGAGTAGCATTCCGCATCTGTCTGCAATGGTTTTGGCAAGTGCCAGCCCCAGTCCGGTAGAGCCCTCTTTTTTCGAGCCCTGGTAGAATCTCTCAAAAATCCGGCTGCTGTCCAGAGGCGAGTCCCCGCTGTTCTCGACCACGAGTTCGTTTTCTGTCAATGTCAATGTGACCTTGCCGTCCTCAGGGCTGTGCACAAATGCGTTTTTGATGATGTTGGTCACTAAAATCGTGGCGAGCGTCTCGTTCATCTTTATCGTGACAGGGGAGTCCGGTATTTGTGCTGAACAGGTTATCTGCTTGCTGCTGAAGATTTCCCCATACAGTTCTTTCTGGGACAGCACCATGGCTGAAAGGTCTATGTCAGTCACGTCAGGGAACTGTCCGTTGTCGATTTTCGTGAGCAGGAGAAGTGTCTTGTTGAGTCGCACGATATGTCCGAGTTCGCGTTTCATCTGCACGAGTTCGCCGACGCTTTCTTCTCCCAATGTGTCATTGTCCAGCATCCAGTCGATCCTTCCTCCAAGCACGGCAAGCGGTGTCTGAAGCTCGTGTGAAGCATTGCCTATGAACTGTTTCTGCTTTTCGAAGGCTCTGTCGGAGCGGTCAGTCGCATCTGTGGCGGCTTTCTCCAGCTGACGGAATTCCCGGATGTCCGAGTTTATTGACAATCTGCCGTGTGACTTTCCGGGTGTGTAGGCATTGAGCCAGTCGAGAATCATGTATAGCGGCCGCATGCTTTTCTGGAACACGACGAGAGTGGTCACGATAACTGTCAGCAACAGAATGAGATACAATGCGAGTATCCACCAGAGGATGGTCTTTATCAGGTCATCTTTTTCGATTGTAGGTGTAGCGACAATGAGTTCAAAACATCTTCCTTCACGGTCTCTGAATATCGTCTTGAGAAATCGTGCAGGTTCTTGTTCGTCTGTCTCCTGAATGTAGAAGTCTGCATCGTAGTACTCCATCCCGGTATGTGAATTTGCATAACTCTCCGCAACTTCGGAAATGCTGTAATGCCCGTCTGTCATGATGTTGGCAACCGGCAGCTTCTTCCCGGACAACTTCTTGACCATCAGCTGTTCAGCGTAACTTTCAAGCAGGTCGTCGGCCTCGTCATTGATCTCATCCACGATGACGAAGTAAAAGACCATCGCCCAGAGCGCGATGACCGGGAGCAATGCCATAGACAGGCGTACAGCGATATTGTGGATCAGTTTCATTCTTTGGTGACGGGTTTTTGCCTCACGTGTTCAAATTGAGATTGTGTCGTTTATAGACGAGTCTGTCCCTTATTCCTTAGTGACGAGTTTGTATCCGAATCCGTAAACTGACTTGATTTCTATATCGGCGCCGGCTTCTTCCAGTTTTTTGCGCAGATTCTTGACCTGCGAATAGATGAAGTCGAAATTGTCCGCCAGATATATGTCGTCGCCCCACACGGCTTCTGCCAATACTGATTTATCTACCATGTGCCCCGGTCTGAGCAGGAAATAGTGAAGTATGTCGTATTCTTTCTTCACCAATGTCAATGCTTTTCCGCAGACTTCCACTGTGCGGCTGTCCGGGTTGAGCTTGACATTGCCATAGACTATTCCGTTGCGTCCGCTTCCGTTGCTTCTTCTGGTCACGCTCTTGATTCTGGCCAGAAGTTCTGCCGTGTGGAATGGCTTCGGGAGGTAGTCGTCCGCGCCCTCTTCCAGTCCGATAATCTTGTCTTCCAATGAGTTGCGGGCTGAAAGTATGATCACTGTCAATGCTTTTCCTTCTTCCCTGAAGGCCTTCAGCAGGTCGAGCCCGTTTCCGTCCGGAAGCATGATGTCCAGCAAGATGCAGTCATATGAGAACAACGACAGCTTTTCCCACGCCTCACCGTATGTCGAAGCCACTTCCACGACATAATGCTCCTTCAGCAATGCTCTCGCAATCAATTCCTGCAAAGAGCGCTCGTCTTCTATTACCAGTATCTTCATAGTTCCATATCAATGTCCTGAGGGCTGCATGTCTTTTCAATAATTGTCAATGCTCTGAAAGACACGAGCTTACCCTCGCCGTTGTCAATGCAAACCCTTACGGTTCATCATCGTTTCCGTTTCTCACGACTCGACGAAATTACAAATAAAATCTGGAACGAATCTGAAATTTCTTCTGTTTTTCTTAAGATAACGTGAGTTCGACGAATTACAACTAAAAGAGTGACAATTGAATAACTCCATTCTAATACGGCGAGACGCGTTCCACATCAATCATCGGCTTTTTCGGGAAGAACGAGTAGGCTGCCAGGCCTGCCATCAGGTTGACCGTAAAGCCGACGACGGACCGGTGTCTGGAGTGCTCAATCTGAGCCATGTTTTTCAGTTCGTCGTTGATGGTCTCAATGAGCGCTCTCTTCCGGAGGAGAATGCGGTCTCCAATGGTCATGATTTGTCCCTTCATGTTACTCTTCAGCTTTGTAATCAATTGAATACCATCAATAAAAAGCCTGGAAAAGAGTTCTTTGCAAATGTATCCCTTGTCTCCGACAAGTCTACCGAAGATCCGCTCAATGAAGGACTTGTTCCGGAGCGGCTCCCTGTCATCCATATTGCCAGGCGTGACCATGAAGTTCAGGAGGTCTCCCTTTTCGTTGCAAATGAGGTGCAGTTTGAAGCCATAGAACTATCCCATCGAGCACTGGCCCCGCTGGGCAAGTCCCTTGAAAACCTTGTGGAGATGGATGCGTTGGTTCTTGCAGACGCGCAAAGCCGTACTATCGACAAAGCTGATCCCCGTGCAGCCGCCCAGGCAGCACTTCTTGACGAACAGGATGAAAGGTACAGCAACCTTTCGCTCCAGTTCAACGAAGCGATTATAGGAGACGGTGTGAGGAAACAGGTCGGTCATATTCTTGTAAACTTCATTCAAGTAAAGGTGTTTCAAACATTTATAGCCCATCAGATGAAACAGTATCATGATGGTTATCACCTCGGCATCGGACAGCGTGCTGTCACGGTGGTACTTCCTTTTAGACTTGTCCCGCTTGGAAGCGAGTCCGTTAATCTTGATAAATCTGGCATAAATGTGGCAGAAGTCATCCGCAATACAGAAAATTTCCGTAATTTTGTCTCTGGCGATCGTCATAGCGAAAGTGTTTGTAATAGTTTATTTGCTCTAACAAATTTACAAAAACTTTCGCTATTTTTCTAATAATCAATTAGTTAATTTT
>ERZ1026772.168-NODE-168-length-51043-cov-11.126696_pt1 | contig 51043 bp, 49 predicted proteins | sample MGYA00380124_ERZ1026772 | MGnify/ENA primary metagenome ERZ1026772 (study PRJEB33269, sample SAMEA4719760) | human gut metagenome | biome: human-associated habitat; feature: organic feature; material: feces | place: Cameroon | collected 2013-10 ...
AGCATGCCGCTGATCATATAGGTAAGTGTCAGGATCTTCTTGTTATCACTTCCGGAATATTCAGAAGCTGTCGCATTGGATCCGATCATATAGATCTTGAATCCGGTTGCGGTCTTATTCAGAAGAAATGCTACCAGTGCAGCACAAATAATAAATACGATCGTTGTACCCGGGATCAGCCCGAACAGTTCAAAATTGACTACCTTGTATAAAATAGACGGCAGCTCCTTAATGGAGGATCCATTCGTAATACCTACTGCAATTCCCAGAATAATATCCGAAGCGCCCAGAGTAGCCACCATGGCAGGAACACCAACTCTTGCGATCAGAGTTCCGGTAAACAATCCGCAGACCGCACCGATCAGAAGGGCAAAGGCCAGTGTCACAAGCAGTACCAGGATCTGAACCGGCATAGAAGCATCTGCCGGCATGATCGCCTTCATCAAAAGACAGCTCAGTATCCCGGCAAGATCGGCTACTGCAATAACTGTCAGATCAATACCTCCACTGACCATGGCGAGCATCATGCCAAGAGCAAGCACACCCATTTCAGGAAACAGATAAGCGATCAGCTGAAACTGACCGATCTTAGCAAAGCTGCCGCCTGTAGCGATCGACAATACAATGATAACCAATATAAGCATTCCTAACAGTTTTTTATTGTTGGAACTGATCTTCAGAAGGCTCTTTACGTCAAAAGTCTTTTTCTTTTCCATGGTTACGCCTCCTCCTTATGTCCGTTTTCCAGTATATTGGATGCAATCCTGCGTTTTGCAAGCACACTCTTATAGGCTGACATACTCACACCTGCGATGATGAGGATACCTGTCATAAACTTGCTCCAGTTAGTCGGGATTCCAAGCAGGATCAGGTTATTTGAGATCATCTTCATCAGGAGTACACCGAGGAACGTTCCGATCACCGAGCCGGAACCACCCGCAATATTGGCACCGCCAAGCACTACCGCTGCGATAATAGTCATTTCATAGCCATCAAAGAAATTGATCTGGCACATTCCTGAAACGGTAACCTGTGTGATACCTGTGATCCCGCCGATGGCACCCATAAAGGTAAATACAAAAATACGGATAAAGCTTACGTTGAATCCTGCTCTTTCTGCTGCCACAGGATCACCGCCAACTGCATAAATACCACGTCCAAGCATCGTATATTTCATAATAAACCCGACGATCAGATAAATCGCAGCAAGAAACAGAATGCTGACCGGCATGGAGCTTCCAAGTCCTGTCTCTCCGTTTACTACACTGAACAGATTTGTTGCTGCCATCTTTGCCATGGGTACCGGCAGTACAGAGATAACACTACTCTGCAGAACACCCTGGGTAATGCCAAGGAAGATCGTACAGGTACCAAGCGTGATGATCAGGGTCGGAAGCTTTAACCATGCGGCAAGCACACCGTTCAGGAGTCCAAGGACCATACCGATCACTCCTGCGATCAGAAACGCCAGGAATACCGGTCCATGATAATCAATAACAGAAAACCATTTTGTTACCGCAAACATACAGAGCATTGCTGTATACGGGAAAGAAACATCGATGTTTCCGGATACGATGACCATAAACAGACCTGCTGCCATCATCCCCGGTACGATCATGCTTCGCAGCAGATCCACCAGGTTGTTGGAAGTAAAAAACTGTCCACTGATCACCTGAATGATACAGGCCAGCACAATAATAATGACCGTTATATAAAACTCATTTTTCTTCAGTAGATTTCTGCCTTTCATGCTGTTTCCTCCTTACCGCCTGTAACCAGCTCCTGCAGTCTGTGCGGATCCAGTTCTGTATTGACATGCTCACTGACGATCCGTCCATTCTTGATGATCAGGATCCTGTTGCAGTTATTGAGCACTTCTGATATATCATCAGAGATCAGAAGAATAGCAAGGTTCATTTTTTCTGCAAGTGTTCTTAAATAAGCATGTATATCAAATTTAGCTGCAATATCCACACCAACGGTCGGTCCGTTCAGGATCAGTACACGGGGCTCTGTCTCCAGCCATTTACCAAGGACAACCTTCTGCTGATTTCCTCCGGAAAGTGTCTGGATCCCGTCACTCAGCTCGTTCATCTTGATTCCAAGGTTCTTCACCCAGGAAAGACTGTCCTGATGCCCCTTCTCATAATCCACCGTTTTCTTTGCAGTCCTGAGCCTGTCAATATTGGATACGATCATATTATTCTCGATCGACTGTGTCAGGAAAAGTCCTTCCGTCAGACGGTCTTCCGGTACATAGGCAATTTTATGCCGGATCGCATCCATTGGTGTTTTGATCCGTACCTCTGTACCATCAATATAAATATGGCCTTCCGTAGCACTGTAAAGTCCAAACAGTGTCTTGGCAAGCTCTGTACGCCCGGATCCGAGAAGTCCTGTAATGCCAAGGATCTCACCCGGATGGATCTCAAAGCTGATCTTTTCAAAGCCATTAGTCAGCCCCAGGTTTTCCACCTTCAGGATTGCTCTGTCATGGTCGATCTTTTCCGGTGTGAAGGCTGCTTCCTCCAGCTTTCTTCCGGTCATATAATAAACAAACTGTTCATCATTGATATTCTTTGCCGAATCGGCTACCACAAGCTTTCCATTTCTGAAAACAGTAAACTGATCTGCAATTTCAAATACTTCATCCAGTTTATGGCTGACAAACAGTGTGGAAATTCCTTCTTTCTGCAGCTGTCTGATTACCTTGAACAGCTTGTCAACTTCCTTTCTTGTCAATGCAGAGGTAGGTTCATCCATAATGATCAGCTTGGAATTGTTCAGGATCGCTCTGGCAATGGCGATCAGCTGCTTATCCGCCACAGAAAGCTCACCAACAACAGCCTGCAGTGACAGCTCAATACCAATATGATCCAGTGCCTCTTTCGCAATGCTCTTTACTGATTTCCAGTTCACAAGCTTCCTGTGATTGTAAAGCTCATTGTTGATTGCAATATTTTCTGCAACTGTCAGATTCGGGAAAATGGACATATCCTGATAAATTACCTGGATTCCCAGCCCAATCGACTCTGCAATGGAAAGTCTATCATATTCCTTTCCTTCAAATGTAATACTTCCCCCATCCGGCCTGTAAAATCCGGAAATAATCTTGATCAGCGTTGATTTACCACATCCGTTTTCTCCCATCAAGCAATGGATTTCTCCCTTTTTTATGGTCAGATCCACCTTGTCAAGAGCAGTCACTCCGCCGAAATGCTTCGAAATCTGTTTCGCCTGTAATAAGATTTCACTCATTTGCGTACCATACCTTTCTCTTAGAGATATAATGCTTGCGTATCCCGCCTTTGGAATATGCAAGCATTATATATTTCTCTCTTACTGTCTTCTTTAGAACTTGTATTCAGACATGTTATCCTTATTAATAACAAGGATCGCATTACCGCTGATATCTGTGCCATTTACATTGACACTGTTATAACCCTCGATGCCAAGATCAAGACCGGTCTGAATCTTATCCTTCTCTCCATTAAGCACCATTACTGCCAGCTGGCACATTGCTTTTCCTGAAAGAGCAGGATCCCAGCAAAGAACACAGGGATTGGATCCGGATTCCAGATAAGGTCCTGATACAGATGCCACACCGGTTCCTACTGCAAAGATCTGTCCTGTCATGCCAAGCTCGTCAATTGCCTTTGCTGCTCCGGGCGGATCATAGCTGGAAGCCCCAAGGAAGCCCTTGATATCCGGGTACTTCTTTATGATTTCCTTGGCCTTCTCGTAAGCCATGTTCATGTTATCTTCGCATTCCAGTCTTTCTTCAGGAATCAGCTCCATATTGGGATATGCTTCCTTCTGATGTGCTACTGCTGCATCCATCCAGTCATTGTGGGATACAGAGGAAAGGAACGCAACCATGGTCACATATTTTCCTTCATAATTCATAGCCTTGGCAAGCTCATCCATCATGGCTTCGCCATATTCCTGATTATTGAAGGCTTCCAGATCATAATCACATGCCTCAAAGCCTTCTGCTTCATGGGTGATCACTACAATACCCTTATCTCTTGCCTTCTGCAGTACAGGTGCACAGGCCTCCGGATCAATCGGGACAACGCACAGGGCATCAATATCCTGGGAGATCAGCTGCTCGATCACCTGGATCTGTTCTGCGGAATCTGTCTTTGCCGGTCCCTTTACATAGCAGTTATTTCCTGTTTCAGCAGCATACTCCTTAACACCTTCCTCGTGGCGCAGGCACCAGGGATCTGACATGTCCTTTACAACCGTTGCGATTGTATAACCACCAGAGGCCGTTGTCTCATCCGAATTTTCTGTTGCCGTATTTTCTGTTGATGCTGTTTCTGTGCTGCTTCCTCCGCAGCCCATAACCACTGAAGTCAGCATGGCAAGTGTAAGTGACAGTGCTACCAGTTTCTTTTTCATAAGCATTCCTCCTTTGCTCTCATTTCCGGAGATTCTTCATAAAAGAATCATCCTTGCCAAACATATCATATAGTTTCTTATAAGATTCATAGACCTTTGCATAAGCCTTCGTCTTTTCTGCATCCGGTGTATAAACCTGTCTGTCCTTCGGGATCATGACCTCTGTTGCTTCCTTAAAGGTAGCAAAACCCTCTCCCTTTCCTTCTTTTCCAAGGGCTACTGCCCCGCATACCGCCGCCCCGTGAGCCGGTACATTATCAACAAGCGGCACGATCACTTCTTTTCCAAAAGCATCCGCACACATCTGCATGATCCAGGGGCTCTTTCTGGCGATCCCGCCTACCGCATAGATATAGGAGATCGGAACACCATTCTCTTCGTAATTATCCAGGATTCTTTTGGAACCAAATATATTGGCTTCTACCAGTGTACGGTAGATTTCTTCTGTTCTGGTATCCAGCGTAAGACCTACGATAAGTCCGGACAGATTATAATTGGAAAGGATACTTCTGTTTCCATTGAACCAGTCCAGTGCTACCAGTCCCGTTGTGCCCGGTTCTATCTTAGCAGCAAGCTCACCTAAGTACTGTAAAATACTTTGCTTTTTCTCTTCTGCTTCCCGGTAATACCTTTCCGGTACCCCAGTATCTGCAAACCACTGAAAGATATCTCCTGTGGCCGGCTGTCCCGACTCATATCCATAGAGCCCAGGCACCATACCATCTGCAGCGATCGAGCACAGCCCTTCAAATGCATGGTAGTCCTTGTACATCATCTGATGACAGGTACTGGTTCCCATTACCAGTATCATACTTCCGCTTTCTGTTACACCAGCACCGCATCCTGCCACTGCTCCGTCACTGTGTCCTGCCGCTACTACTGCCTCTGTGGTGAGCCCCATCCGGGCAGCCATATCCTCTGTAAGATGTCCGGCAGGATCTCCTACGGTAAGGATTTCCCCTGCCAGCTTTGTTTCTGTAACATCTGTAAGACCGGGATCAATAGCCTTAAGGAACTCCGGATCAGGATATCCCTGCCCCTTTACCCAGAAGCAGTTAACCCCCAGTGCTGCACTGCACCTTGTTACCCTTCCGGTCAGAGCCATTACGATATAATCCACAGCTTCCATAAAATAATCTGCTGCATCATATATTTCCGGATTCTCCCTGAGCACCTGCAGAAGCTTTGGAAATACCCATTCTGAGGAAACCGCTCCGCCGAAATAATCCTTCAGCCAGGTAGTATGCTCCTTTGCATACGCTTCAATTTCCTCTGCATATTTCTGTGCCCCATGATGCTTCCAGAGCTTAGGCCAGGCATTTGGCTTATCCCGGAACTCTGCCAGCTCACACAAAGGTGTTCCATCCTTTTTTACAGGAAGCAGCGTACAGCTCGTAAAATCTGTACCTATGCTTTTTACCTCCTCCGGTCTGATATTACCATCCTTCAGCATCCTTTTTGAGATCTGGCAGATACAGAACAGCCAGTCCATGGGATCCTGCAGATTCCAGTCCTTCTGCAGAGGAATATCTGCATGATACATTTTCCCATTGATCACACCATGTGCATATTTTTCTTCTGCTGTCGCTGCCACCTGTCCGGTTTCCAGATCAATGGCAATGCCTCTGCAGGACAGCGTTCCAAAATCAAAACCAAATGCGTAACTTCCCATACTTTTATGCCTACTTCGTCAGTTCATACAGATCCTTATCAACAATCACTGTTGCATCCTCACAGATATGAAGAATGCTGCAGGGAAGCTGCGGATCCACATGATCACTTTCCAACAGTTTCTTGATCGCCGGGGCTTTTGCTGCTCCGGTTGCCACCAGTATTACCTTCGCTGCGGTAGTAATGCCATACATACCCATGGTAATAGCACTTCTTGGCACATCTGATTCCTTTTCAAAGAATCTTGCATTTGCCTTGATCGTTTCCTCTGCCAGGTCTACCTTGTGTGCAGATGCCGTAAAATAGCTGTCCGGCTCATTAAATCCAATATGTCCATTATTGCCGATTCCCAGTATCTGAATATCGATCTTATTATCCTTCAGAAAATCATTGAATCTTTTTTCCTGTTTCGTTGCATCTGCTGCACCATCTACCAGAAAGATATTTTCTTCCTTCAGGTTCACTTTTGAAAAAAAGTGCTGATCCATGAAATAACCAAAGCTCTGGTCATGGTCTCTGGCAAGCCCTTCATATTCATCCAGGTTTACGGTTCTGATCTCTGAAAAATCGATCAGTCCTCTTTTATAGTCATCGACCAGACATTCATACATTCCAATCGGCGTACTTCCTGTTGCGAGCCCTATCAGCGCATTTCTTTTATGCTCAATAACATTTTTGTAAAGATCTGCTGCCACACGGCTGCTTTCTTCATAGCTTTCCGTAACGATCAGTTTCATGCCTCTGCCTCCGCAGCCAGCATAGCTCCGACACCGCCAGCAGGATGAACTACCTTGAAGTAATCCTTGTCAATACCGTTATACAGCATACAGCCAATGGAAATCGCATCAAACAGTGCAAATACAGCTGTAACTGATGTGGTGGAAAGGCACTGGTAAGGACATGCCTCCGGTCCTGTATGAAGGATCAGATTCAGGTCGCTTTCTTTAGCGATCGGAGAATCCGGATTTTCTGTTACTGTAATGATCTTCGCCCCGCGAAGCTTTGCAACGGGGATCAGATTGATCATTTCTGTTGTCTTACCGCCTTTGGAAATAATAATAATGATATCTCCTTCACGGATCATACCATAATCACCATGGGGTGCATCTGCAGGATTTAAAAACTGGGAAGCCCTGTCCACACAGTTAAATACCTGGGATACCTTCTTTGCACAGGCACCTGATGTACCGCATCCGGTTGTGATGATCCTGCCCTTGCATTCTGCGATCATCTGTACTGCCTTAATATAGCTGTCCTTATCTACTGTATTTGCCAGCTCCGCTACCGCATGTGCTTCATTGGCAAAGGTATGTAATGCGCTCTTGTAAATTTCTTCTCCTGAAATCATTTGTTGCTCCTTCCGCTTCTGTCTTACTAGCTTCTTGTCTTTTTAACCACATCCATAAACGCCTTGACACGTGTACGGTCCACCTGGTTCTCGAACTTGCCATCATATTTAAACGTTGTTCCAACCACTGCGCCATCTGCAATCTGAAGAAGCTTTTCAATGGTGTCTATTCTGCATCCGGTATTAGCAAGCACTACCGTATCCGGAACCGTCTTCTTTACCTCATCCAGAATTCCCGCATCCGTTGCGCTTCCTGCAGTCAGTCCCGATACACAGAGGGCATCCGGTCTGCAATTAAATACTGTTGATTTAGCAATCTGCTTAATATCACGTGCTGCAAGATAGGCTGCTGCCTCCGGTACGATATTGAATAACAGCTTTACGTTTTCTGCACCGATAGCTCTCTGATGTCTGACGGTCTCACCACAATTGGTATCCCAGATTCCAAAATCACTGGCATAAACACCGGTAAAGATCTCTCTGATGAATTTCGCATCTGTTGCAGCTGCCAGATCCAGGGATGCTTTCGGATCCCATAACACATTGACTCCATAAGGAATCCTGATCTCCGGCTGAAGCTCACCAATGACTCTCGCCATGGCTGCTACTGTTTCCTTCTTAACATCTGTCAGGTAAGGAAGACTGTATTCGTTACTGAACATAATGGCATCTACGCCACCCTCCTGCAGGGCATCCAGATCCTCCCTTGCCTTTTCAACTACCCATTTCATTCCTTTAGCTTTATCAAAATAAGGATCTCCGGGCATGGGCTGCATATGCAGCATGGCAATAATTGCCTTTTCTGTTCCGATGACTTCTTTTAACCAGCTCATAACCTTCCTTTCTTATACCACGATCAGCCGTGGTATCTTTTCTTCCAATACTTTTCGTTTTTCCTCCCCGATGCCTTCGTCTGTGATAATACAGTCAAAATCTTCAATGTCACAAACCTTCGCAAGTGCTTTCTTTGAAAATTTACTGCAGTCAGAGATCATAACCCTCTTCTTTCCACAGTTCAGAATACTCTTTTTGATTCCGATCTCCAGAAAGTTTGAGTTAAATACTCCTTTCTCTACATTGACTGCATCGGCTCCCAGAAAGGCAATGTCCACGTACAGCTTTTTGATGAATTCTTCTCCTATATCTCCGACCAGCACATTGTAGCCATCCCGTCTGAAGCCACCGGTTACGATCATCGTGGAACTTGGATCCATTTTTGCAGCATATGCAATGTCCAGATTGTTCGTTACGATAGTCAGACGTTTCACTGTTGACAACTGCTCTGCCAGCATACAAGCGGTTGTTCCGGAATCAAGGAAGATACTGTCTCCATCCCTTACCAGCTCAGCAGCTGCTTTGGCTATTTTCTTCTTTTCCGGTATCATGACGGTCTGTTTCTCGGAGTGGATTGCCTCAAAGCCGGTCCCCCGGTGAAGAATCGCCCCTCCATGGGTTCTCTCTACAAGATCTGTGAGTGCCATATCATCCAGGTCTCTTCTTGCTGTCGCTTCTGACACATTACAGAGCTCTGCTGCCTCCTTGATAGAGATGCTGTCATTTACAGTTAAGAAATCCATGATCCTCTGCTGACGTCCTGCTGGTATTGAATTGTTTGTTTGTACCATGTTTTGTTTTCCTTTCTTGGGTATAATTTATCATACATTGCAATCTTTTGCAATATTTTATTTTAAATACTTTCAAATTCTTTCAAACTATTGCAATATCAACCATGATTGTTTATGATAGTATATGATAGATTTTAACTCAAATATTGCAAAATTCATAGTAAACGGAGGTATTTATGCAATTTTCTTTTATTTTTGACATGGATGGACTGATTTTGGATACAGAAGCTATTGCAAGAAAGGTCTGGCCGCTTGTCTATAATTTCATAAGTGAGCAGGAAGCTGATGACGATTATCTGCACGTTGTCGGAAAATCCAACGCTGCGATCATCTCGTATCTCTCTGCCAAATATCCTGATCAGCCAATCAAGGAGATCAACAGCCATATTGATGAAGAGATCGTAAGGTATGTTTCTGCCCATGGTGCAGGCATTAAAGGAGGTGTCCTTACGCTTCTGGATTTTCTGGACAACCACCATATCAAAAAGGCAGTTGCAACCTCCAGCCACAGAGAAGTTGCATCTGCCCTTTTGTCAAAGGAAAATCTGCTGCACCGCTTCGATACGATCGTGTGCGGCAACGAAGTAGAAAGATCCAAGCCATATCCGGATATCTTTTTAGAGGCTGCCAGAAGACTTAACACACCGCCTTCCCGCTGTTATGTCTGCGAGGACTCCTACAACGGGATCCGGGCTGCCCATAATGGGGACTTTATTCCGATTATGGTTCCGGATCAGATTGCCCCCGATAAAGAAATGCAGGAAAAAGCATTCCGCATTTATTCCTGCATCTCAGATATTATTCCCTATTTAAAAGAAACCTACCACCTGGTATGATGGATTGCTTTATTTTGACATGCTCTGTCAGAAATCGTCTGCAGGGAGGCTTTACAAAGGCCGCTTCACAAACTGCAGCAGCACCCTCAGGGTGCGGAGCACATCGATCACGAAAGCAAACCGGAGACCGTTCTCCTTCAGTGCCCGGTGTCCCTCCTTCAGGGATGCCAGGTAGCTGCCCGTACTGGAGGTGCTGGTTCCTCCGTAGTACATGCGGATGATATTCTCCGGAAGATAGGCAAGACGGTTCCTGCCATCCTTCAGAAAGCGGATCATGAATTCATAGTCTGCAGCGATCCTGTATTCGGTCTTATAAAGCCCATAGCTCTCATAGATCTCCCTTTTCAGGAAGAGCGTGGGATGACCCGGCATCCAGCCGGCATACAGGCTCTTCTGCGGTCCCATCTTCCAGTATCTGACGATTTTTTCTCCGTCAGCATAAACAAGGTCTGCATGTGCTCCAACGCAGCCGGTATCTTCTTCGATCAGGGCTGCCATTTTGGATACAGCATCGTGACATAAAAAAAAATCATTAAAGAATACAATAATATCACCACCAGAAAGAGCATAGCCCTGATTCATGGCATCATAAATGCCCTCATCAGATCTGGATACCCAGTTCACCGGGTATCTGCTCCTCTCTTTGTATTCTTTAATCATTTTTATAGTGTCATCTGTCGAACCGCCGTCCTTGATATTTACCTCTATATCAGGATAATCCTGCTTCTCGATGCTCTCCAGGGTTGAAGCAAGATTTTTCCCACTGTTATAGGTAGTAAGGATCAAAGATACTGTTTTCAAAATGGTTCCTCCGGATATAGAATTCACCCGATCTTCAGGCGGAATTTCTGCAGTTCTCTCTCTGTTACAACCTTTTCGATCTGTGCACCAAGGCTCTGCAGCTTTTCAGGGAAATCCTCATATCCTCTTTCAATAAATTTAATATCATCAATCGTAGAAACACCCTCTGCTGCAAGTGCCGCCGTCACAAGTGCTGCACCTGCACGGAGATCTGGTGCAGTAAGGCTTGCACCGGTGTACTTCTGTACGCCATCAATGATCGCTGTGTTGCTCTCTACCTTAATATTGGCTCCCATCCGGGTCAGCTCATCCACATATTTGAAACGGTTTTCAAAAATACTCTCTGTTACAATGCTGGTACCTTTGGATAATCCAAGTGCCACGGTGATCTGCGGCTGCATATCTGTTGGAAATCCGGGATAGGGAAGTGTCTTGACATGAGTATGGGTCAGTGGCTTGCTTGCAACTACTCTGACCGCATCATCAGATTCCTCCACCTCACAGCCGATCTCTATCAGCTTTGCACTGATGGACTCCAGGTGCTTGGGAATGACATTCTTTACAGTAACATCTCCTCTTGTCACTGCAGCTGCAAACATAAAGGTTCCGGCCTCGATCTGATCCGGAATAATTGCGTATTCCGTACCATGAAGCGCCTTTACTCCCTTGATCCTGATCACATCTGTACCTGCTCCTTTAATAGAAGCTCCCATACTGTTCAGGAAATTGGCCACATCTACTACATGAGGTTCTTTGGCTGCATTTTCAATGATCGTCTGACCTTCTGCCATCGCTGCTGCCATCATGATATTAATGGTAGCGCCTACAGTAACTACATCCAGATAAATATGGCTTCCCACAAGTCTGTCTGCTTCAGTGATGACAAGTCCTCTCTCGATCCTTACATCAGCGCCAAGTGCACGGAATCCCTTGATATGCTGGTCAATGGGTCTGAGCCCGATATTGCATCCGCCGGGAAGTGCCACCTCCGCCTTCTTGAACTTACCAAGAAGTGCTCCCAAAAAATAATAAGAGGCCCTGATCTTCTTAATACTGTCGTCCTCAACGACCAGACTTTCAATCATGCCTGCATTAATCTTTACTGTATGTCTGTCCAGCTTCTCTATTCTGATGCCTATGCTTTCCATGGCTTCCAGCATTGCCGCTGTGTCACGGAGATCCGGCACATTTTCTATCACTACGGTTTCTTCCGTCATGGCTGCTGCCGCAAGGATCGCAAGTGCCGCATTCTTCGCACCGCCGATCTCTACCTCGCCAACCAGAGGATTACCGCCTTTGATTGCATACTGTTCCATCGTATTCCCTCTATCTATATCAAAATCAAACGAAAAATCTCATTGTCAGAGCCCGGAGATACCCTCTGGGCTCATTGCACGCTTGTTCTAAGTATAACATATTTCCGCATTTTGTAAATCTCAAACATCCGTTCTGACATCCGGTCATGGTTTCCGGTCAGTTAAGATATTTCAGCGGATTCACCTGACTGCCACCGATCAGGATCTCAAAGTGAAGGTGTGGTCCTGTACTGATACCGGTATTACCGCTCAGTGCGATCTTCTGTCCCTGGGACACCGTCTGTCCTGCCGATACCAGAACCTTACTCAGATGCCCATATCTGGTCTGTTTACCATCTGGATGATTGATGTATACCACATATCCATAACCGCTTCCCCATCCGGCCTTGGCAACCGTACCACCAGAGGATGCCACTACTGCAGTTCCTGTCGGTGTTGCCCAGTCAACGCCCTTATGGTAGGTGCTCGCCCCACGCTTTGGTGCACTTCTTCTTCCGAAATTGGAGCTTAACCGTCCACCGGAAATGGGCTTAATATAAGTAGGCGGTATCTTGGTTCCGCGCTCCACGATCTTCGGCACAGCCTGATACGTGATCTCTTCCTTGATGATCTCTGTACCGACCTTCTGATCGTTTTCAAAGGAAACTATGGCCACCACCTTCCTGTGTCCGGCAGAAGGCTCCTGCAGTGTCTTCATCTCGGTCGTATACCATTCATCATTATCTATATAGATAATGTCTGCTTCATAATCCTCTTCGTAGTAAAGCTCCTCCTGCCTGGTTACAGTAAGCTCAGGTCTTGGCACCATGATCACCAGCTCTTCCCCTGCACGGATCATGGAATTTTCATCTTCCAGTGAAGCATTCATTTCCACCAGCTTGTCCAGTGGAATATCTGTTTTCAGCGAAATACCGGAAAGCGTATCTCCGGCCTGTACCTCATAGACCTCGTTTTTCTCCTGATCCTTAGTTACCATCTCGATGGCATCATCCACATCTGTCAGTTCCTCAGCTAAAAGATAAGCCTCCGCCACCTCTACGGTATCTCCAAAATCCATGGAGATCAGCCCGAGATCATAATCTTCAAAATCCTTTTCCACCTTCGGCTGTACTGCTTCAAATACAGCATCCAGCTCCGCATCCATACCGGCGCTTAAGCTGACTGCCTCCTTGATTTCTTCCTGTTCCTTTGCTTCCTCCTCAGATACTACCCTGGCTGTCAGTACCGGCAGCTCTCTCGCAGGATCCAGCAAAAGCTCAGCCTTATAGCTTCCAGTTTCTGCCGTATCATATTTGTCAAGTGCTGCCTGAAGAACCTGCGTCACTTCTTCCTTGCTGGCCAGATTGATCATAAAATCATTGATCTTGACAACATAGGAACGGTTCATGGTCTCACGGACATTATCTGCCAGTACCATCGCCATCCTGGATACGATCTCATCAGGATCATCTGTCCTTCCAAAAAGAACCTCCTGTCCCTGCAGTTCGATATTACTCTCCACCAGAACCAGCTCACTGCTGTCGCTGGCAATCTGTCTGCGTGCTTCTCTGGCATATACTTCCGCCTCTTCAGGCGAAGCAACTGTTCCTACTGAAACGCCATCCAGAAGTACTGTAAACATATTATCCCCGCTTCTTTCAAATTTAACAAACACGGGCAGAAAAAACATGCTGACAATTACTGCCAGCACTGCAATTTTAATTCTTCTAACATGTAATCTTTTATAATAACTTGAATAATGCTTCATAAACCTTTATTTCTTTCTTACACTGTATCCAAATGTTCCCAGCTCTTTGCCAAGACCATAGTATGTCCCATGAGAATACACCATTGGATTGGCTTTGGCAAGGGAAAATTTTTCCTTTTCATCCATATAGGCTTCGTCCGCATGGACTGCCACTACCTCTGCCAGGAACATATCGTGGGTTCCAAGGGGAATTCTCCTTGTCACTCTGCACTCCAGATTTACAGGGCTCTCTGCCACAAGCGGAGCCTGTACCTTATCGGCCTTAACAGGCGTCAGCTTTACCTCTTTCCATTTATCTACATCTCTGCCGCTTTTCACACCGCAATAATCCGTGGCATAGGTCAATTCCTCTGTTGTCAGATTAATGACAAACTCTCCTGTCTCCACGATCATGGAATAGGAATAACGTTCCGGACGGACAGAAATCGAAACCATCGGCGGATCACTGCAGATCGTTCCTGTCCACGCTACTGTGAAAAGATTCGTGCCTCCCTTTTTGTCTGCTGTGCTGACAAGCACTGCAGGCAGTGGGTATAACATATTTCCCGGCTTCCAGCTTTGTTTTGCCATAGGGGATCTCCTTTATAATCAGAATAAACCAAGGATCTGTGCTACCAGGATCCCTGTATTTGCCAGTGTCAGAATCATGGAAATAATAACAAAGGGAAGCAATACCTTACTGCCCCTTGCAGTCTTTTCCTGTACTTCCTTCAGTTCATTTGTCTGCTTCTCCAGCTCTTCGATCACAGCCGCCTGTACATTACGATATACCTTCACATTGTCAGTATGGAGGAAATCCTCCAGGGACTTAAAGGCCTCATCCTGCATATTCTTCAGCCCGGAAACGGTCTCTGTCATCTTCTCCAGATTGTCCTTTCCGGAATTATCCTGGATCTCCGCAATCTTGGCAAGACTCTCCGCTACGGTCTGGTTGATACCTGCGATAGAAAGATCAGAGGTCTGTTTGATACGGCTTACAGAAGCACTCTCTACTTCTCCGGCTGTCTTCTCAAGGCTCTCTCCTGCCTGTCTGGTCAGATCCTTCACTTCCTTGGCGCTCTCAATATTTCTCAGATTCAGCTGTCTCATTTCCTGCAGACAGTCATCATATTTCTCTATCTGTTCCTTAAAAACGGTTACCTGATTTTCCAGATTTTCAAGCTCTGCTGCATCGGCTGCCGCATTAGCTCTGATCATATCCTGTGAATTCAGCTTCTGCGTGATCTTATCCATAAAATTGTCCATCGTTTTCTTCCTCCCGGGCGCGAAAAACATTATAACGCTTTTATTGTAGCATTTTTGATGCTATTTGACAATATAAGCTCATTTTGTGCAATATGCACAATTTTTGGCATCATCTTTTTATATCATTGTTATAATTAACCGTATTTTCACAATGCGTTCATAATTTATTCATAATTATGCTGTATAGTATAAATAAATCAAGAGCAAGACTAATGTAGATAAATTTTTTCATAATAGCCCGGGTGCAGCAATGTATCCGGGCACTCCTCATTTTATGGACTGCACATACGGATGCTCCCCCTGGAACACATACGAAAAGGGGCTGCACCTCCTGGCACAGCCCCTTCTTATTTCAGTTCTCATTCCTGATGCTTTCATCACAAAGCCTTTTGCCTCTTGACTTCAGACCCTTGCTTCTTCTGTCTGGCTGCCCTGGTGGATCATCTGGATCTCCTCATTCAGGGAAAGCATCCTTTCATCCAGCTCCGATACCATCCTGGCACACTCTACCAGCTCATTCCGGATATGATCCGGCGCATTTCCTTCGAACTTGTAATTGATCTTATGCTCCAGGCTTGCCCAGAAATCCATGGCGACTGTCCTGATCTGGATCTCAACCTTGGTATCTACGATCCGGTCTGACAGATACACCGGTATGGTGACCAGCATATGATAGCTCTTATAGCCGCTTTTCTTAGGATTCACAATATAATCCTTGATCGAGATCACCTTGATATCACTCTGGTTCCTGATCATCTCTGCAATCTGGTAAATGTCTGAAGTAAAGGAACATATTACTCTGATCCCTGCAATATCATTGACATATTCAACCATATTCTGGATCGTTGACTCATAACCATGCTTCTTTAATTTCTTGACGATGCTCTCCGGTGTTTTCACCCTTGATTTGATGTGCTCAATAGGATTATACCTGTGCACATGCTGAAACTCGTCATTCAATATTTCCAGCTTGGTAGAGATCTGCTTCAGTGCTGAACTGTAGATCAGCATGACCTCTTTCCAGTTGTCAATATCGCTGTCTCTCTGTACTACTAATTCCATTCTGTTTTCATCCGCCCCTATACATTTTTAACGGGATTTCCCGTCCTGCTTCTGCCCCCTGCATTCCTTCTGTTTTCTGTCAGGTTTCTGCAGCCCCCCTGCTGTCACCTGACAATTCTATTTTAACACAGTTTGTCAGCAATGTACATTCCGTTAATTCCCGCACTTTTATATATATGAGCAAAATAGATTTTTATTCCTGTTAATCTTCTTCTATCATCTGGATCTCCAGATAATCAAAATCAATCTGTTCGATAAAGCTGTCCTGTGTAAACCTTGCCCTGGAGTGCTTCCTGAAATCTGCCACACAGGAATCCAGCCAGATCGGTTTGCCAAGATCAAAAGCATAACAGATCTCATCCAGTGCTTCAAATACCTTATGTGTCCTGGTGTCTTCCTTATTATTTTCAATGACAATATCCCTCAGAAGATGATTGTCTTTCCATATTTTTCCCCACATCCGGAACATACTGCCACCTCCGTTTTCAATGAATTTCAGTATATCGGATTTTCCAAAGCAAGTAAAGAATAATTCTGTTGACATGTCTTATAATATGTTGTAGTATTCATGTATGTCATACGTAGTTTTTATTACTACTTATTGTATCAAGGAGGTATTAATTATGCAGATAACTATTCGTGAACCAGGAAGTGCCATTACCCACTTTATCGCAATGATGCTGACTGTTTTCGCAGCAGCACCTCTTCTCGTGAAATCCGCTTTATCCGATACAGCCAATATGCTGCCGGCCATGACAATATTCATACTCAGCATGGTTCTTCTTTACGGTGCCAGCGCAACCTATCACTCTCTGAATATCGGAGGCCGGGCGCTCCGTATTTTCCGGAAGGTAGACCATATGATGATCTTTGTGCTGATCGCCGGATCCTACACACCGGTCTGTCTGATTGTCCTTGGCGGAAGGATGGGCTACACACTTTTTGCCGTAGTATGGGGGATTGCCATTGTGGGTATGCTGTTAAAGGCCTGCTGGGTCACCTGTCCCAAATGGTTTTCTTCCATTATATATATTGCCATGGGCTGGGTCTGTGTTTTCGTGTTTGGTCCTTTATGGAATACATTGCCCCACAACGCTTTTCTCTGGCTTCTGGCAGGCGGGATCATTTATACAATAGGCGGTGTGATCTACGCACTGAAGCTTCCGCTGTTTAACAGCAGACACACCTTCTTCGGATCCCATGAGATCTTCCATCTTTTTGTCATGGGCGGGAGTCTCTGTCACTTTATCTTTATGTACCATTATGTAGCGTAAATGACGCAAGGAGGCAGATGCCACACGCATCTGCCTCCTTTTATGCTTATATTACTTTAATCATCATATCCGTTTGGATTGTTCTTCTGCCATCTCCAGGAATCTGCACACATATCCTTAATTCCATATTCTGCTTCCCAGCCAAGCTCTCTCTTCGCCTTGCTTGCATCAGAATAGCAGGTAGCAATATCTCCGGCACGGCGGGGCTTGATCACATAAGGGATCTTAACGCCGGTAGCCTCTTCAAAATTCTTCACTATATCCAGAACACTGTAGCCTACACCAGTTCCCAGGTTGTAGATCTCAAGTCCTGTTTTCTCTTCGATCTTCTTCAGCGCTTTTACATGTCCTTTTGCCAGATCTACTACATGGATATAGTCACGGACTCCTGTCCCATCCGGGGTATCATAGTCATTGCCAAATACACCAAGCTCTTTCAGCTTGCCTACAGCAACCTGCGTAATATAAGGCATCAGATTATTGGGAATACCGTTCGGATTTTCTCCCATGGTACCGCTCTTATGTGCACCGATCGGGTTGAAATAACGAAGCAGGATCACATTCCATTCCGGATCTGCCTTCTGGATATCTGTCAGGATCTGCTCCAGCATTGACTTGGTCCAGCCATAGGGGTTGGTGCACTGTCCTTTCGGGCATTCCTCTGTGATCGGAATCACTGCCGGATTACCATATACCGTTGCAGAGGAGGAAAAGATGATGTTCTTCACGCCATGCTTTCTCATCACATCTACCAGTGTAAGGGTACCGGAAATATTATTTTCATAATACTCCCATGGCTTCTGCACGGATTCTCCAACTGCCTTAAGTCCTGCAAAATGAATACAACAGTCTATCTTCTCTTTATCAAAGATCTCGTTCATAGCCTCTCTGTCAAGGATATCTGCTTTATAAAAAGGAACCTTCTTTCCTGTGATGGCTTCCACTCTCTGAAGGCTCTTCTCACTGGAATTTGCCAGATTGTCCACTACTACCACATCATATCCTGCATTCTGAAGCTCTACTACTGTATGGCTGCCAATATATCCGGCACCACCTGTAACTAAAATGGTCATATTCGTTACTTCCTTTCTTCCGGCGGAAAATTCCCGCTGTATTTTCAGGTATGAAAGATTCCTGATCACTCTCTGTTTCAAAGAAAGTGTACTTCAATTTCTTAAAAGCTGGCAAGTCAGTAATGTTATTCAAACCTGTCAAAATGTTAACTAGAGTTTAATACCGTTTTCTTTACACAGCTCTCTCGCGGTCTCTACGGAATCTACGCCTGTCTTATTTTTAATCGGTGCAAATTCCTTCCTTCTGTCTACCTCAAAGGGAAGACAGCTGTCAAGCTCATGAATCATATCCAGTACAAGCTGCTCATATTTATAGCCGTTTGGCTTCTCCGGCTTCACCTGTTCCCCATTTTCATCCAGACAGGTGATCTTCTTTTCTACTACATGAAGCGGAAGCTTCTTTTCCCGGATGGTTTCAAGATCTGACACGCGGAACAGATAATTCAGGATAACGCCAAAATAATATGCAGGATCCCCATTTTCATCCTTCGCTGCTGCCAGCTCCTCTGTCAGCTCATAATACTCTATAATAGATGGTCTGCCATCTTCCAGACACATAACCCCAACCTTTTCATCTGGTGCACATTTCTTAACTACCTTGGCTCCTACACTGCACCCGGCAGTAAGGACGGCACCGATAAAGCAGGGATCCGCGATTCTCTGCAGGACATTGTCCACAGAAAAAACATTCAGCCATTCCACACCATCTGCAATCGCCTTCTGTGCAATTCCCCACTTGTACATAGAAGAATACCATCCGCCATTTCCATTGGGAGAGGTGGCGATCCTGCCCTTTTCTTCCATATAAACCTTACCGTTATAATTGGAAGCAGGTGCCATTTCCTGTTTAAAAAATGTCACATAGTCACTGTTATAGCCAAAATAATCATGATCATAAAGGAACTGGCAGGTTGCTTCATGATTCTTCTCACTTGTCATGATATACAATGGGATCCAGCTTTCCGCTTCCCTGACCACATCCATCAGGTTCTCGATCAGCCTCTGGAAAATATATACCTTTTTCGTGATACCAATATCGTACATTCCCTTCGGATCATCAGAACCAAGCCTGGTTCCCATGCCACCCGCAAGAAGCACGGCTCCGGCCTTTCCTTCCCTGATCACCTGAAGGCCACAGGCTCTGAACTCTTCTTTCTTTGCTTCGATCTCCGGCAGCTGCATGGCTGTCAAAGGGGTGATCACTCCCTTTTTATTCTCGGTTGCTGCTTCCCTTCCACTGACCAGAATAGAAAAGTCAGTCTCATCGATCTGAGTAAGGAGTGCCTCCTGCTGCTCTTTCGTCAGTTCGTTATAATACATAAGGACATGCTCCTGTCCATAGCTTTTCAGTTTTGCAAGGGCTTCCTGATAATTCATTCCGTACCTCCTGTATTTTACACATTTTGTTACATACCAACAGTATACTGACTATCCCCCCATTATGCAACCATTAACCACTCTGTCATTATTTTCCATCATTTTCTTGCAGGAACTGGAATCCCTTCCTGTGTAAAGATTCCGTTAATAACCTGTTAAACTGTCGTTAAGAATAGCCTGCCTCTCTTTTATCCGGAGGTTCTTTCCTGCTAGAATGTCAATGTGTAAAAGGTGATCTAAAAAAACAGAAAGGTATAAGCTATGAACATTGGAATTTTATTAATCATGATCATCGGTGGTGTTGCCGGCATTTTTTCAACTCTTTATCTGACAGTTTCCATTCCTGTTGTACTTGGATGGAAGATCTACAGACGTTTCGCCAAAGGTATCCCGCTGACCAAATAACTGCGTTTTTCAGGACAGTCTTCACTGTCCTGTTTCAGGAAGTATTTTCAGAAAATAATTCAGGAAATTCTCTCCTATGATCTTTCTGACCGCCTCTTGTGAAATCCCCTGCTGTAGCAGCGCTGCGGTCAGAAGGACAGCATCACCATGATCCTTCAGGCAATCCTCTGCTTCAGAGCTTTGCTTTCCCTGCTGTCTGCAGGAAGCGGTGGTGTAGGAGTCACAAAGATCGAACCCATAGCCGATATGCTCCTCTCCCATGATCTCCAGCTCCTTCTGTACGTGCCTGCACAGCATTTCCAGATGATTACCTGAAAGGGAACCAGTGATATATTTACAGGCATTCAGTCCGGCAATCCCTCCCTGCCCTGCCAGCTTCCGCAGCTGTTCATCAGTCAGATTCCGGTAGCTGTCATAAACACTTCTGCTGTTTGAATGGGTAGCGATGAAGGGTCTTTCCGCGATCGCGAGAATATCTTCAAAGCCTTTGTCATTCAGATGGCTGACATCCAGAAACAGGGAAAGCTCCTCCATCCTCCTGACAGCATTCCTGCCATGTGTGGTCAATCCACCTCTTACCTGCCGGTGTTCTGTAGCTCTGCAGCATCCGTTTGCAAATGCCCCTTTTCTGCTCCATACAAGAGAGGCTCCCGAGATCCCCTGCTTTTTCAGTTCCGTCAGGAGTTCAGGATCCTCACCTATCACCTCCAGTCCCTCCATATAAAGGAGAATGGAGATCTTTTTTTCTGCAATCGCTTTCCTTAAGCTGTCTGCACAGCTGACAAGCCGGACTTCTGTCAGGTCTGCCAGATCCTTTTTCAGGGCATCGATCTGCTGCAGCGCATTCTCAAAGCCATTTGAAAGATTTCTGTTCTCCACGAATACAGAAGAAACAATCAGGGAAAAGCCGCCCTGTTTCCAGTCATCCAGATAATGGTGTCTCACAATATCTCTTTCCCCGAGCTGCCTTCTGATCAGCACCTCTCCAGCCAGATCCAGGTGTGCATCCACTACCGGATTTTCACGGTGCAGTTTTTCAGCCTGTCTTCTGTATTTTTCTTCTATCTGAATATCCTTCATATGCAATATAATCCTTTTCACTTTTCTTCTGTTTCATCTTATTTCCGGATACCGGCTTTTATGCAGTCCGACGCATAGCACCACGATTCTCCCCATTAACGTGCGCCGCCAGGCGCACACCTAAAAAACAGCCTTCCCCAAAAGGGAAAGACTGTCTCATCTTCTGTCTGCTGTTCAGATCCCGTTTTATTTCTCCAGATCTACGGTCTTTAACAGCTCTCTGATCTGCTCTACACTGAGCCATTCACTGTTATTGCCTGAGCTGTAGGAGAAGCCATCTGGCACCTTTTTGCCGCTCATATTGATCTTCTGCTTATCATTCCAGGTTACCTGGGGATATACGATAAAATGCTTGTCATATTCATAAGTTGTTGCTGAATCTTCTACCGTTACCATGATCTCATGGAGCTTTTCACCGGGTCTGATACCAACCTCCGGCATTTCACAGTCAGGCAGCATGGCCTTTGCAAGATCTGTGATCTTAAAGGAAGGGATCTTACTGATAAAGGTCTCCCCACCGGTAGCCTCCTCAAGCGCCTTGATCACCAGCTCAACGCCCTGTGTCAGGCTGATCCAGAAACGTGTCATACGATAGTCAGTGATGGGAAGCTCCCTGCCGCCGTTCTTGATGATGCTGTTAAAGAACGGAATAATGGAGCCACGGCTTCCGGCTACGTTGCCATAACGGACGATAGAGAAATTGATGTCCTTTTTGCCTGCATAGGCATTGGCTGCGATAAACAGCTTATCAGATACCAGCTTGGTCCCGCCGTAAAGATTCACCGGGTTTACCGCCTTATCCGTAGAAAGGGCAACTACCTTCTTTACATTGCTGTCAAGGGCTGCGTCAATGACATTCTGTGCACCATGGATGTTGGTCTTGATCGCTTCGTTTGGATTGTATTCACAGGCCGGCACCTGCTTTAAGGCAGCCGCATGGATCACATAATCCACATCCTCAAAAGCTCTCTGGAGACGTTCCTTGTCTCTCACATCCCCGATAAAGAAACGGAGCTTGTCTGCATACTCCTTCATCTCATTCTGCATCAGAAACTGTTTGAACTCATCTCTGGAATAAATGATGATCTTCTTCGGATTGTAATGCGTCAGCACATATTTGGTAAAGCACTTACCAAAGGAACCGGTTCCTCCGGTAATCAGTATTGTCTTGTCATCTAATAACATAATTTCCTCCTGTGGAAGCAATTTCCATTCTTCCGGCATTTTCAGCCATTACTTTTTTCAGTTTATCATAAATCCGTCTTATCAGCAACTGCAATCATCGCAGCTCATACAGCCTCCACAATCCCTTCTCAGCGATCAGGCGGTACTCTGTCAGCTTCGCATTGCTCTCAAGGAGTCTGTCAAGACAGGCTGTGCCGCTTTCGTGGTCAGCCACATAGGCAAGCACCCGGTCACTGGTATTCAGCGTTTCATCTGTCAGCTCATCCATATTATCCTCGCTTGCCAGATAAATCTCCGGATACTCCATCAGTTCATCCGAAAGCCGCCAGACATTACTCTCCGAAGCGCTGTTATAAAATACAACTACCGGCACATCCTTATTTTCCCTTACAAATGCCATCGCAGCCTGTTCTTCTTCATAAAGGAAAAATACCCGTCCTGCTTTCAGGGAAATCCCGTTCATCAGAAGTACTCCTGCACAAAGCACACAAAACAGGATCCAACCTGTCTTTTTTCCCTCCGGTAGAAATCCAGTCAAAGGTTCTGTCAGAAAATACAGCAGTAGAAACAGCAGCAGTCCATAAATCGGCAGCATATACCGGTTTGAGGTTTCTCCCAGCAGAAGAGCTGTCTTTGCCACAATAAAGAAATATCCTGCACAGGCAGATACTAACAGCCAGATCTCTGCAGGAAGTCTGCCGGATGCCCTCCTGCCTGCCGGATGATCCACCAGCTTTTCCCTTCTTCCAAGGCAGCTTCTCGTCACCCAGAGAAGGCAGATAACCAGCAGGATCACGGCAAGACAGCCTGCCACCTCATATTTGTCAAACAGCTCTGTAAAGAACTGCAGCCTTTCCAGTGTATTTCCGGTATCGGCGAACTCACCCATGGCCTCCGTTCCCCGGTAGCCCCGGAAAATATGGGACATACTTGCCGGATAATACAGCACAGCAAGTCCGAAGGCCAGGACACAGGCTGCACCATAGGATAACAGCACCCGGATCTTTTTTCGTGAAAGCAGGTATACACAGAATGCCGCACCCAGGAAAAAATGAAATACCATATAGAAATACTGGGTCAGAAATCCCAGAAATACCGTGACCCCAACAGGGATCAGAAAGGACAGTCCGAATTTCTGTTTTCTCACTGCCCTGACATGAAGCCATGCACACAGCAGTACAAACAGTGTCATCCACTGGTACATCCGGATAAACATTACCCCTGAGATCACAGCAGCACTGCCGCCCCATAAAAGGCAGGTCAGAAAGGCAAGCCTGGCTCCCTTTTCTCCCTTTCCTGCTATTTCATATACAATCCCTGCCAGCAGGAAAAAGCATGGTACAAAGGCAGTCAGATTGACTGCTATTCCAAGCCATTTACTGAAAACACCCGGGAACAGGGAGCATACCGTATGGAGGATATAGTAGTACAGCGGTGGATGCACATCCCATGACTGCATCTGCTTCACGATGCCATACCGGAACTGCTCCCCCGGCAGCACCACAAACTCGTTGCGGTAGCTGTCCCTGTCAATCCACTCCCTGTCATTCACGAACAGGCCAGCCGTCTTATTGGTGGAATAATAGGAATAAAACTCATCCTCATGGAATCCGGATTTCCGGCTTCCATAATATATTAATAAAAGAAGCTGCAGAAGCAGCAGAAGGAGAAATGCTCCTCCCCACAAAAGCCTTTTTCTTTTTTCTGCATCCTTCAAAATATTCTGTTTCTCCATAAATCTCCTGTATCAGTGAAATCCCCTGATCCCTGCATGCACCTTTCTCACAAGCGCCGGTGCTGCTGCAAGCAGAAGAAGATACTGCCTGTTCTTCTTTGTCAGATAGGGATTTGTTTTTATTTCTTTTCTGTGGCTTTTCAGGTAGCCGCATACCTGCATATAAAATGTATTATCCCTTTTCATCTGTGAGATCGGGATATGCAGCATATAATCAAGTCTTTGGATCAGGGCAAACCGCTCCGCTTCCACGGTAAGTCCCGGGTATTGTTCCTTCACCAGTGCTTCCACACGATCCGCATTATTGACAATATCTGTAAATACCCTTGGAAATTCCTCCCGATCCCTTGTCCTTGTATTACTGCCATAACGGTAAAAGACATGATACTCCTGCTCTGGCAGAATGCCGATCGCCGGGATCTTTGGAAGCAGCTCTACAAGGAGCCTGAAATCCTCATTCAGCTCCCCCTCCGGAAAATGATGCTGCTTCAGAAGAGAAGCCTCTACCAGCTTGGTGCAGAAGGAGCAATCTCCCCGGTGCATCAGAAGCTCACGCAGAAAATCTTCACTCTCTACCAGCACCTGAGCTTCCGGAGGCGTACACACATCCGGCATCCTGTTTCCCTGCTCGTCAATTTCATCCCGCGAGCACTGCACTGCCAGAAGATTTTCCTCCAGCAGCACGGCAAGAAGCCTTTCATACATTTCCGGTTCTATATAATCGTCACTGTCCACGAATCCGATAAAATCACCCGTGGCCTTTTCGATCCCCAGATTTCTGGCTGAAGAAGAGCCTCCGTTTTCCTTATGGAAAACCCGGATCCTTTTATCCTCCAGCGCGAACTTCTCACAGAGCGCCCCACTGTTATCCGTGGAACCATCATCCACAAGGAGGATCTCCAGATTGCGGTACGTCTGCTTCCTGATAGAGTCCACACATCTTGTCAGATACGCCATCACATTATAAACAGGTACGATCACACTGATCTTTATTGGCACATCCATGAATACATCCTCCTTTCTGAAATCACAGGCGCCGGGCTTAAAGGTCCATCATCTGCCCCTTTTGGCTCTCCTGTCAGAAGCTCTTCTGAAAAACGGAGAAGCTCCCCGGCTGCATGCTCCGCATTCCACGCTCCCGTGATCGTCTCCATGGCTTTTCTGCCCATCTCCTTCCGCTTCCCGTCATTACAGGCAAGTGAAAGGACTGCCTTCGCCATCTGCATAAAATCATCCTCCGGATAAGCAATTCCATTCACACCCTGACGGATCAGATAAGGCACCGCCCCGGCTGCTGCACTTGCCACCTCTGCGCAGCCACTGTTCATGGCTTCATTTACCACAGCCCCCCAGCCTTCCAGCCGGTTACTGGTAAATACATGGATCTGGCATCTTTCCATGATATGCCGGATCTCCTCAGGCGGCAGAAATCCATGAAATATCATCCTGTCTGCTACGCCAAGCTCTTCCGTCTCACGCTTAAGGCTTTCTTCCATCTCCCCGCTTCCTGCCATATGGATCTCAAAATCTGTATAGATGCCCTCTTTCCGGATCTCCTCCAGATGCTCCCTTAAAAAGGCAGCCAGCCTTGGCATCATCTCCGCATGCTTCAAGGGAATGAAACGTCCTGCCCAGACGATCCGCAGGATCCCGTCTGCAGGCTTTAGCTGCTCCCACTCTTCTTCTGTATAATGCACTGTTTCCGGAAAATAACCCCAACGGAACATCTTGTCCGGATAAGCCCCGATCAGATGGAAGTCCGAAGGAACATAGGCTCCTGCGCAGAGCAGGTATGCCTTTCCCTTCCGGTATCTGGTATGCTCTTTATATTTATGGATCAGTCCCCTTGGGGAAATGGCTTTCCACTGCCCCTCCCGGTACAACCGTTCACTGATCCGGATCACAGGCTTTCCGTCCCCAAGTCTCTCCTGCACCAGATCCTCCCGGTCTGACCATCCTGCCAGCAGTACATCACAGGAAAGGATCCTTTCCCTGCATTCTGCCTCCTCTTCATACAGACATTTCACAAAAGGGAGACTGTCCGCTTCATTATGCCATCCCATGGCAAGACGCTCCTGCTCCATGGGCTGCGCCTGCACAAAGCAGAAATCCTCCTTCAGTCTGTCATAGCAGGCATTACAGAAGGGGATCTGATGATGATTGATATAATTGGATAAAAAAGTCAGCTTCATGATTCGCAGATATCCTTATAAATTTCCAGCAGTCTTTCGTAGTTCAATACCCCATTGTGCGCCATTCTGGCCCTTCTTTTCTCCGCTTCAGAGATCTTCACGCAGAACGCTTCATCACCAAAGATACGAAGAACTGCCTCAGCCAGCTTTTCCGGATCCCCTTTGGTAAAAAGAAGTCCTTCCTGCCCATCTGTGATCATGTCCGGGATACCCCCCGCCCATGATGCAGCCACCGGTACTCCAAGAAGCATGGCCTCTCCTACTGTGTTTGGCGAATTTTCAAGCACAGAAGCGCACACAAATACATGGCTTTTCAGAAACCGTTCTTTCATTTCCTGTTCCGGCAGATTTCCTGTAAAGGTCACTTTATCCTCCAGATGATACCTTCGGATCAGGGTAAGCAGATACTTTCCGTAAGCTGGCAGCTTGATTTTTTCTTTTAATGTATGATGTGCTGTGATCCTGTTTCCTGCCACATACAGCCTGGTATCCGGGTACATGGCAAGGATCCTTGGCATCGCCTCTAATAGAAAATGCAGCCCCTTTAAGGGATAATCTCCCTGTCCCAGGAAAATACTGTGCTCCTCACACGCATTTCTGTCCCATTCCCCTTCATAAAAGCTGTCACGCATGGTCTCATTCATACGATAATAGATCGCTCTTTCATTGACATAGGACGTTCCCCGCCTGTCAAAGGCTGTACGCCCCGTAATATAGCCTGTCTTTTCAATCGCTTCGATCTCATATTCCCCGCGCTTTATGAATTTTTCCTGCTGCTGTTTCAGTGAATCCTTCCTCAGAAAATCCCGGAGCGTTACCATGTTCTGTACTTTTTCCGGCAGATCTGCCATGTAAACCCTGGCAATCTCATGGCAGAGACCCTGGATACCGATCAGTGTTCTTTTCGGGTTGTCAAAAGCCCTGACTGCTGCCAGTGTATGGGGAAATTCCGTCCCGAAAATATGGATCATATCCGGTTTATCTGCTGCAAAGATCTGACAGAAACGTTCTTCCAGACTGTTGTCATAGATTTCCGGATGAGCCAGATCCTCCAGAAAACCGAAGCACCGGATCCCATGTACATTGACACCGTCTGAAAGCACTTCTGCCGGAAGCGCTTCCATCTGCTCCTGTGTCACTGGAAAGCAGACAGATAGGGTAAAAGGAGCTTCGCCCTCCTTCACCCGTTCAAAAATACCGGACAGCCAGCCCTCCCTGTTGCTGTAGGACAGGGAAAACTCTCTGGCAATGACCGGAAGCATAATATTACAGATCCACAATACTTTTCTCATACATTCTGTCCTCTTTCCGGTTATCTGTAGATTCGTTTCTTGATAGCATTGTAAATTCCCGCTGTCTTTTCATTATGGGAAATCCATGTCCGGAGAGGTGCCAGCGTAACAGCCAGAAGAAAGCGGTACTTCCTGATCTGTCCTTTCGACATATACCGTTCTGCGGCAATTCTGTGCTCTCTCTCAGAACGTTTCCGGTTTTCCCTGATTTCTGAAAATCCACCGCCCTCATAGTCGCAGACCAGAATCTCTCCATAGGTAAATGTTACCTTTTCTCCCCGGTATCCTGCAAAGAAGCAGGCAAGAAACTGTTCATAATCTGCCCGCACAGCAAGCCCTGAGTCAAAGGGATGTTCAAGGAGCAGCTCCCTCTGATAAAAGCATGCCTGATGGCAGGGCACATTCCGGTAGCACCCAAATGCATCCATGGAAGGATTGGACGGGACGCACTGCCCTGTCAGCCGTTCAAAGATATTTCCATAATAAATACCATGCTTTGCCGGTTTTTCCAGGATCAGGCTGTGTATTTTCGAAAGCACATCCCTTTCTGCAAAAAAATCTCCGCAGTTCAGGAAATACACATACCTGCCTCTTGCTGCCTCTGCCGCCTGATTCATGGCATCATAAATACCGCTGTCCTTCTGCTGCAGGATCCGTAGCTGCCCTTTCAGGAAATCTAACGATCCATCCGTGGATCCTCCGTCCTTCACAATAATCTCATAATCTGTAAAATCCTGTGCCTGAATGCTTGTTATTGTCTGCTCCAGCTTGCTGCCTGCATTCAGACAGACTACCAATATCGAAAAAAATGGAGTCATCTGCTCCTCCTTGTAATATCATTTCTGACAACTGACCGGTCAGCTATCTAGTTAACATCCGACAGGATCGGCACCATTTCATGGAAGAAAAAGGTCTGGTAAGGCAGGATCCTGAATCCCGGATCTGCCGCCCGCATCATGAGCAGGGCAAAGTACAATATCCCTGCTGCCACAGTTCCCGCTGTCAGCAGCTTTCTCCACTTTTCATTTTCAATCTGCCTGATCAGTGCCGGCAGGAAGAAAATATGGGTGATCGTCAGGTAATAGCCGATTCTCGATATGATCGGCAGAAAAGAACAGCACACATACATGACAAGTGCTCCCAGATTGCAGTTGAACCAGAAATTCATCACCCGGTTCCCCTGCACTGCCTTCTTATACAGTATCAGTGACAGGATCAGGATACCAAAGCATCTTGCAATATTCACATAACTGGTTCCCCCTGACAGATACTCCGTCTCCTCATACGTCGGGTACAGAAATACCACAACCCGCAGATAAAAGTCCTGCAGAAAGAAAAAGCTGAGACAGAATACACCAGCCAGTGCAAGCTGCCATTTTTTCCAGCACCTTACCGCCAGAGGGTACAGTACCAGCACCACCAGCACCGACTTATGGAATGCAGCACCGATCAGGATCAGCACCAGAAACCTTCCATATTCCTTTTCCAGAAGATAAGGTATGGCGATCAGGGCAACCGCCAGTGCCAGGTAATACCGCACGGTACTGAAGCTCTGAAAATAATATCCAAATGCCATGAACAGGAAAAAGGAAAAGCCAAAGCTTTCCGCCTGCCTGTAAATAGCCTGTAAAAACAGAAGCACCGTAAAGAATGCAAAAATGGCAAAGACCAGCAGATAGTTTTCAAATCCGCTGATCCCGTAAATTGCTTTAGTAAGCAAATTAAAGCCAACCTCTGTGGGCACATAGGCATTGCAGTAGGTCAGATGCATGAACTCAACATATTTGGCATAATCATTTCCCACATTTAACCGGCTGGCAGCTACTGCAAACAGGATCAGGAACATAAAAAACAGACTGACAGCATTCAGAGCCTGCTGCCTCGTGATCCCACTGTTTCTTCCGTTTTCTGCCTTTTGTACTGTCAGTCCAAGAAGGACAGTCAGCACTGCCACCAGAATATATAATATCATCTTCGCTGTTTTCCTTCCGAAATTCCCTTTTTCATAAGCCTGTATGCTTCCGGCAGGGGAATCTGCCCGCACATTTCCTGTCTGTGTGCCAGAAGAAAGCGCAGTGCAAATACCTTCGCCAGCTTTCCATATAAAAAGGGATAAAGCACTCCTCTGTCCACAAAGAATTTCTCATTATAGCCCTTGAACCAGGTCGACTCCCTGTATTCTTCCTCTCCAAGCTCTTCCGCTGATGTATACAAATGCAGTCTCTTCTTCAGACAGTCATGAAGAAACAGACTGTCCTCCCCATTGCTGTATCTGGCACCACCACCAAACAGGAGGGAAAAGCTTACATTGCTTTTACGCAGGGCAGACAGCCTTGCTGCCACGCTGTAGGTCGGATATCTGCCATAGTTGTACCAGCGGATCCGCCGCTCTCCTGCATTATGATATGTTGCCCTTCTCTCATCCACCCGGAAATTAAAGGTGATCACATCCGCATCCTGATTCTTCAGAAAGGCCTCCAGCACCTTCTTCTCATAGCCTTCGTCAAACCTGATATCTTCATCTGAAAAAAGGACAATATCCTCCTCTGCAAACAGCAGAGCTGTGTTTCTGCTGAGACCAACACCCCTCTCCTCCATAAAAAAACACCGGATCTCTCTTCCGTTTTCTTTCCATGCAGTATAGCCATGATGATCACATTGGTTCACAATCACCGCATCGGATGCTATTTTCATGGCCTCTGCCAGACTGCGGGGATCCTTTTCCACCGCTGATACCAGTAATTCCAGCTTCATTTTGGTTCTCTTTCCTTCTATCGATAATACCGGTTTACGAAATCCTCATCCGCACCAGAGATCACCATGCCAAACACAGGGCAGTCCTGATTGGAAAGGAGTGTCAGTACACGGCTTGTCCTGCGGCTCACATCCTTACCAAAAGGGATCAGTAATACAGCCCCGCCAAGCTCCCGGATCCTCGCAAGCTCCTTTTCAGAAAGCATGCCTTCGTCAAATGCTTCGGCATGCCAAACATCCTGTGCCTGTTCCTCTTCACTCTTTGGCAGTGTCCAGGTCAGACCGCCTGCCTCTCCGTCTCCACCTACAAATTCACCCGGAACAGCATTCAGTACCAGCTCCAGATCTTCTTTTCCTTCTATGCAGTGATCATCCATGTCGATCAGACCAAAGCATTTATGCTCTGCCAGGATATAAGAGAAATCAGCCTGCAGCTCTCTGGCATAGGGCTGCAGTCCCTTCTGTTTCTTCAATAAAATGCCAAGCGGCTTACAGGAATATTTCTTCTCAATGTCCTCCTGTACATAAACCGCATCATCAAGCAGATAGAGAAATGCTGCTATCAGACAGGAGATCACAGCAAAGACCACACCGCCGATCACAGCCGCTGTCGCAGTTTTGTCATCCCAGTAAACACGCACAGGATCCTCCGTACGGATCACATCGATCCTCTTCAGCTCTGCACTGTCCCTTGCATAGTCCACAAGCCCCTCTTCTACAGCACTCTGGATCTCCCTGACAAATTTTTCTGTGCCGCCCTCTACCGTAATGGTCAGAAGACGGATATCAGAAAGGATCTCTGCTGTAGTAGCTTCCTGTACCTCTTTCCTGCTGTAGCCTTCCGGCACATATTCCATGATCCTGTCAAGCACCGGATCCGTATCAAGCAGATCATTCCATGTATATCCATTATAATACTGATAAACCTCGCCGCTTTCGTCTACGCCAAAGCTGATATACAGCTTGGACACTGCCGCATAGGTGATCGGCATTCTGGTTGCTTTTATGACCTGATAACTCACACCACCGATAACTGCTCCCAGGATCGTTAACAGTAAAAGCAGCCATAGCTTTCCCTGTGAGCAAAGATAAAGTCTTTTCAGGTCCACTTCTCTTCTTCTGTAATCCTCACTCATCTTTTCCATGCTTCTCCTCCACATTCTCCTCCTGCTTCATCGCTGTTACCTGAGTGCTGTCCACTCCTTCTGTACTCTCTGCTTTGACCAGGATCTTTAGTGTCAGAAGCATCAGCTTGATATCCAGCCAGACACTGTAATTCTCTATATAAGAAAGATCCAGTTTCAGTTTATCATATGGTGTTGTATTGTATTTGCCATAAACCTGTGCATAACCGGCAAGTCCGGCTTTTACCTTCATCCTGTATACAAATTCCGGCATATCCTCCACGTACTGGCGGATGATCTCCGGCCGCTCCGGTCTTGGTCCGATAAAGGACATATCCCCTGCCAGAATGTTAAAGAGCTGTGGCAGCTCATCAATGCGGACCGCACGGATAAATTTGCCAACCGGAGTGATCCTGCTGTCATTCCTGGCTGCCAGTCTTGCCACACCATCCTTCTCGGCATCCACCCTCATACTGCGGAACTTCATGATCTTAAACTCCCTGCCGCCAATGGTACAGCGCACCTGCCTGTACAGCACAGGACCACCATCGTAGCATTTGATACAGATTGCCGTGATCAGCATGACCGGTGAAGTGATCACCACAAGGATCAGGGCACAGATAACGTCGATCAGACGCTTGGCCAGCCTCTGCTCTACCGTAAGGGCATACTCCCTGACTAAAAGGATCGGTGTATCAAAGAGATGCAGCTGATCAGAGCCCTTTACCAGCACATCAGGGATCTTTGGCATCATGTAAACACGGATCGACTGACCATAACAGAACTTAAGCAGCCTGTTTCTGTCTTCTGTAGCAATATCCCACAGGACAACTGCCCCGTAGCCTTTTACTGCCTCTTTTTCTACTGCCTTCATGCCTTCCCGGATATTGATACACTTTGCAATATGATATTTGTCCTTTCTGGACGCAAACTTCTGCAGGATATCCTCGATCGACCGCTCTCCGTAAACAAGCAGCATCTCCCGCGGCGGGAACACCCTGCGGTAAAACCAGTTACAGATCAGGTTCCAGACAAGGGCGGTCAGGAGCTGCACAAGGGTTGCTGCCAGGAAATACTTCGGTTCCAGCCACCAGCCATTCATCAGGGAGATCTGCAGATAGGTAATCACATTGACAAACAGCAGTGCGAACAGCTGGGACATAAATACATCCATGGGTTTCAGATAACCGATCTTCAGTCCGCCATAGGTACTGTCAAAGAAAAAGAGCAGCACGAAATAAATGGCAAACATAGCCAGATGTCCGTTCTGATTGAACTTCAGCCTCAGTGTAAACTTACTGATGATAGGATAATAATACTCCATCCATATATAAGCATATATGCCTGTCTGCAGCAAAAGTCCTGCAAACGAAAGCCATAATACGATGATTTTCTTTAATGATTCCAAGCGTTTCACTACATTCTTCTCCTTGCGGCACGGTATGCCCACAGCATAAAGCAGACACAGCTCTTTACAAGCGGAAGCTTCTCTTCCTTCCGGTACAGATACCAGATCCTGCGGATGGCTTCCAGTTTATTGGATGACAGCGACTTTGCCGGTCTTCTGTAAATAACCAGTACCTCATCCAGTCCATAGGCGGTAAATCCGTTTTTCAGAAGCTTCCACCAGAGTGCCGTATCCTCACTCTTTACAAGCGGCATGTAAACAAGCCCCTTGCCGGTCTTTTCTGTATCAATCAGCACAGTGGACGTAAAGATCACTGTTCTTGACAGTGCCTTCTCATAAGTAAGGAATTCCGGGGCATGTACGATCTTCCCCGTACTCCTTGCCTGTTCATCCCCGAATTCATACGAGGTAAATACAAATGCTGCCTGCTTTTCCTGCAGGAATTCCACTTCCCTTGTCAGCTTGTCCGGCATCCAGATATCATCTGCATCCAGGAACGCAATATATCTTCCCTGTGCTTCTGCTATCCCGGCATTTCTTGTCCTGGCAGCACCGCCGTTCTCTGTACGCCGGATCAGACGGATCTCCTTTTTCTTCTGTTCTTCAGAAGACAGCTTCTGCCCCCGTTCCTTTATATAAGCTTCGATCACTGCCCGGCTGTTGTCAGCAGAGCAGTCATCGATCAGCAGAAGCTCCCAGTCCTGATAGGTCTGTGCTTCTACCATGCGTATAGTTTCTTCGATATAATTTCCGGCATTATAAACCGGTACGATAATACTGACCAGATTCTGCTGCATACGCTATCGTTCCTCTTTTACAAGATAGATTGGACGATTTTTTACCTCCATATACGTCTTGGCAAGATACTCGCCGACAATTCCGAGGCAGAACAGCTGTACACCGCTGATCAGCGAAATAATACATACGAGTGATGGCCATCCGGAGGTCGGATCTCCAAAAATTGCTTTCCTTATGATCGTAAAGATGATCAGCCCAAACGAAACCAGGCAGAAAGCAACTCCCATAAAGGCTGCGAATGCCAGCGGCGCAGTAGTAAAGGAGGTGATCCCTTCCAGGGAATATATAAAGAGCTTCCAGAAGGACCACTTTGTTTCTCCCTTTTTACGCTCCACATTTTCAAACTCGATCCACTTTGTCTTAAAGCCCACAAAGCCGTAAATCCCCTTGGTAAAGCGGTTGTACTCCTTCATGGAAAGGATGGCATCTGCCACCTGCCTTGTCATCAGCCTGAAGTCCCTGGCTCCATCCACGATCTCCGTCTCTGAAAAACGGTTCATCAGCCTGTAGAACAATCTGGCAAACAGTGATCTGATCGGGGGTTCTCCCTTTCTTGTCACGCGTCTTGTGGCTACAGTATCATAGCCTGCTGCAATATCTTCAAACATCTGCGGCAGGAGTGACGGCGGATCCTGCAGATCTGCATCCATACATGCCACATAATCCCCCTGTGCCTTTTCAAATCCGGCATAGAGCGCTGCTTCTTTACCAAAATTCCTTGAAAAGGATACATAGTGCACCCGCGGATCCTTTTCCTGCAGTTTCCTGATCTCAGAAAGGGTTCCATCTCTGGAACCGTCATCTATATACCACAGCTCAAAGCCGATCTCATGAGCCTCAAAATATGGTTCGTTTTTGATAAATTCCTCATAGAAATAGGGAACATTCTCTTCTTCATTGTAACAGGGCACAATCGCACTGAGCAGCTTCAATTGTCTACCTCCTGCATTTTGATAGTTAGATTTACTATATCACACATTGAAAAATAGCACAAGAAAAGCAGCCATATGGAACTTCTCCACATGACTGCTCTAATCGTTTTCTTTCTGTGCACTTTTTACGCCGGTACGATAAATATAATCTATGTTTTTCAGGACATCCGGCATGATCTTCAGTTCACTGTCCGGCATGACCTCAAGCAGCAATGCCACCTCATCCTGATAAATCTGCCTGCTCTGTTTCTTCAGACTTCCGCAGACCAGCTCATCCAGTGAACAGTCCAGCGCATTGGCAATCTCTATCACTGTTTCCAGGCTTGCCTTGGTTTTGGCATTTTCCACATTACTCATATGCTGCACCGATACCTGGATCATTTCAGCAAGAGCCGCCTGTGATATATGATTTTCAGACCGTTTCCTTCTGATCCGTTTTCCCAGATCCTCATAGTTGACTGTCACTGTTTCACCACCGTTCAGCATTGTAATACAGTCACTATTCTATCCAAACCGTCCCTTCTTTAAAATCAACCACATAAATAGTTTATTTCTATAATTTAATCCCTTGGGAAGTTTTTGTCGAGCCAGCTCCTTACCTCCAGCAGGTCTTTGCAGATCTTATAGGCAAGCTCCTTCATCTCCTCTGTCACCGGCATCATATCCGGCACCATTACAGGCATTGCACCGGCACGGCTTGCTGCCCGTATCCCATTATGGGAATCTTCTATGATGATGGCTTCCGACGGCTTCACAGCAAGCTTTTCACATGCCATCAGGAAAATATCCGGCTCCGGCTTGCTTTTCTTAAGCATATCCCCACAGGTCAGGTTATCAAAATACGGCATCAGTCCCGCATCCCGGATCTCCTGCGTCACAGTAGCCTCCTTGGTCGAAGAAGCCAGTCCCACGATCCATCCCTTTTCCTTCAGATAAGAAAGCAGCTCTGTCACACCCTTCTTCATCGGCAGCCTGCCTCCATCATACCTTGAATGAAAGAGTCTTGAATTTTCCGCCCGGCATTCCTCATAGGTCAGGCCGTTTTCCCCATAAAGACTGTAAAAGATCTTAGCTGACCCTGCTTCATTGACACCCCTTGACAGATCACAGTATCTTTCAATGCCTGTCAGTCCGAATTTCTTCGCTGTCTCCTCCCAGCAGGCCAGGCTCAGCCGCTCTGAATCAAAAATCACTCCATCCATGTCAAAAATCACTGCTTTGTATTTCATATACATTTCCTCAAATTCTTTTATTGAACATCTGCTCTGTTTTCGCTACTATAGAATAAGAGATTACCCGTATCTTCGCAAGTGGCAAGTTCAATTTTCTTGTCAAAAGTTATAGAAAAGAAAGGATAACCTATGTACGAATGCCCAAACTGTGGCGGTAATCTGAAATTCAGCATTGAAGATCAGCTGATGAAATGTGATTACTGCCAGACAACCTTTGATCCGTATTCCCTGAAAAAGGAAAACGATGCAGAAGAAATCTTTGCCTTTGAAGCAACTATTTTCACCTGTCCGCAGTGCGGCGGAGAGATCCTGAGCACCGATAATTCTGCGGCAGAGTTCTGCAGCTTCTGCGGAGCTTCTACCATTTTGTCCGGCCGGCTTTCCAATGAAAAGCGGCCTGTACGTATCATTCCCTTTAAAATTACGGAGGATTCCTGTAAAAAGGCTTATCTTGGCCGGATGCGCCGTGCCCTTTTCGCTCCAAAGGAGCTGAAGCAGGAAAAGGCGCTGAACCAGTTCCGCGGCATATACATTCCCTATTACTGCTATCATGTAGTACAGAAGGGAGCTGCTCAGCTCAAAGGGAAAAAACAATATCGCAAGGGTGACTATGATTACACCGATCATTACCGTCTCACAGGCGATATCGATGCCTCCTACAGCCATCTTTCCTTTGATGCCTCCGCTACTCTTGACGATACTATCAGCAGACAGATCGCTCCTTATCAGCCCTGTGACGAAAAGCAGTTTACCCCCGCCTTTTTAAGCGGTTTCTATGCAGATATCTCTGATATCAGGGAAGATGTTTATATCGAAGACGCCAAGCAGCTCGCCAACACTGCCAGCATGAAGAGGATCAGGGAGATGAAGCCCTTCAAAGGCCTTCACCCGGATCCTGGCATTACACCCTCCAGTCAGAATACCTCTCTCTGCACGAAAACAAAACGCCCGGAAGCTCTTATGTATCCTGTCTGGTTCATGTCCTACCGGCATAAAGACCGTGTGGCCTATGCCACCATCAACGGACAGACCGGGAAGATCTCTGCAGATATTCCGATTGATCCGGTGAAATACCTGATCAGCACACTGCTTCTTGCAGTTCTGCTTTTCTTCCTGTTAAATCCTGTACTTATCCTGACACCGACCGGGCTTCTGATACTGTCTGCCCTCCTGTCTGTGGTCACCTTTATCCTGTTCTGGCTGGAAACCCGTAAGATCTACCGCCGGGAAACAAGGCTTGATGATAAAGGCTATCAGGAGCTTGCCGCCAGACAGACGAAAAAAAAGTCAAAGAAAAAAACAAAGAAAGCAACCTTTACCATGACCTTCGGGGAATTCTGGACTTACAGTAAAGCTCCTGTTTTCGGCACGCAGCTTCCCGGATTTCTTGGTTCCCTGTTTGCCCTTGTGATCGCCATTATCGTTCTTATAGTAGATCCGGTATCCGATATCTGGTACTATGGCGGCTGCTTCCTTACTTTCCTGTGCACACTGTTTACCATGGCAGCCATTCTGCTGAAATATAATACACTGGCTACAAGGCCTCTTCCGCAATTTGCCCGAAAGGAGGATGACGCATGAAATACCTGATCTGCTATATTGAAAATATCACAAAGCACGTTTCCCAAAAGCTCCTGAAAGCAGTAACAATGGCGGTTCTTTTATCTTTACTGGCTGCCGGTCTTCTGCCTGCCGGCACTGTATTGGCAGAAGAATCTGCATCCTTCTCCTGGTATAATCCGGAAACCGGCTACGACATCCTGATCGAGGATGACGCAGCTCTTCTGACTACGGAGGAAAAGAATCTTCTCGCCGATACCATGGAGCGTGTCAGCTATTATGGCAATGTGGCCTTCAAAAGCATTGACTATAATCCACAGTCAACCTCCTCCTACGCCCGTTCCTATTTCCACGAAACATTTGGCAGCGGCGTAGTGAATGGTACCCTGTTTCTGATCGATATGGATAACCGCGAGCTGTACATATTCAGTGATGGTGATGTTTACAGGACAGTTACGACCTCTTATGCCAACGTTATAACCGATAATATATACACCTACGCTTCAGATGGAGACTACTTCACCTGCGCAGACAATGCCTTCGACCAGATCGCATCTCTGCTTGAGGGACAGAAAATTGCCATGCCCATGAAATATATCAGCAATGCCCTGCTGGCTCTTCTTCTTTCTGCCCTGCTGAATTACTTCCTGGTAAGCTTTCTTTCCCGCAGCCGAAAATGCTCTGATGAAGAGCTTCTTTCTGCCGGTCAGGCCTCCTTTGTCTTCCGCAATGCAGCTGCAAAGAAAACAACCACTACCAAGGTTTATAACCCTTCCAGCAGCGGCAGCGGTGGAGGAAGCTCAGGTGGCGGTGGCGGCGGTGGAAGCTCAGGCGGCGGTGGCGGACACAGCTTCTGATCCTCCTGTTCTCCTATACGTTATCAATCAGGCTGCTGCTTATTTAATTTTCTTAAAAAAGTTTTGTCAAGCCTCTTGCATAACCTTCAGTCTTGTGTTAGTATCATATTGTACTTATTAAAGGTTCTTAAATAAGTTTAAATAGAGGAGGTATTAAGACTATGAAAATTGCAGTTATCGGCGGAGGAAGCAGCTACACACCTGAATTAATGGAAGGCATCATCAACCACAAGGATTCCCTTCCTGTCACAGAGGTCGTCCTGATCGATATTCCTGAAGGCGAGGAAAAGGTTTCCATTAACACAGCCTTTGCAAAGCGTATGGCAGAGAAGGCCGGACTTCCCATTTCTGTCCGTTACACACTCGACAGGAGAGAGGGTCTTAAGGATGCTTCCTTTGTTATCGCACAGATCCGTGTAGGTGGTCTGGATGCCAGGGAAAAGGATGAGCGGATCCCGCTTAAATATGATGTGATCGGCCAGGAGACAACCGGTCCCGGTGGATTCTTCAAAGCACTCCGTACCATTCCCGTCATGCTCTCCATCTGCCGCGATATGGAAGAGGTCTGTAAGGATGCATGGCTTATCAACTTCACCAATCCATCCGGTATCATTACAGAAGCGATTCTGAAGAATACCAGGGTAAAATGTATCGGACTTTGCAACGTATCCATCAATATGCGTTATGACGCAGCAGAACGTCTTGGTGTTTCCCCTGACGAGCTTGACTGCCGCTTCATCGGCCTGAACCACTTAAGCGTCATGAACCACGCTTATTATCAGGGCAAAGACAGGATCCTGGATGCTGTCAGCGTTGAAAATACAGAAAGTGTTGTAAAGAATATTCAGAAGGATGCGGAAATGGATGCTGTAGCTAAGGAGCTTGGCTGCCTTCTTTCTCCTTATATGCAGTATTTTTACACCGAAAAGGAGGCTCTCCAGCACGAAAAAATGGAAGCGATCGGTCTTACCGGCACAAGGGCAGCTCAGGTAAAGGAGGTGGAAAAGAACCTCTTTGAATGCTATAAGGATGTAAACCTCAGGGAAAAGCCTGCCGCACTGGCAAAGCGCGGCGGCGCAAGGTATTCCATGGCTGCCATCTGCCTGATCGACAGTATCTACAATGATACAAACGATGTTCAGGTTGTGGATGTTTTCAACAATGGAATTATCCCCCAGCTGCCTGACGATGTCGTTATCGAGGTAAACTGCCGTATCGGCAGAAACGGTGCCGCTCCCCTTGCTTCTGACGTTCCTGCTTCCGTACTTGGTCTGATCGGTCAGGTCAAGGCTTATGAAGAGTATACCATTGAAGCTGCCATAACCGGAGACAGGAACAAGGCACTCATTGCCCTGTTAAACAATCCCCTTATCCATGATGTCAGAGATGCCAAAGGTATCCTGAATGAGCTGTTAGAAGCGCACAGGGCTTACCTGCCCGCCTTCTTTCAGTAATCCGGTGAGAAAGGAGCCCTGTCATGTATGTACTTGGTATTGATGCCGGTGGAACTAAAACCCACTGTGTGATCGCAGATGAAAACGAAAACATTCTTGCCGAAAGCTTTGCCGGGGCTTCCCAGCACCAGCTGTTTGGAATCAGGCAGACAGAGGAGAACCTGCAGCTTGCGGTCTCTGCCGCCCTTAAGGAGGCAGGCCTTACTCTTCAGGATCTCTCCTACGCTGTGCTTGGTATGTCAGGTGCTGACGGTGAAGATGATCTTGCCCTGTTAAATCCGGCTGCCGAAAAAGTACTGCCCGGCGTTCCCTTCCGGGTAGTGCATGATGCCTGGATCGGCATGTACTCTGCCTTAAAGGAGCCCTTTGGTGTTGTTTCCATCTGTGGAACCGGCGCCGGACATGCCGGACGCAACAGACAGGGTGATGAGCTGACGCTCCGTAACCTGGATTACCGCCTTGGCAACTATGGCGGCGGTGGTGATCTGGTAGAAAAAGCTCTGCATTATGCTTTCCGGTCTGACGAAGGGACCTATGAGAGATCAGCCCTTGAAGCAGCAGTCCCCCCCATTTTCGGTGTTTCCACAATGGAAGATGTATGCCGGCTCTTAAAACAGAACCCTCTTTCCAACAAGGAACGCTATCAGCTTCCTATCACTGTCTTTCAGCTTGCAAACAGCGGTGACTCTGTCTGCCGTATGCTGATCCATGACCTTGGCCACGAGGAAGGGCTCTATGCTGCTGCAGTGATCCGGAGACTTCATATGGAAAATGAACAGGTACCTGTCGTTCTGATCGGCAGTCTGTTCCACTCAGATGATCCTCTGCTTCTTGATCCCTTTATGGAAGCTGTACGCACCGCTGCCCCTGCAGCTTATCCTGTGCTCCCTACTAGGAAGCCTGTGACCGGTGCTGTCAGAATGGCTCTGTTCATCCTGCAGGACATAAAAGAAAGGAAATAAAAGCTTTGACAAGAAAAAAAGAACTGACCGGCAAACCAACAGTCATGAAAGAAATAAATATCAGTCTGATCGTAGATGCGCTTCAGACACTCGGCTCTGCAAGCCGTGTAGAACTGTGTAATTATACAAAGATCAGCCAGCCGACTGTAAATCAGCTCATCCGTGAGCTGATGACTGACAACACCGTTCTTTCTCTTGGCAGCGCTGATTCTACCGGTGGCAGAAAGGCTGAGGTTTTTACACTGAACAGCAAGCGGTCTGCGATTGCCTGCATTACAGTGACCATGAACGGCTTTACCTGCTGTATAACAGATATGAACCTGATAGAGGAGTGTTCCTTTACCTGTAAGCATCAGGATGGTGCCTCCTACACAGAAGAGCTCTGTACGGTAATCGAAAAGCTCCTGGAAGAAGCTCCTGATACCGGCGCCATATCCATCGGCCTGCCTGGCGCTGTTTCAGAAAAGGGTATTGTATATGCCATCTCCCAGATCCCCGAATGGGAAGATCAGGACATAGGAGCTATACTGCGAAAAAGGTTCCCGCTTCCGGTTTCCGTCATCAATGACATCAACGCTACAGCTCTTGGCTATCTCAAGATAGATGAATCTGACTGTCAGAACCTGATCTATCTGCAGATAAATGGTACCGGTCTCGGTGCCGGTATTATCATCGGACGCAGGTTATATCCCGGCTTTGCAAGCTTTGCTGGAGAAGCCGGTTATATGCAGATCGGTAACAGGCAGAGCGTGGAAAGCCAGCTGCTCTGTGCTGAGACTGCGACAAAAGCCAGTCTTCTATCCCAGATCGTGATCAATATGATCTGTCTTCTCAACCCGGATAAAATCGTTATTGGCGGTGCAGAGATCACAGATCAGTTTATGTCCATTATCGAGGCAGCCTGTAAAAAGGCTCTTCCCCCTTCTGTACTTCCAGTCCTTTCCGGAACCTCTTCTTCTACAGAATGTTACCAGAAGGGACTGGCTGACAGAGGATTTTCCCTGCTTGACAAGGGTGTCCATCTTCTGAAATAAGCAGGACACCAATCGGTGCTATGAGCAGCCGGCAGAAAATTCCTGTAATCTGGTTCTGTTATTTAACAGTTACAGCTGTGATGTGAGGATTTACACCCTCATACCAGTAAAGAAAGCCTTCCATATCCACAGTATCACCAACCTTCAGGTTCTTTACAGTCTGATATACTTCCGTTGTATTATCGCAAAGATAGGATTCTATGGTAAAGGTATAGGTCTGTCCATTGTAGGATACCTGGAAATAAAGATCATCCCCATCACTGCCTGAGCCATCCCAGCTGTACAGGAAGGCTGCGCCATCACCGGAATCCTCTACTGTCATTCCCTTGAAGGCTACAAACTCATTCTGATGACCAATCAGTTCATCGCTGCCAAGCAGAGAAGTTACATCTTCTGCCTCTGCTACATAGCTGCCATCCTCGATCTCGAATACAGCATCCGTCACCTCTACTTCACCGGACCACTCAGACTTGTAACCGGTCACCTTGATCTTGGTTCCGGGAACGAGCTTTGCATAATCCTCCTCAGAGCATGCCATATTGTAAAGGAAGTAAGCGCCATCCTTATCCTGGGAATAAACAGTTGCCTGATCATCCCACCAGGACTGCTTTGCCTGCACATAGGTTTCAATTACCACTTCACTGTCAAGCGGTGCTGCCATGTACTCTTCGTAGGTCATAACACCTTCTGACTTCTCATCTGTTCCTGCATCCTTGCTGCCACAGCCTGCCAGTGCAAATACCATAGCTGCTGCAAGAAGTACTGCCAAATACTTTTTCATATTTTCCTCCATTCTGAAGCCTCATAAGAAATTTTATCATTAGCGGGCTTCAATCCTCTGTCATTGTAATGAAGTTTTAACTATAAATCAATCTTTTTTGTGATTTTCCCTGTAATTTTTAATTTTTTGCAGACTGAAGCTAAGCAGCAGGATCACCCATACTGTGATCAGGCTTCCCAGAAGAAGCTTCGCTGTCACAGGAAGCGGACCAAGCTCCTCCTTCTCACCGGTCGCTGTACTTCCCCTCTTCAGCCTGTACAGGGAGGTCACATCACTGTACAGCTTACTGATATAAGCATCATCCACCGTTTCTCCCCTTCTTACCGACTTTACCGTACTCTCTATAAGCTGGCCTGCACCGTCACGCAGAGAAGCCGATCCGTTGAATACCGGTGTCACAAAGGTATCATCAAGATGTGCCATCAGCAGCTCTGACGCTTTGATCTTTACTTCATAATGGACATTATTGTCCTCCCCGATCCTGGCAAGATAATCCTGGTATTCTTCCGACTGCTGTGCCCTTGTAGTTACCGGAAGATACCCTTCCGTTTCTGCATAGGCTGTCTGCACCTCATCTGACAGAAGATACTGGGTAAACAGCCAGGAAGCCAGCACCTCCTGCGGATCTGCCTTGTTAAAAATACAGACAGACGGTCCCTGGGAGATCATCTTAGGGTTCCCGGGATCAAACTGGGGCACCATCATTACCTCTGTTTCAAAAGAAACCAGCTTATCCTCACTGATATCGCAAAGCGGTGCCTCCGTTCCCATCCAGGTTGCCCCTGCTGTGGAGTCCACAGCGAAAATACACTGTCCGGCATTCAGGAAATTGGCGGGATAGCTGGAAATCTTAAAGGTGGAAAATGCCTTTGTTTTGGCATGCCCTGCAATTGTCTTCAGCAGCTCTGCCGTAGTATCATTGAATATCTCAATATTCCCTGCTTCATCTGAATAGCCTGCACCCTTCTGATACAGCATCTGGATCATCATATTGTCTGTAGACTTGTACAGGAACGGGATCATGACATTCTGTCCATTTACCTTGAAATTTCCGTCTGTATCCTTTTCCATGGCCGCTTCGGAAACCTCCCATACAAAATCCCAGGTCAATGTTTCCGGCAGCGTGTAGCCCAGCTTTTCCACATAGGTTTTATTCACATAGCAGGCTTCTGTGGAGCGCATGTAAGGAAGCGCATAATAATGATCATCAAAGCTGCATTCCTTCAGGAACTGCGGAACGATCTCCTCTTCCTTCACAGAATCAAACCTTACCTGATCTCCCCCAAGTCCATAGGAAGCATCTGCAAACAGATCATCTAACGGTACCACCACATTTGTACCTGTCAGATAGGTGGCAATATGATCCGGATAGGTGATGCAGACATTCGGTGTGGTCCCTGTGGAAATATTCGTGATCACATCGTTATAAATATCACCGTAATTCGTATAAAGCCGTAAGTTTACCCGGATATTCGGATATATCCCTTCAAAATCCGTAATGGCCTTCTGATAAATGGCTGTCTGGGTTTTATTGGTATCATTTTTTGCCCAGAAGGTGATCTCATAGTTCCTTGTTTCATCAAAGCTTTCCGGAACAGCAAAGGCTGAAAGTCCCTTTGATCCATGGCAGCCTGTCAGAAAAAGTACTGCACAGGCCACTCCGGCAGACACTGCTGCCAGTTTTCTTTTTCGGTCTTCCCGGCCTCTCTGCAGCCGGTTCTTCCATGCTCTCATCCCTTGGTTCCTCCCTGGGATACCCCACTCATGATCTTTTCCCGGAAAATCAGAAACAGTACGATCAATGGCAATGATATGATCACTACTGCTGCCATCATGGCCGGTATATTTTCTCTTCCAAAGCCGTTCTCCCGGATCTCCTGAATACCATTTGACACCAGATAATACCTTTCATTGTCTGTGATCAGCCTTGGCCATACATAGGAGTTCCAGCATTCGATCACCTTCAGTATCCCTACTGTGACCAGCGTTGGTCTGCAGATGGGGATCATGACCCTCCACAGATATTTCAGGTCAGAGGTTCCGTCCACCTTGGCCGCATAATAAAGAGAATCCGGTACCTGCGCAAAATTTTCCTTCAATAAATATATGTAGAACACACTGGTTACCGACGGCAGGATCAGACCTGCAAAGGTATTTCTCAAATTTAAGCTTGTGACCGTAGCAAAGTTCGTGATGATCACCAGTTCATTCGGAATCATCATCAGAGAAAGAAACAGTGTAAAGATCAGATTCTTTCCCTTAAATTCCAGTCTGGCAAAGGCGTAGGCTGCCAGCGTAATGACCACCAGCATCAGCGCTGTCGTGATCACTGTAAAGATCAGCGTATTCAGCAGATATCTGCCAAGCGGCACACTGGTAAAGGCATCCGCATAATTCTTCAGCGTAGGTGACAGGGTAAAAAACCTTGGGATATATTCGGAATTATATTCTCCGTACCCTTTTACGGAGGTCAGCAGCATCCAGTAAAAAGGAAAGCATACCAGTACTGCCCATATCGTCAGCAGGATATACAGGATCGTTTGTGACAGCCGTTTCCTGTTCCTTGCCCTTTTTTCAATTACTTCATAATCTGTATTAGGTTCCATGCTCTTTTTCCCTTAATAATATACGTGCTTTTTGCTTACCATGAGGTTAATGCAGGTGATCGTGAGGATAATGACAAACAGCAGGATCGCCGCTGCCGATGCATAGGACGGATATCCACCGCTGTCCCCATACAGCATGTCATACACGTAGCCTACAATGGTATTCATCTCCGCTGCATTCAGGTCAGTTCCAAACAGTGCCACCGCATCACTGTATTCCTTGAAGGCTCCGATAAAGCCTGTAATGATCAGATAAAAGCAGGTAGGTGAGATCATGGGAAGTGTGATCTTATAAAAGATCCGGAAAGGAGACGTCCCATCTACTCTTGCGGCATTGTAATAATTCCGGTCTACAGATGCCAGCGCACTTGTCAGCAGCAGGATCTTGAACGGCATGACTACCCAGATGATATAAAAGCACAGCACGAACATCTTCGCCCAGTAAGGTCCGTCAATGAAATCCACTGGAGAAGCCCCAAACCACTTCAGGATCAGGTTCACAAGTCCATCTGTATAGGCTGTCTTTTTAAACAAAATCATGAATACCAGACCAACTGCCAGTGTATTCGTCACATACGGCAGGAAATAGATAGTCTGGAACAGCTTCTGCAGCGGTCCGATAGAGCTGAGCGCCAGTGAGATCAGCAGGGCGATCCCTGTAGAAATGGGTACCGTGATCACAACCATCAGAAGGGTATTCTTCACTGCCTGCAGAAAATAGGGATCGTGAAGTACATAGGAAAAATTGTAGGTTCCAATAGAAAAATAGGTCTGGGAGGCAAAATTGTATCCCTCCTCCATAGAATACACAAATACATCGATCAGCGGATATACCATAAAGCAGCCAAGGAACAGAATCGCCGGCAGCAGATACAGAAACGCTTTTCCATTTTTATTTTCCATCACTCAGCTTCCTCCGGATAGATCCTCTCTTCTGTTTCCTTATGGAACAGCAGCACCTTTGAAGGGCGAAGGGCAAAGCGTACCTTCTCTTCCTTCACCTGCAGCCGCATTTCCGCATCAATAATAGATCGCACCGTGGGATTTATGGACACCGCACTTGTAGAGACCACACTGATATCTCTTCCCATCACTTCTACACGTACAAGGTCAAGTGACAAGGGACCATCCTCCCGCAGAAGAAAGCCTTCCGGACGGATTCCCACAGTAAGTGGCTGATCCTCCACCCCTCGGACAGAAAGCACAGCTTCCTCTCCGATCAGAAGCTGTCCCTTCTCCACGCGGCCTTCAAACAGATTGATCTGTGGTGTTCCAAGGAACCTTGCCACAAACAGATTCACCGGGTTCTCATAGACCTCCTGAGGCCTTCCTGTCTGCTGGATCACTCCCTCTTTCATAACAACGATCCTGTCCGAAATGCTCATAGCCTCTTCCTGATCGTGGGTGACAAACACAGTCGTGATCCCTGTTTCCTTCTGGATCCTGCGGATCTCCTCCCTTGTCTGCAGGCGGAGTCTTGCATCCAGATTGGACAGCGGCTCATCCAGAAGAAGAACCCTTGGCATCTTTACAAGAGCCCTTGCGATGGCAACTCTCTGCTGCTGACCACCGGAAAGCTCACCCGGCTTTCTGTCCACCAGCTTCTCGATCTGCACAAGCCTTGCCGCTTCCATGGCCTTCTCCTTCATCTCATCCTTTGTCAGCTTATCCTTACCCTTCAGATTCTCCAGTGGAAAGGTGATATTCTGCAGCACGCTCAGATGCGGATACAGTGCATAATTCTGAAATACTACACCCACACCACGGTTTTCCGGTGGCAGCTCCGTCACATCATCTTCTCCAAAAAAGATCCTTCCTTCTGTGGGCTTCTGCAGCCCGCAGATCATAAAAAGGGTGGTGCTCTTGCCACAGCCGGAAGGACCAAGGAGCCCTACCAGTTCCCCGTCCGGTATTTCAAAGGTAAAATGATTTACCGCAACCACTTCACCCTTTCCCTTTTTATCCCGGCTCTTAAATTTTTTCGTCAGATCCTGTAATACCACTTTCATGCTGATTCTCCTGTAAATACTGCTGTGCTAATCTCCGTATTTCTTCCTTCATTTCATCCACGACCCATACAGGACCGATGATCTGTACACCGCTTCCAAGACCCATGACCCAGGAAAAGAACTGCCTGCTCACCGCCACCTTCACATTCATCACGAAATGCTCTGCGTCCTTTTTCAAAAAGGGAACGTTTTTTCCAAAACGGTCTATCATGATCCCTGCCATAGCATTGTCACAGAGCAGCTTCACGTTCTCTTCCCTGCCGTCAAACATGCCAAACATCTTCCGTTCATAGACCGCCATATCAAATTCCTGAAAAACTTCCCTGCCCTCCCGTTTCTCCGGAAGCATTTCAATATGAAGCATCTTGTCTACCCGGAAATGCTTGATCTTCGTTTCACTGCTGTCATAGCCTACCAGGTAGTAATTCTCGTCATTCCAGGTCAGCGCCCATGGGCTGATCTCATAATATCCACCGTTCCGGCGAAGAAGCATCTCTTTATCCACATTCCAGTTAAAATACTGGAAGCGGATCTGTGCATTCTCACTGATCGCAGTGTGGATGCTGTCTACATTATAATAAATACTTTCGTTCATAGTCTTGACCCGTTCCGTCACATAGACCTGACGGTTCAGCTTGGAAGCCTCATACTGGCTTGCCAGTCCTTCGATCTTATGGATCAGCTCTGCCGACTTACGGGCCGTAATAAACCTGGCTGACTGCACAGAATCTACCAGAAGCTTTAATTCTGCCAGTTCAAACTGCCGGTTTCCCACATGATAATAATAATTCCGGTTTTCCTGCACACCGATCACATCAAGACCATAGGTACGCAGACTCTCCAGATCACTGTAAAGACTTTTCCTCTCCGCCGTGATCCCATAGGAGGCCAGCGCTGTGATCATCTCCTGTACGGTGATACTGTGTGTTTCATCCGTCTTTTCAAGAAGAATCTTCATCAGATAAAGGATCTTCAGCTTCTGGTTCATTCTCTCTGCCATCTACGATACCATGCCTGTCAGATTCCGGATCAGCTCCAGATCCTCAGCCTTTACCTTAAGGCTTGTCTCGATCCGCTCACCTTCCGGTGTCGTCACAATAATCTCCACCACGCTGTCTTCCCTAAGTCCCTTTGCATGCACTGCCCTGCAGAAGGCCGGGAATTTCGGATGATTCCTTTTAAAGGTGTTCCATGCTCCCATGAGCTTCATCATATTGCCAAAATCCATCGTATTCTCTTCCGTTCCTGATTTCATTCTTTTCGGTGTATTATACAATATTTCGTCTATCGGTACAAGTAAAGAGCTGCCATCAACAGAAGAAACAGATAAATGATATTCACAAGCGTAAACCATCTGAGATATCTGCCCCTGTTTTCCTTATAGCACTTCGTATAAAGCTTAAAAGAGATCAGGCTGGCCATAGATGCGATCAGGGTGCCAAGACCACCAAGATTCACCCCGACCAGCAGATCCCTGTAATTTTCTGTAAAACCGGAAAGAAGTACTGCTGCCGGTACATTGCTGATCACCTGGCTTGCCAGAACCCCTGTCAGGATCTCCCGTCCACTCACAAAATGCTCCAGTGCTTCCCGGATCAGGCTGATCCTGCCAAGATTCCCGATCAATATAAAAAAGCTGACAAAGGTAACCAGCAGCGCATAATCCGCTCCTTTCAGAGCCTCCCTGTCAAAAATGACCGTGTACAAAAACACAGCTGTCACAAGGACACCATACGGAAGGATCCTGGCTACCACAAGCAGCGCAAGCAAAAACAACAGCCCATAGATCAGATTACGGCATTTCCTGCTCTGCTTTATCTCTGTCCCCTCTTCCATCCTACAGGAAATCTCCTGTTCTTTTCCCCTGATACATAACAGGGAAAGCAGAAGAAGAACAAATGTTATCACTGTGTAAGGCAACAAGATCCCCATAAACTCCAGAATACTGCAGTCCATAAGCCCATACAGATACAGATTCTGTGGATTTCCGATTGGTGTCAGCATGCTGCCAAGATTGGCTGCCACCGTCTGCAGGACCACTGTCGGGATCATCGCCTGTTCCTGTCCGCACTTTTTAAGGACTAAGATACTGAATGGTACAAAGGTAAGCAGTGATACATCATTGGTGATCAGCATACTGAAAAAGAAGCACAGCATGACAAGCACAAGGATCAGCTGCCAGAGCTTTCCCGTCTTCTGCAGCAGGCTTTTTCCGATCTGGTCAAACAGCCCCGTCCGCTGAAATCCCTGCATGATCACCATCAGACCAAACAGGATACCCAGTGTCTTGAAATCGATATAGCCGATATACTGCCTGTCCGGCTTAATAAAAAATACCGACACTACCGCCAGCAGTGTGGCGATAGTCAGCACGGTTTCTTTTTTCATAAAGGATATTATCTTTTTCATGCTTTTTACCTCTTCTGTAATACATAGAATATACTTTGTTTATAGCATTCTCACAGTGATCACCCTTCCCATTCTGGCGTTTACACGGTGGGAAATGGAGATCACCGTTCTTCCTTCTGCTGCTCTCTGCAGTGCTCGTAATACTTCTTTTTCTGTCTGTGCATCCAGATTTGCCGTGATCTCATCCAGCAGAAGGATCTTCGGCCGTGCCGCCACTGCCCTTGCAATCGACAGAAGCTGCCACTGTCCTTCTGAAAAAATCCCATCCATGCAGGGCGTGTCATAGCCTTTTTCCAGTGCCATGATCGTTTCATGAAGTCCTGCCAGTCCGGCTGCCTCCTCTGCCATTCCCAGTGTAATCGCAGGATCAAACAAGGTGATCTGATCCCTTACTGTACCCGGAACCTGATGGAAGGTCTGCTCTACATAGCCAAACAGCTTCCTTCTCTCCTTTTCTTCTACAGCTCCGGCTCTTCTGCCATTTATCAGTACACTGCCCTTCTTTGGCTCATACAGTCCAAGCAGCAGCTTGAAGATCGTACTTTTCCCTGCTCCGGTTCTGCCGGCCAGTGTGATCTGCTCTCCTTTTCTGATCTGGAAGCTGAAATCCTGCAGGATGTCCTGCTCCCGATAACCAAAGGTGACATGCTGAAATTCTGCAATGATTTCATCCTGTTCCGCATCCTCTTCCCGGACAGCCGCCTGACTCTGCTTCAACGCTTCCTGCCGACCGGTCACCTCTTCCTTTTCCTCCAGTCCCAGGAATTCATTGATCCTATGCACACCGGCTATTGCTGACTGGATCGTCTGGATCTCCATGCCAAGACTTTCCACCGGTCCAAAGATCTGGGAAATATAATTGATCACTGCTACCGCTGTACCGGCACTCATTCCAAAGAGCGTCAGCACCTGTGCATTCCCAGATGCCGACAAAAGCATGACAACTGCCACTACGACAGCATTCAGGATCAGGATCACCGGCGAATAAATGGCATCACAGAAATTGGACCGCTCCACCGCCCGGTAGCTTTCCCCGATATACCGGTCATAACGCTCTGTCATATATTTCTCTTTCTGCAGACAGTGGATCGTCCTGATATTATGTAACGTTTCCGGCACGCAGCCGGAAGCCCGTCCAACTGCCCTTCTGTTCTCCACCTGGGCAGCAAGCATGCTTTTCTGAACCCTTCTGGTAAACCAGAACAGGAATGGCAGAATCACAGCAAGTACAATGGCAAGTCCTCTGTTTTTCACCCAGATCACTACAAGAATACTGATGATCTTGAAGGCATCGGCAAACATACTGATGATCCCGGAGGTAAACAGCTTTTCCACCACGTCCACATCCCCTACAAACCGGGATACTACAGCACCCGGCTCCTGTCCCGTCAGGGAATCGGCCGTCAGATGAGTGTATTTGTCCATCAGGCTGCTGCGCAGGGCATGGGTGAT
>ERZ1026772.172-NODE-172-length-50485-cov-10.817747_pt1 | contig 50485 bp, 45 predicted proteins | sample MGYA00380124_ERZ1026772 | MGnify/ENA primary metagenome ERZ1026772 (study PRJEB33269, sample SAMEA4719760) | human gut metagenome | biome: human-associated habitat; feature: organic feature; material: feces | place: Cameroon | collected 2013-10 ...
TGATTTTCTTTATCTATCTTTACCTCTTATTCTCTCTCAATGTTGTCAATGAACTTATCCGTTATCGTTTCTGATTCTCTTGTGAAGTATCGTTGTTTCTCAAACGGACTGCAAAGATACGCACTTTTTCTTTACCTCCAAACTTTTTCAGACTTTTTTCACAAAAATTTTCATAAAAAACATTTTATTGTGTCAAATATACCCTTATTTCGTCTAAAAAACCACCAAACAAAGCCTCTACAACAAATCTTCTAAAAACACCACTATTCCGCACATCCGGCCACAATAATCCGAAAAACCCTCCAGAGAACTTTTTGTCCATCCCCAAGTAACATAAAAAACAAGTTGCCTCAGATTAAGAGAAGATTTTCGGTGATAGATCCATTTTCGAAGAAGGAGCGTGCCGGTGGCACATGACTGATGAGAAAAAAGATATAGACCGAAAAGATTCCTTTAGTAAGCGTTACAAAATAAGTTGGTAAAGATTTGTAAAGGATTTTCGAGGGTAAATTCCTTTTCGAAGAAGGAGTGTACTAGACATACGCGACTGATGAGGCAGAAATTTAGACCGAAAAGACTCGCAAAGATTACCAAGTTATTTTTTAAGGATTACTAAGATGATGCAGGTTATTTTTGAAGGTTACTAAGTATGTTTTGAAACCATATTTAATTATATTTGTGGGACCAACACAATAATATATTATATCGAAACATAAAAACAGGTTATAACAAATGAAAGAACACAGAACATCCCTGCCGGAAAACGCGCAGAGGGAACTGAAACCGGGCGAAAAATACGAGCCACTGCTCAGCCCCAACAAAACCTATCCAGAAGTTACCCCCTACTCAGTATGCGTCGGACTTCTGATGGTAATCCTCTTTTCTGCCGCAGCAGCCTACCTTGGACTTAAGGTCGGACAGGTATTCGAAGCTGCAATTCCGATTGCCATCATCGCCGTCGGACTGACCAGCGCACTCGGAAAAGAAGGCGGACTCGGACAGAACGTCATCATCCAGTCCATCGGCGGATGCTCAGGTGCGGTCGTTGCCGGAGCCATCTTCACCCTCCCAGCCATATATATATTAGGTGTGGAAGTGAACTTCATGCAGATGTTCCTCTCTTCGCTGCTCGGAGGTGTCCTAGGCATTCTCTTCCTGATTCCATTCAGAAAATACTTTGTCAAAGAGATGCACGGCAAGTATCCGTTCCCTGAAGCTACAGCCACCACTCAGGTGCTCGTCAGCGGCGAAGGCGGCGGAAACAACGCAAAGACATTGATCTTAAGCGGTCTCGTCGGCGGTCTCTACGATTTCATCATCGCGACATTCGGAGCGTGGAGCGAAACGGTAACCACAACAGTGATGCAGGCAGGACAGTACGTGGCGGACAAGGCCAAAGTTGTATTGAAGCTCAACACAGGCGCAGCCGTACTCGGTCTCGGCTATATCGTCGGCCTGAAATACGCATTCATCATCTGCTGCGGAAGTTTCCTGGTATGGCTCGTCATCATCCCTCTGATGAACGTTCTCTGGGGCGGACAAGTCATTGACCTTATGAATTCAGGCATTACCCAGACAATCGGCGACATGTCTGCGGACGAAATTTTCCGCAACTACGCGCGCCACATCGGAATCGGAGGCATTGCTACCGCCGGCATCATCGGAATCATCAAATCCTTCGGAGTGATCAAGTCTGCCGTAAGCCTCGCAGCCGGGGAGTTCTCCAAAAAACCAGGCAAGGAGGAGGTCAATGCCGACAGGACAGATGAGGATATGTCAATGAAAATCATCGTTTTCGGTATCGTCATCACCCTTTTGGCCGTATTCGCATTCTTCGCTTTCGGCGGAGTAGTCGAAAACATCTGGCAGGCATTGATAGGCGTACTCATCGTCGGTATCATCTCATTCCTCTTCACCACCGTTGCGGCCAATGCCATCGCAATCGTCGGCTCCAACCCTGTCAGCGGAATGACACTTATGACATTGATAATCGCTTCTCTCATCCTCGTGGCTGTGGGATTGAAGGGAAATGTCGGTATGGCGGCAGCCCTCGTCATCGGCGGAGTTGTCTGCACGGCACTTTCGGTTGCGGGTTCTTTCGTGACCGATCTCAAGATAGGTTACTGGATCGGCTCGTCTCCTAAGAAGCAGGAAATCTGGAAGTTTGCCGGTGTCGCTGTCGCAGCCGCAACTGTCTGCGGAGTGATGCTCGTGCTGAACAAGACCTTCGGATTTACCGGAGACAACGCTCTCGTAGCGCCTCAGGCCAATGCCATGGCGGCTGTCATCCAGCCGTTGATGAACGGCGGCGGAGCCCCTTGGATACTCTACGGAATCGGAGCATTGATCGCTATAGCATTGACAATGTGCAAGATACCTGCACTTGCATTCGCTCTCGGAATGTTCATTCCTATTGACCTGAACCTTCCTCTCCTCGTCGGCGGCGCGATTTCTTGGTTCGTCAGCACGAGAAGCAATGATGAGAAGGTCAATGCGGCAAGACAGGAGAAGGGTACGCTCATCGCGTCCGGTTTCATCGCCGGCGGAGCGCTCATGGGTGTTGTCAGCGCAATTCTCAAGTTCGCTAACGTCGATATGTACATGACCGGTTGGAATGCCGCTTATGGAGAGGCTATCGCTATCCTGCCTTATATTGCAATCATTGCATTCATCACAGGTACTGCGATGAAAGTCAAAACTGACAAAAACGCATAACACATAATATTATATGGAAAAGATATTGGACAGATTTCTGAGATATGTCGCAATCGACACTCAGTCTGATGAGAATTCCGAGTCCCAGCCAAGTGCTGCAAAAGAATTCGATTTGCTGAAGCTTCTTTGTAAGGAATTGAATGACATGGGAGTAGAGGCTGCCCTTGACGAGTATGGATATGTAATGGGGACATTGCCTTCCAACATTGACAAGAAAGTTCCGGCTATCGGATTTATCGCGCACGTGGACACTTCTCCTGATGCTTCAGGCGCGGATATCAAGCCTCAGATCATTGAAAATTACGATGGTTCCGACATTGCGCTGAAGGGTGTTCCGGGCCTCTATCTGAAGCCGTCAGAGTTCCCTGAGCTGCTTGCACACAAGGGCGAGACCATCATCACCACTGACGGAACTACTCTTCTCGGCGCTGATGACAAGGCTGGTGTTGCGGAGATTATGAATGCCGTGCAGTATATGGTAGAGCATCCTGAGTTCAAGCATGGTGACATCAAGATCGGTTTCACTCCGGATGAGGAAATCGGCCGTGGTGTCGTGAAGTTCGATGTCAAGAGGTTCGGTGCGGATTACGCCTACACTATGGATGGCGGCGAAATCGGCGAGCTCGAGTTCGAGAATTTCAATGCCGCTTCAGCGAAGATCCGTATCCAGGGCCGCAATGTCCACCCGGGATATGCCAAGGACAAGATGAAGAATGCCATCCTCATCGGCATGGAGGTCAATTCTCTTCTTCCTGTCGGCCAGAGGCCAGAGCTTACCGAGGGCTATGACGGATTCTTCCATATCATCAGTTTCAAGGGCACTGTGGAAGAGGCCGAGTTCGGCTACATCATCCGCGACCACGACCGCAAGAAGTTCGAGGAGAAGAAGGAGCTCATCGAGCAGTGCGTGAAGTTTATCAATGTCAAGTATGGTGAAGGTACCGCAACTCTGGAAGTCAAGGACCAGTACTACAACATGCGCGAGCAGGTGGAGCCATATTATTTCATTGTTGAGACTGCTGTCAAGGCTATGGAGATGGCCGGCATCAAACCGAAGATCCAGCCAATCCGTGGCGGTACCGACGGAGCGAACCTTTCATTCAAAGGCCTCCCATGTCCGAATATTTTCGCCGGCGGCATGAACTTCCACGGCAAGATGGAGTTCGCCCCTCTCGAGAACATTGAGAAGGCCTCCGAGGTAGTGCTTAACATCATCAAGCTTTACGCGGAATAACCTACAGGACACATTATCAAGCATTTATAGCGATGGCGACCTTCACGTGGAGGTCGCCATCGCTATTTTTTATTTAATAAGGGTGAATTCTGGCAGAGAAACTTCCCCAATTGCCACAATATCATAATCACCTCATACCCAATCACATAGATTAAAAAGTATCAGTTTTGGCTAAATTAATTCTAAAAATGTTTGCCTATTTCGGACATTCTCAAGTTCAAAATCCAGATATGGACTTACCTTGACACCATCGAACAATGACTTGATTGCATTCGGACAATATGTGGTATATCCTTCATCAAGACATGAAGGGCAGCATTGAATATCAATCATTTATCCTTGCTTTTTTTAAACTGACTCCTCCTATGAAATCGCTTCCCGCCATAGCGATAAGAATGCCGAATAAATCATTGTCGTCAATTCTTTTAGTCCTACATATTACCTTGCGATTTGCTCCTTCAGGAAGCATATTCGCGAAGAAAGGGAACAAAAGAGCCGACTCGTAGATTTTATTTCTTTTTGACAATGTAACAGATATTGAAGGAGCATCAGACAAAAAATAGTCAGTTTCATATTGGAAACAATATCCGCCACCAGGATACTTCTCTGTCAGCATCCCGGCTTTTCTGTCGTTTACATATACGTCTAACTGTCTCATATTCTTATTCTAAACAATCAGACTGTCTGACGAACCCGAAAGACGATTTCCATTCCTAAGACCTCCAATATTTTCAATACCGTCGACATCGAAGGATTTCCCTTCTTCCGCTCAATATCTTTGACGGTCGCCAAGCCTACTCCAGCCATTTCAGCGAGGTCCAACTGTGATATAGCAAGAGTTTTCCTACGACTTTTTATCACATCGCCAAGTTCCATAAGTCCAATAAATCATACTTTTAACGCAAAAATATACATTATTTCTCGGAACTGCAAGAAAAGTATGATATAGCAAACTTTTTTAAAATGGATGGATATTCGACAAGGGCAGGGCAGGCGCGGTGTCTGAACGATGGGGAGGACGTTACATATGGCACAAAATAATCAATCCTTAACAACCCCCATGGAAACGGCTGCTAAGGATTGAATTTTATTCAATGTTATCGGTTTCCTCTATAGGAGGGACCTTTTCGGACGTGGAATTATCGACGGCTACGTCATCGAGAGAAGACTTAAGGTCAGTCGCCCGCAAAGGGACATTGAGAGGATCCTTCTCCTTCTTGGAATTATCTTTCTTTTTGTCAGAAAGGGCTTTCTTTTCCGAAAGTCGGGCCTTGCGCTTGTCTTCGCGCTCTTTCTGCTTGGCAAAAGATGCCTTATACTTATCCAGACGGGCATTTTCTTTCCGTTCACGGGCTTCGGCAGCGAGAATTTCCTTGAGTTTCTTCGCACGAAGTTTGGCAGCTTTCTTATCCGCGGCCGCCTTGGCTTTTGCCGCATCCAGACTATCCAGGCGGGCCCACTTGGCCTCACGGGCTGCTATCTTGGCCGCTCGAAGAGAATCACGCTGAGCCTTCTTAAGGGCGGCGGGATCCGTCACGGCAGCATTGACAATAGACGAATCGGGTGACATTGACAATGAATCGGCCCCGGCTTTTGTGGAGTCCGCGAGAGCAGGAACTGCTGAAGAGGAATCCGCCGGTGACATTGACAATGAATCGACAGAGGCAGAATCGCGGGCGACTGTCAATGAATCCTGCGCGGCCTTTGCCTGGGCGGCAGCCCTTCTGCGAGCCTTCGCCTCCGACTTGGCAAGCCTACCGCGCTCGATTTCCTTCATGACGCCCGGAATATAACCCGGATAATATTTGTCGGTATAAGTGAACGTCGTTCTCGGACGTGAGGCGTAATAATCTCTTTCTGAAGCCCTTAATGAAAGCGGCGTTATGCTTTCACGACCTGCGGGACGCCTCTCGGGATCCCAATTGAAACCCTTGAGAACACGGTCATCCTTAGACATCTGAGCGACAGGATAAGCATCATTCTTGGCTGACTCGAAATAATAGACCTTGTCCAAATCGCCATCCTTGAACTGAGCATAGAGCATCTTCGCGGCACTCTTGTTGACCGTCGCATAGACACTATCTTCAGGAATGTAGAAAATGGCATTGGCCTCACCAAGCGCATCGAAACGGGTCAGGCCGCCCTTTTCATCAAAGTAAGCCAACATCTCGGTCGCACGAATCTGGTCGAAACACAGCGAATCCTCCTGCACCACGATAAACGCATTGGACATCAGACTGGCCTTTTGAAGGGAACTGCCCTTGATAACGGCATAAAGACTATCCGAAGAATACTGCCTGTTGGTCTCATTCCAGACAACAGGTTTCTGATACATCCGCACTAGAGAATCCAGATCATTATACTCCAGAGAATCGCAAGCGAACTGAATATCAGACTTATACATCTTCACATTTCTGATTGCAGTGATGAAATTCAGTTTAGTGGAATCCTTAGGGGCCGCAAGGCTGTCAGCCTGAACACCGACAGAATCCGCGAGTTCTTTCAATGACGCTGAAGTCAATGCCGTAGAATCTGCCGGAGCACTTCCAAGGCTGTCCGCAGCCGCTGCATCTGATTCTGATGGTTTTGTCAATGCCAGTGTATCCGCAGCCTCCGGGACCTCTGCCGCAAGCGTATCTGTCTGTGCAGCAACTTCTTCAGCCTGCTTAGGCTGTTCAGATTCCTTAGTGGCATCGGCCTGCTTGGCCTTGTCGGAAGGGCCTGTCGGCTTTGCAGTCGCATTGTCATTGACCTTACCCTTTCCTTGGTTCTTCTGCTGCGGTTTCGGTCTGTTCGGATCTTCCTCCGCGGCCTTTGCCGCAGCTTCGGCAGCCTCTTTCGCAGCCTTCTGACGGTAATTCTGGACCGCATCGACAGAAAGATCCTTGAGACGCGACTCGGCCGCCTTCTTCAGGCCGTCCTCGATCTCGAACATCATCCGTGTTCTGGCAATGAGGGTATCCGCCCCGAAATAAACCGTGTCCGGCGCGGCATTTTCTTCCTTGACAATGCCGATGACAGCAGGTTTTCTGGACAGGACTATCTGAGACAGCGTGTCGGTGTAATAAATCTTGCCGGCCAATGCTGACACGTCACGGGTAGTGTCGATCACCTGGGCATTGCCGAGCATCTCGATATTCCCGCTGGACCTGTAATAGAACAGCGAATCAGCCCACCCTTCCTGGGTATCGCTCATGCCATGGACATTCTTCCTGAACAAGAAAATCTCCCTATTCCTGTCATACCAGCCGGCATTTGCAGAAAGCATGTTGTCTTCACTCCAAGTATCTGTATTATAGCCGAATGTGGCCATATTACGATTCGCGTCGTAGATGATGGACGATGACTTCACGAAAATAGAATCAGTGAACATATTCACATCATCGGTAAAAGTGAAAGTCTTCAGTTTGGAGTCGTAAGTACCTGTACGGCTTTCTATTATCTGGCCATCCTTATCTCTCATCGAACCGCCGTTGAAAAAGACGGCGACACTGTCCCTCGTGTTATAATCCAGATATTCTGTTCGCAGGACATTTCTGTCCTTGTCCTCCAGTTGCACCAGTGACCCCCTGAATTCGGCCAGGTCGCGATCGACATAGTAAGTGAGTTTGTCACCCGTAAGAACCGTCTGATCCTGAAGAATCTTGACATTCTTGATGGCATATATCTCATTGGAAGAAACATTCCACAAAGCCGTATCGCAAATCAGATACGTGTCATTGTGCAGGAACCTGGCCGGTCCGGTCACCTTACGGTAATTCAGGCCGTTCTTTTCGATGAGTTCCATGGACTGGGCACTGAGCAGACGTACAAGAGAATCCACCTGGCTGCCTTTTTCCTGGGCAGACAGGCGGAATATAGCTGACAGAAATATCAATACTGTTATGAGACTTCTGCGGAAATTCATGATTATTTACCGGATTCGCCCTCTCGCGCAATCTTGTTCCAGCCTTCGCGAGAAAAATCGCAATTCTTGAAAAGAGGGTCAATGATAATGTAAGTCGTCTTTATCTTTCCATTGATGAACTGGTCAATGGCAGCCTCCTGCTTCTTGCTGCGGGCTTCCTCGAGAAGTTCACTGTAATCCTTGTCGAAAGATGCGGCATGCGCAGGAATAATCTTGTCAACCTTGATTATCTTATAGACGGTATTTCCGTTACGGCCCTCATTGTCAGTAGATTGCACAGGCTCAGAAATTTCACCCTCCTTCAAATCCTTGATAGCGGCATAATCCTCAGGCTTGAGCTGGTCTATTTCGAAATAAGACGAACCGGTGTAAGGGTCTGCCATCTGTCCTCCGTTAGTCTTGGTCTGGGCATCCTGGGAATAGAAACGCGCAGCCATCTGGAAGGTCACGGCATTGTTCTGGATTTCAGTCTTCAAAGAATCCAATGTCTTGAATGCCTTCTGTCTGTCCTCGTCAGTGTAAGAAGGCTTGATGAGAATATGGCGTGCATTGAACATATCGCCCTTTTTCTCGAGAACTTCAATGATATGGAATCCGTCCGGAGTCTCCACAATCTGCGAAATGACGCCCGGTTTCAATGACATTGCCGCATCTGAGAACGCCGGCCAGAAAATGGACTTGGAAGCGAGACCAAGTTCTCCACCCTTTCTCGCGCTGCCCGGATCCTCCGAATAGATACGTGCCAATGTCGAGAATTTCTCTCCGTTCATGATACGCTCACGGATGCCGAGAAGTTTCTCCTTCACGGCAAGATTCGCAGCCTCCCTGTCAGGGTAGATGCAAATCTGGCTGAGCTGGTACTTGATAGGAACCATCGGAAGGTCGGCAGGGTCAGTCTCGGCAAGATATTCCTTCACATCATGCGGAGTGAGCTCCGGAACCTGAGAAGAAATCTGCTGCTGCATCTGCTGGGTAAGCGACATGTCCTCCATCTGCTGTTTCCACTCCTGACGGAGTTTATAGAGAGGCTTGCCGTAGGTCTTCTCGACATTCTCATCACCTCCAAGCTGGGTACGCATGGCATCAATACGCTGAGACAGTGTACTTGCGACCATTTCCTGGTTCACTGACAATGAATCGACTCTGGCCTGCATGAGGAACAGCTTGTTCTCAAGCATTCTCTCCAGCTGTTCACAACGCATATTCTTATCCGAATACATTCCCTGCATCCGCATATAGAGAATCTCCTGTTCCAATTCAGACAATGAAATCATCTCATTTCCGACGACTGCTATTGTCTTGTCAATGAGGCCATTGCCATATTTCTGTGCAAAACCTGAAATAGGTAGCATCAGTGTGGCAGCAACAGCCGCCAGCTTAAATATATTTTTCATACTTCCTTAATATACAACGAAATTTTCCTGACTGCGCGCATTTTCTAGCAAGTCTCGTTCCAAACTGGAAAGAAGAGCCTGCTTTCTGGTACTCAGTATGATATCTTTAATTCTTTCCCTATAGTACTCGACCGGACCTGTAGTGCCCGCCTTCATCATACTGCTGATATATGCGATATTGACATTGCCATTCCCGTCAGGAATTTCCACCACCCCGTCTTTCATTGATGACAATATAGTGCCGTAATCCACACCGAACTCCCTGGAAAGCTTGACAAGGTCAATCCATTTTCCGCCGAAAGAGGTGTATCTCAATGCTGAAGACACGGCCATGCTGTCGGCTTCAATCTTATCCTCAGGCTTGGATGATGTCATTTTCTTCATGATGATTCCGAGATTCGGGGAATCAGAAGAAATATACAGAAACTGGGCCTTGGCTATCGGCAGCTGCAACTTGAAGTTCTCGATATGGGATTCATAGTAATTCTCTATCTGTGACTCAGTTACAGCAGTATCCAGACGCTGGTTTATGAATTTCTGCTCATAACGGAATTTGAGCAGAGACTGCCTGTAAGCCTCCAGTTCCTTATCGACATTCTTCTCGCTCTTGGAAAGTTCCTTATCGGCGAGATCATTGAACATCATGTCGGTAGCCCAGGAATTGATGTACTGCAGAGCGAGTTTCATACTGTCCTCCGGAGATGCGGAGTCAGGAATGTACGCATTCAGCTCGGTATCATACAATTTGTGGCTACCGACTTTTGCCACGACTTTGCCGTCATGGACAAACGACGTAATCGTCTTGCACGAAAAAAATGTCGGCAAGACGATTACGATAAGGCATAATGCCAGAATATGTTTAGTTTTTCTTGAACTCAACTTATTATCTGGAATAGTTTGGTGATTCCTTGGTGATAGTCACATCGTGTGGATGGCTCTCAAGGAATCCTGCATTGGTAATTCTCACGAACTGGGCAGCGCGAAGCGACTCGATGTCCTTGGCTCCCACATAGCCCATACCTGCACGGAGACCGCCGACCAACTGATATACGACCTCGCTGACAGTTCCCTTGAAAGGTACCTGAGCGACAATTCCTTCCGGAACAAGTTTCTTGATATCCTCTTCCATATCCTGGAAATACCTGTCTTTAGAGCCATGCTCCATTGCCTCAAGCGAACCCATTCCACGATAAGACTTGAATTTTCTTCCGTTAAGAATGATGGTTTCACCAGGTGACTCCTCTGTTCCGGCAAAGAGCGAACCTGCCATGACAGTACTTGCACCGGCAGCAAGAGCCTTGGTAATGTCACCTGAGTAACGGATACCGCCGTCAGCAATTACAGGAACACCTGTTCCCTCAAGAGCCTTGGATGCAAGCATTACAGCTGTCAACTGAGGCATACCGACACCGGCAATGATTCGTGTAGTACAGATAGAACCAGGACCGATACCTACCTTGACGGCACTTACACCAGCATCTGCAAGCGCCTTCGCACCCTCACCGGTAGCGACGTTACCCGCAACAATCTGGATATCCCTGTTCTTGAATGCCGCGCAAGCCTTCGCAATGACGTCGAGAACGCCCACTGAATGACCATGGGCAGTGTCAATGACAACAGCATCAGCTCCTGCGCTTACCAGCATTTCGATTCTGTCAAGTGTATCGGATTTCACACCTACTGCAGCTGCAACGAGAAGTCTTCCCTTAGAGTCTTTGGATGCGATAGGATTGTCCTTGATCTTCATGAGGTCCTTATATGTAATAAGGCCGACGAGTTTGAAGTCATCATCCACTACAGGAAGTTTCTCTACCTTGCTCTGTCTGAGGATTCCAGTAGCGTCCTGCAGACTGATTCCCTTCTTGGCCGTAACCAGATTTTCCTTGGTCATCACCTCGAACACAGGCTTTTTCTTATTGTCCTGGAAACGGAGGTCACGGTTAGTGACGATTCCTATGAGTTTTCCATTCAAATCGACAACCGGAATGCCACCGATGTGATGTTTCGCCATAAGAGCCAGTGCATCGCCCACTGTAGCTTCAGGGCTGATGGTGACAGGATCATAAATCATCCCGTTCTCAGCTCTCTTTACGCGACGGACTTGTTCGCACTGCTGCTCAATTGTCATGTTTTTGTGGATGACACCGATACCACCTGCGCGAGCCATTGCGATTGCAAGGTCAGCCTCAGTGACGGTATCCATAGCAGAAGACACGATTGGAGTACAGAGAGTAATATCTCTAGTGAACTTAGTGGAGACATCTACCGCTCTTGGAAGAACTTCAGAGCGTGCAGGTACAAGTAAAACATCATCGAAGGTAAGACCTTCAGGAATTTCTGAATTAACGAACTGCATTGTGAACTATGTATATTTTGGCAAATATAAGAATATTTCAGCAGAGAAATGAAATATTTTTCGCTTTTCCCCATATTTGGGTTAGAAATTGTTAGAACCGGCAAGCCTGCCCTGCCAGGTATCCCTCTCCGCCATCCGGTCATCCAGCATATGCAGTATCTGGAAATTCCTGACAAGACCCCACTGAGTTTCATTGACAAATCTCGGCGGAACCTCTCCTGCTACTCTTTCTATATATAGATCCGGGCGCAGACGCTCCAATATATCTATCACAAAGTCCAGATATTCCGGCAGTTCCATACGAAGGAAATCCTGCGGCACTGCAGCATATTCCTTTTCTATGCGGGTCCCTTTAACTATCTGCAGTTGATGGAATTTGACGGAATGAAGCGGCAGAGAGGAAATAAATGAACACTGGTCAGTCAGCATTGACCTTGTCTCCCCCGGGAGGCCGAGGATAAAATGAGCTCCCGGCTCCAGCCCTCTTTCCGCCGTCAGACGGACAGCGCGCTCCGCAGTCGCGACATCATGTCCCCTCCCGACTCGCTCCAATGTCTTGTCATAGCACGATTCAATGCCATATTCCACCTTCACGAGAGGCGACCCGAAACCATCGCGACGCCAACCGTCAATGACGCGCCCGTCGCGCAGATCGGCCAGAAAATCCAGTTTTTCTTCATCAATGCAATCAGGTCTGGTCCCTATGACGATCCCGACAATCTGGGGATGCGCCAATGCTTCCAGATACAGTTCCCTAAGCCTTGCAAGCGGGGCGTAAGTATTTGAATATGACTGGAAATAGGCCAGATAATGTTTCGTGTTGCGGTACCGCACACGATGAAACTCGATACCCTCGTCTATTTGCATTGACAATGACTTTCCGACGGTGCTGTACGATGGATGGAAGGCGGCATTGTCGCAAAATGAGCAGCCTCCGTAGCCGACGGTTCCGTCCCGGTTCGGGCATGTGAATCCGGCGTCTATCACGAGTTTCTGGAGTCTTTCGCCGTACAGGCGTTTGTAATAGCCGACAAATGTATTATATCTTTTTCCGTCCGGGAAACCGGACAATGCGGAAGTGTTTTCGTTCATAAGACAATCCACTTGGAATTTCATGTTTCTGGCCCCGAAATAGTGGGGTCTGCGGGGTACAAATCTATCAAAAAGTATGTATCTTAGCAAGCATGAAAAAATAAGTTGGTAAAGATTTGTGAAGGGTTTTCGAGAATAGATTTCTTTTCGAAGATGGAGTGTACTGGACGTACACGACTGATGAGAAAGGGAATATAGACCGAAAAGACGAGCAAAGATTACCAAGTTATTTTTTAATGATTGCGTAGCAAAGATAATCATAAATCACCATGAAACAGCTTTTTCTAACGGTTCTGGCAGCATTGGCATTGGCCGGAAGTGCGGCCGGACAACAGAAATACGGAATCGTGAAGTATTCCGCAAATTACATGAGAACGGCCCCGGATTACGAATCAGGACTTGAGACCCAAGCGCTTATGGGAACTCCGGCAGAAATTCTGGACAGCACAGGCTACTGGCTGAAAATCAAGACGCCTGCGCCTTACATCGCCTGGGCTACCGACATGGGAATCATCCGGACCGACAGCCTCGGGCTCCAGAATTACATTGCGGCTCCAAAATATATATGTACGACCCTGTGGTCAGAGGTGCTTTCGGCGCCAAAGGAGGGAAGCGCGCGAATCTGCGATCTTGTCGCCGGCGACCTGATGAGGATTAAGGTCAATGCAAGCGGAAAGCCTGAGAAGACGAAGTTTTTTCTCCACGTCATCCTGCCGGACGGAAAAGAGGGCTATGTAAGAAACTATGATGTGACCGAGTTCAGGTCATGGGCGGAAAGCAGAAAGGCGGTTCCTTCCAACCTTGTTGCCATGGCCAAAAGGTTCGTCGGGACACCATATCTCTGGGGAGGTTTCTCGGCTAAAGGTTTGGACTGCAGCGGTTTGACCAGAACGGCCTTTTTCATGAACGGCGTCCTTCTGCATAGGAATGCGTCTCAGCAGGTCAAGGAAGGCATAGAAGTTTCTCTTGACGGTTTCGTTCCAGGGAAAAGTGAAGGTAACCTGAGGCCTGGAGACCTTCTGTTCTTCGGCAGGAAGGCAACGGCCGAGTCCAAGGAGAAGGTCACACATGTGGCCATGTATATCGGCAACGGCTGCATTATACATTCATCGCATGAGGTCCGCATCAATTCCCTTGATTCGGCAGCCCCGAATTATTATAGCGGCGCGTCCAGACTCTTGAGAGCCAGACGAATGTGTGACTCGAAGGGCAAGCCTTACACCTCGACCAAAATCATTGACAGTCCGTACTATTTTCCTCAGGACAAATAAAATTCAATAATTTTGACTAACTTTGCCGAGTTGAGACTGTTTCGTCGGAACAACCGGTTTTCCGTGCGTTTCGGAACGGTCGATTTGACAACACTTAATTTAAAGATATTATGAATTTAAGAGATTTCAAGAAAGACGTTGAGTACATCGTCGGTGATTTCGTAGATGATTGCTCTCTCTTCATCGCCCTCAACCCTCACAAGAGTTCCGAGAAACTCGCAGAAGTGATCAGCGAGGCTGTCGATCTTTATAATGAGTTGAAAGACAAGGCCAATGCCAAGGTTGAGCCTAAGCAGAGAAAGGCGTGGTTTGCAGCACTCCGCAAGGATATGTTCGAGAAGACTGATGCTCTCTACGAGAAGCTCAGCGCTATCGTTACTGCTAAAGACGCAGAATAACCGAGTGGCGGCACCCTGTGCTGACACATAGAAAATCACCCATTTCAGATATTCGTTTCATGATGTCGGGAATGGGTGATTTCGTATCGGGATGCCGGTATTTTCGGATGATGAGTAGTTGGACAACAAAGCACTAATAACCATTCCCATGATTATTTTATTATAATCCATATACATTTCTAAAAATCCACCAAAGAATAACCAGTAGGAAAACAGTTATGATTACAACAGGATGACTCAATGTGCTATAAATCTTAGGTCTGTATTGTCTAATCATTGAAGAAAAAGCCAATAAAAACACATAAGGTATAGTCAAGACCAAAAAGGCATTATAATGAAACGCACCTCGTAAATCACCATTCAACAAACAGTGAACAACACGTTGCGACCCACAACCAGGACAACGATAACCAGTCAACTGCAGGAATATGCATTTTGGAAACGCCCCACTCGATCCTGGATCAAAGGTGGAATACAACCATATAAAAAGCCCTGTCAGCAGAACTATAGCCACGAACAGGACTGCTTTTTTACCACAGCACAACCCTGACAATTACAACTATCATATACAAAAGATACCAAACGAGACCACATATCAAAGCAATCATACTCCACTTTTTTGCATCCCTACTCGCTTGTACGGCCCCCTCATAGTCACCGCTTTGATACTTAGACGAAACTTGTGCCGACTTTACGATTCCCACAATGCCAAAAGGCAAACAGCAGAACAGAGTTGTAAGAATAGAATAAACCAAGTAATTATCTGGACAAGTCTTGCAAGCATTATTTGATGCTGAACTTGATGGAGATGTCGACGTAGATTGAGAATCGTTCAATCTGTATCCGCAATTAGGGCAAAAGGCAGTTCCATCAGCAATCTGCGTACCGCATTTAGGACAAAAACTCATACTCTTATTATTTTTATGAAGGACTAATGCTTACTAAAATAATGACAGGGATCAATAAAATCAATATTTCCCATGGACCTATAATTCCAAGTATCAATTTCATATAATCACTTCTATTTCAAGGTATTGCCATCACCGTCACGATAGGTGTTACCTGCAATCATGACTATGTCTATAATAGTCCAAACGCCACAGCCTCCAAGCGTCACCAACATCAGCACACCAGTTATTACATTACCCGTGTAGAAACGATGAACCCCCAAAGACCCAACAAGAATGCTGAGCAGTAAAGCAATAAGCCACCTATCATCATTGCTAACTTCAGATGATGACTTCTTTTGGTAATTGGCCAGCTTCAATGGGGCTCCGCAATGGGGGCAAAAATTAGTTTCTCCTTCAACAGGTTTTCCACAGTTAGGACAATAGTTCATTGGTAGTTATTTTTCTGACAATATAGAAATTTTCAAACGTATAAACAAGTCCTCAAAAAAGTATTTGTTGTTTCTGCATCCTAGATAGGGCTCAGCGAATTCATGTTTTATAACTCATTGATGGTCAATGTTTCCAAAATATGCAATCCGCCGAGCCCCTCCCGTTGTGATTCGACCTGAAAACAAAAGCACGGAGACGATATCAAGATGCTAGAATGAAACGCCGAACTTGATGCCGATTTCATTTAACCTGCACTTGACTTGGGCATCAAGAACTGTCGTCTTGAAATTATACAGTTCGTATAATACTGTCAATTTCAATCCGACCTTACCCTTCAGCGGGAAATTGAGGCCAAACTCAGGACGGAACAGGAATCCGCCAGTCATGTCGTAGGTGTAATCCAGTTTTGTGCCGACATCCACACCCGCCATCAAATCCATTTTTCTTGAAACAGGCATATACCCCTTGAGGTCAACGAAAATCGGAAAGAGGATGGCTTCGTCGGAGAAACTTGCGGTCGCACCTATGCCGGCGCCGGCAAAAAAGTAACGGGAAAAACGTACGCCGTTTATGACTTCCAGATTAAGATTGCTCGTTTCCTCATCAATGCTGAACGAGAATGAGGTGTTCACTTCTCCCTGGTATTTTAAGTATTTGACATCCTGAGCTTTAATGCAAAGCGGCATAAACAGGAAGGCCAACAGACAATATAAGTAATTCAACTTCATGTTTCTAAGATTTTTATCATAAATAAACGGAAAACACGCCCAAACCTAAATAATCAGAGCGGCGCAAGCATATCATTGATCTAGACCATAAGCAATTTTCATTAGAGTGTCATCAGTTTCAATGTTACTCCGTCAAAGGTAGCAATAAATATGTTTCGAAAATATTACAAATCGAGAAAAGACAGAACTTTCTGCCGTGTATTTTCCTGATTTAGGTTTATAGAATATCACTTACATAAGTGACTTTGTGTTGTTATACCTGTCAGGTGTCTCCTTCTGGCCTCCAGTCAACCCCTGACAGGTCTTCAAAGGTAAAGAGTCTTCAGGGATTTCCAAGTTATTTCTGGATTTATTGCCTCATGCCTGTAAATTGTCCACATCATATCCCTGTCTCCTACCTCCTACGACGCTTCGGACGGGGTCTTCATTCCAATGCTTATATGCGGCATCCGGTTGTTGTAGAAGTCCACAGCATGGGCGACAACCGCCACGACCTTGTTGATGTTCCTGAACACCTTTCCCTTGAGCAGCTCGTTCTTCATCGTATTGTTTATGAGTTCCGCCTGGGCGTTATCCTTCGGAACTCATGACTCGGTCATGCTGACGGTATTTCCCTGAAAAAGGTTGACTCACAAAAAGAGTCGATCATGGTGTAAAATAACGCCTGGTTTTTATACCAAACATCCCAATGTACAGCATCGACATGGACGAAGCCGCGCAAGCCAGGATTGGCTGTCACACGAACTCTCATATTCAGGAATTACCTGCTCAATAGCAAATCAGCCAAGCATAGAAAAGGTCCCAGTCATAAAAAAAATACCAATTTGGTTCCGGAAAAACGTTTTATGTCGCACCAAATGGTCAACTTAAGGGATTTAGTTCCGCAGAAACGTTTTAGGTGGTACAAAATAGCAACTCTATAATGAGTTCCACAGATACGCCCCCCGAACTGCTCGAGTTCCCTATTTTGAAATCAAGAAACGTCCGTGAAAACTGGCCTTTTCCCCGAAAGAAAGCAATTGCGGAGACGCTCACGTATTTTTCGACCCTCTTGACAGCAGTGTATCCATGTTATCATCTTATAACCAATCACTTGCGCTATACAATAGATGTCAAGAGGTGGTTTCGAAAGGGTGTCTTGACAGGTTCGTCAGGCTATCCTGGTCGAGTATAACATTAATATTCAATACTTTAGAAGCAAATAATAAAAATCAGCAGCTGTCAAGAGGGTCGAAACCGCTTAATGTACGTCAATACTTAACTGGGAAGACGCTTATGAAAAGCCAAACTTCGGGTCAGAAAGAATCAAGAACTCGATTTCGGCCTTATATAGGGATGCGGAGTATTTCAGTCTCGCGAAGACTTTTCGGACGTCCTGGGCGTTGGGCTTCGCGCTGCCTTTCTTCACGTAAAAAAAATACCTTGAATGTACTTCGCATAACTCACTTTTTGGGTTACAAAATTAGTTCACAGTGAGTTACCGACTGCCAAGCAAATCTACGCAAATCGCAGCAAAATAGGCAGTTAGCCAAAAACTTTCACCCCATGAGGCAGTAACGGGCTGGCAAATAAACTCTTGCCCGTTTGGCTGTATTGCAGTTTCCTTTGGCTTTCCGCCAAGAGAAAAACAAAGCGTAACGAACGCTGTTTCAAACAGTTCGCTACGCTTTTCCCAAATTCGCTTTCTCGCTATCTGTTTGTTTTAAATTAAGATTGGTTTTACGCAATTCGGACAAAAGTTGTCTCCGCCATTTTCCGGGACTGATGCCTTTCCATACAGCGAAACAGCGGATAAAATGCGGCACGGTTCCGAAGCCGACAGCGGACGCAATTTCGGATACATTCATTTCCGGATGGTTTTCAAGAAGTTGTGTTGCCGTTTCAAGGCGGTATTCGTTAAGCTCTGTTATAAAGGTTTTGCCTCTTTCCTTTTTATAAAATGTACAAAAGGCTGTCCTGTTCATACCAATGTAAGAGGCAATCTCTTTAATGGTTATGTTCCGTGAATAATTGCATCGTATATACACACGTATCTTTTCCAGACGTTTTTCAGCGTCACGTAACTTTGAAATTGAACTTATCCGTTCAGTTTCTCCAAAATCCGATAGTTCCATCATAAGGGACAATATTGCAGGGCAGCGTTTATTTGTCTCTAAATTGTCTAATTGAGACAACAACTGCGCCAGACTTTCTCTGGTTTTTCCCTTGTACTGGACGGCTTCAGTCAGATTCCGGAGTCTCAACATCTTGTCGGATAATTCAGGAAATGTCTCTGATATCTTTTCGAGAAAGCAGGACGAAAAATGAAAGGAAATATTCTCGATGAATCCATTCTCATCTACATTTCTTGAATCGAATGCCCATTGATGTGACAATTCCGGTGGAACAAGAATGACCTCGCCTTCCTGAAAAGGTCCGCCGACCGTTCCCAAAGTGCGGATACCTCTGCCAGTAATGATATAGTCCAGTTCATATCCGGATTGGCTGTGACGGCCAATCTGCTTGTCCGGTGGTATTTTTACATGGTCAAAAGTGTTCATAATGTACGGGCGTAACTAACAAACATAGCCGAAGTCGAGAGCATAACATCGACCTTGTCTCAAATGTTTTGCCGAGACAAAGCGTATATATTCGCAAAATGCAAATATACGGCAAAAATTATTGAAAATACATCAACTCTGTCTAACAATAATAGGGTACCTTTGTGCGCAATTCCTTATCAAGTCAGGAAAAACTGTATTATGGCAAAAGAAAATATTTATTTGGCATCAAAACCCCGTTACGAGATTCTGGACGGACTGCGCGGCGTGGCTGCGCTTATGGTTATCATTTTCCACTGTCTCGAGACCTATATTCCGATGTTCGGCACCCAGATTGTCAACCACGGTTATCTTGCGGTAGATTTCTTCTTTGTCCTGAGCGGCTTTGTCATCGGCTACGCTTATGACGACCGCTGGAGCAAGATGAGCACCTGGGGCTTTTTCAAACGCCGTCTGACGCGCCTGCATCCTATGGTAATTGCCGGAACGCTCATCGGAGCGGCGTTTTTCTTCTTCGCGGGAGGAGCCTTTCCTCAGACTCTGGAAACCCCGTTCTGGAAGTTTTCGCTTTGTCTTGTGATGGGACTGTTGATGCTTCCTTGTCCGAACAGCCTTGACATACGCGGCTGGGGAGAATTCAACTCGTTCAACGGACCTCAATGGTCTCTTACCTTCGAGTACATCGGCAACATACTCTATGCCTTCATTTTCCGCCGTCTTCCGAAGATTGCGCTGGCAGTCCTTTGCGCCGTCTGCGCTTTTTTCACACTGGATCTGACAATGGGCTGGGATGTTTTCGGAATTTTCCCGAATGGACCGCAGTATACTGTAATCGGCGGCTGGAGCCTCACTGCACAGCAGATTTACATTGGTTTCGCCCGACTGCTTTATCCTTTCCTGTGCGGTCTTCTGATTTCCCGCATTCTGTCCTCACGCCGCAGCGAGAGCAATCCGAGCGGCAGTCCGATTCATCTGAAGGGCGGTTTCTGGTGGTGCAGCCTTGTGCTCGTTGTCATTTTCTCCATCCCTTGCATAGGCGGTAAGACCGGAGTTGCGGACGGCCTTTATCAGGCAATCTGTATCCTGCTCGTTTTCCCGCTCATAGTGCTGGCCGGAAGCGGAAGCATTACCACCGACAAGCGGAGCACCTCCGTCTGCAAATGGCTCGGAGAACTTTCTTATCCGCTCTACATTACCCACTATCCTATTATGTATATGCAGATGGGCTGGGTGGCAGAGCATCCCGATGCTCCGTTGTGGATACATATCGCCGTAAATGCCGGCGTGGTATTCATAAGCATCGTCCTTGCCCTGGGCGTAATGAAGATTTACGACGAACCTGTACGTGAATGGCTTAAGGAGCATTGGCTCAAACGTAAAGCAGCCAGGTGATGGATAAATAGCTGTCACGGATAATCAACTTCCTCCGTTATCCACTGGCCGTTCTGGTAGTCATTTGCCACTGCGGTTTCCTGAATGGAGGAGGAACTGCCGTGCAGATTTTCTTCAGCGAAACATTGCCGCATCTGGCCGTGCCGCTGTTCCTGCTGTTTTCAGGTTATCTCTTTTTCAAGGAAGGCAACTTTGACGGAAAACTTTATCAATCCAAACTCAAGTCTCGTTTCCGGACGCTTTTCCTTTCATACATTATCTGGTCCACCATCTGTTTTATCATTGCGGTCGCCCAGGGACAGGTGACACCCACATTTCTTCATTATGTTGAAGGACTTTGGGACACCGCCCTGTGGGAAGACGGCATAGGGTTCAGCAGAAACCTTCCGGGTTATCCGGTGAATATGCCGCTGTGGTTTATCCGTGACTTGATGATATTGGCAGCCATCTCGCCGCTAATCTGGTTACTGCTTCAAAAGACAACGGGTTGGGGCATACTGCTGATAGCCGTCTGGTGGTTCCCGAATCACTATAAATTCTTCGGATTCGGAGCAGACAGCCTTTTCTCTTTGGGTGCGCTATTCTCTATGAAACGCATCAATTTTGCGCAGTTCGCGAGAAAGTATGCTGTCCCGCTCTATATTGCTGCCGGTGTGATGATGGCGGTCGATTTCATTGTGATGTACCGGAACTACTTGACATATCACGAGCTTCGCTTTCATTATTTGCCATTGCACGACGGTGACGGCCCTCTTTTTTCTGATGCGGAAGCATCTTCCCAAGACAACAGCCTTCCTGACAGGCGGAAGAGTTTAATATTCAACTATTATGAGAATCGATCATATTGCATTATTCTGCAAGGATTTGAATGCCGTTGACCCCGAGTTTTAGCCAGGGACAGGACAAATACGAAAAAAGCACCCGCGAAAAACGCAAGTGCCTCAAGTTTCGTAGCGGGTCGCAGGATTGAACTGCGGACCTCATGATTATGAATCATGCGCTCTAACCAGCTGAGCTAACCCGCCATGACTGGTCGGAGACCAGATTTAGTTGAGATAGAAGGATTCGAACCCTCACTGACAGAGCCAGAATCTGTAGTGCTACCATTACACCATATCTCAATGTCTGCCGTTAATTTCAAACGGGACTGCAAATTTACAACACTTTTCTTATTCTGCAAATTTTTCTTGACATTTTATGCAAAATTTTGCCCGGAATGCCGGAAAAGCACAGCTGAACGACTGTGCGGCACTGTCGGAAAATCAGCAACCTCGGAACAATATCCAAGACACGGACATATACGGCACATCCGGCTATGCCTTATAGCAAAGCACTGTAGCCCAGACCTCACAGCCCTCACAACGGCCCACGAAGCCAAGCTTTTCAGTCGTCGTAGCCTTGACCGAAACACAATCAGCATTGACCCCCATCACATCAGCGAGAGTCTGACGCATCAGAGGCACGTAACGGCCGATTTTCGGGCGCTGGAGAGCAATGGTGATATCCGCATTGCCCAGTTCAAAACCCTCAGCACGAACAAGTTCCATAACTTTGGAAAGAAGAATCTTGCTGTCTATCCCCTTCCACTGATCCGAACTGTCCGGAAAATGACGGCCAATGTCACCAAGGGCAAGACTGCCCAGAAGAGCATCACAAAGAGCATGAATCGCCACGTCACCGTCAGAGTGAGCTACAAAACCGAAATCAGACTCGACATTCACGCCACCGAGCCACATCTTAAGGCCCGCACCCAACTGATGCACATCATAACCGTTTCCGACCCTTATCGGGCAGCCTGTCAACTTACCGTTATCCATATATAAAATATTGAAAAACAATTAATTAAAATAATGCAGATCAATGCCTGGGAAAACAACCGCAGCAGCATTGACAAAAGCCCGGCAAATAGGCGGCGGACTCTATGGCAAAAGTAAAGAAAATTTGTTAAATTTGCTTGTTATAGTAAATGATAACTGAATTTTCGCGAAAGCTCAACAAGTTTGACAATTTGCAAAACTCGGATAATAATAAGAACATACAGATATGGCATATTTCGGTTGGTTCGGAGACAACGAACACAGGGTTTTCGATTACAAACCCATATACTTCGATAAAGAGAAAGATGAACTGAAGCAGAAATTCGGTAAAGTTGACGGCTCACTTGAACATAAGGACGGAGCTTATGTTCCCGGCTCATATCTGAAAGGAGCCTTCCGCGACGGCCCCAAGAAGAAAGGTTCGAACAAAGCACAGAAATTCATAACATTGATAGGCTTGATTCTGTTCTTCATTGTCATGATCTATATCACCAAGTTCTATTCGTTGCTGTAAACCGGTATGGACATAAGGATATTACCAAGCAACATCGCCAACATGATTGCTGCCGGAGAGGTCGTACAGAGACCGTCCTCGGTAGTCAAGGAGCTTGTCGAGAACGCAGTGGACGCGGGAGCAACACAGGTGACCGTGATACTCAGCGACGCCGGAAGGACATTGATCCAAGTCATTGACAACGGCTGCGGCATGACGCCGGACCAGGCGGTTTTGTGCTTCGAAAGACATGCGACATCCAAAATAGCGACCGCAGACGACTTGCTGGACATCACCACATTCGGATTCCGCGGAGAAGCATTGGCCTCCATCGCGGCGGTAGCGGAGGTCACACTCAAGACCAGACGCGCAGAAGATGAAGTCGGATGCCAGGTCGTGTATGATGACTCCAAGCATGTTTCCACAGACGAGATTTCCACACCGGCAGGCTCCAACTTCGCCGTAAGGAATCTGTTCTACAACATTCCGGCACGACGCAAGTTCCTGAAATCTGACAATGTCGAGATGAAGCACGTCGTAGAAGAATTCGTGCACGTGGCATTGACAAGATCCAACATCGGATTCACATTGATCCACAACGGAAAGAACGTCTATGTTCTGAAACCGGCCAAATCATTGAAATTCAGGATTCAGGACCTGCTCGGAAGCTACGTCGTGAGCCAGGTCGTGGATATCAGCGCAGACACTTCTGTCGTCAATGTCAGAGGATATGTCGGACGGCCGGACCAGGCAAAGAAGACATTGGGCAACCAGTATTTCTTCGTGAACGGCAGATATTTCAGAAGTCCGTACCTCCACAAGGCAGTCATGAACGCCTACGAAAACATGCTGCCTCAGGGAGCCACTCCGGCGTATTTCATTTACCTTGAGGTAGATCCGCACAAGCTCGACGTGAATATAAGCCCGACCAAGACAGAGGTCAAGTTCGAGGACGACAGCGTGATTTTCCAGACTCTCTACGCCTGCGTTAAAGAATCGCTGGGAAGGAACTCATTCGGAGCCAGCATCGACTTCGACACAAAGGACATGGCCGAAATACCTGCATTCAGCAACGACTTCGACAAATTCAGACCGGAAGTGTCAATGCCGGATGTCTCTCTGGACAACGAGTATAACCCGTTCGACAACCCTGACGGCGGTCACGAACCATCAGAAACGGGATTCGGTTCGCCAATGCCGACAGGCGGAAACGACAGAATCCCGAGCGGAATGACAGGGTCCGATGACATGCAGGGCTGGATTCCAAGCGGGATGACAGGAGAAATGCCAGGCGGAATGCCGGGCGGAAGCCTTGGAGCAGCGTCCGGAGGAGACATGTCAATGCCGGCAGGCCTGCAAATGCCCGTCCACAAGACAAGCGTCGATTTCCCGATGCCCGACTACACGGGAGCCAGCGACCCGAACTTCGGCATGACAGAAGACATCGGAAACGGCGCAAACTATTATGAATCAGCCGCATCCAAATACGTCGACAAAAGGGACGACTACGGCAAACTGTTTGAAGACAGGATGGCCGCCATGCCGTCATTGATTCTGATACAGAAGAAATATATCGCCACGACAGTGAACTCCGGCATGCTTCTGATAAACATCCGCAGGGCATTGGAACGAATCATGTACGAAAGATTCCTGAAAGCGCTGAGCGGCGGTGAGCACGTGACCCAGCAGGCCCTGTTCCCTGTCCAGGTTCCGGTCGGCGTGGAAAACAGACTTATCTTCGACGAACACTCCGCACTGCTCAGGTCATTGGGCTTCGACATCGCGCCGTTCGGAAACGACACCATAGTCGTAAATGGTATGCCGGAGGGATTCCAAGTGGACCAGAACAGCGTGGAAGAGGCTATGGCTGAGGTGCTTATAGCATTGTCAGATAACCACACGGCTCTTCCGGGGATGATGGAATCCGCCATGGCGGAAAAGTTCGCAAAGATGGCAGCAAGCGAAGGAAAGCCTATCGAGACAGTTTCTGCGGCAAAAAGCCTGATGGACTCACTCTTCGCATGTTCAAACTCAGAGTACACAAGCAACGGACGAAAGATCATGACTATCATGACTATAGACGACATTGAAAAAAGATTTTAAAAGAAATGGGTTACTACTACGATAACGGAAACAATTTCATTTCACAGATACCGACCGTGACAAAGAATCTCGTGGCAATCAACATACTGATGTTCATCGCCACGTTGGTAAATGAAAACTTCATGGTCGCCAATTTCGCCATGTTCTACCCGGCATCGCCATTCTTCAAGCCGTGGCAGATATTGACACACATGTTCATGCACGGCGGATTCTGGCACATTTTCTTCAACATGTATTCTCTCCTGATGTTCGGCTCCATACTTGAACGCAGCCTCGGTCCGAAGAAGTTCCTCATATTCTACTTCGTGACCGGACTGGGAGCAGTGGCCCTGCATACGGGCGTGGAATGGATGCAGGCCAGAGTATTTATCGCCAACGGGGCCGCCCAGGCATACCAGCAACTTCTCGTGACCCCGACACTCGGAGCGTCCGGAGCCATTTATGGCGTACTCATCGGATTCGCAATGCTCTATCCTCAAGCACGTCTGACATTGATATTTCCTCCTATACCGATGACAGCCAAATGGCTGGTCATCATATTCGCGGCAATAGAGCTGTTCTTCGGCATCAACGGGATTCAGGAGGGCGTGGCGCATTTCGCACACCTCGGAGGAATGCTCTTCGGCTGGCTGCTGATACGTTGGTGGAGAAAACACGGCAAATTGTACTACTAAACATTTCCGGTCGTGGCACGCGGGACAAGAAAAAAGAAAAGCCTCTTTTTCGGCATAACATCACGGACATTGATGACAATATCCGCGATGCTGCTCGTATTGAGTTATCTTTCAATGTATTGTAACCCGGCCAAGTTCTGGTTCATGACCATCTTCGGGCTGCTTTTCCTACCGTTGCTGCTCATGAACGCCTTTCTGCTGTGCTGGGCTGCATACCGCAGGTCACGAGCCATAATCATACCCCTCCTCGCATTGATTCCTTCCGTTTTCATCGTGGGCCGGTTCATCAGATTCTCCGAACCGAATGCCTCCGCCGAAGACAAGGACGGGATAAAAATAGTTTCCTACAATGTCGGAAGATTCATGCTCGCACAAGAAGACGAGAAACCATCCATGGAAGCATGCGCAGACTCAGTGCTGAACTTCCTGAAAGGCGAAGACGCCGACATAATCTGCCTCCAGGAATTCTATACGCGCAACTCGAAAAAAGTGATGTCGTACCTTTCGAAAAAACTTAAAGGCTATGACATACAGTATTTTGTCAATGTCAATGACCACGGCTGCTACGGCAATGTCACCCTGTCGAAATACCGCGCCGTGACGAAGGGCAAAATCGACTTCGAACAGAGCGCGAATCTGGCATTGTACTCGGACTACGTAATCGGAGGCGAACCGTTCAGGGTATATAACTGTCATTTCGAGAGTTACAACATCTCACTTTCCCGTCTTGCCACATCGCTGGAAAAGGATTACCAGAAGACGATGAAAGACACAGAGACAAAGATGAAGAGGTCCATCGTGCGCAGGCCACGTCAGGTGAGCAAGGTGCTGGAAGACATCGAGAACTGTACGGAAAACGTGATAATCGCGGGTGATTTCAATGACAATCCGATGTCCTACACGTACTGGAGACTCCGGAAGACCGGAAAGGATTCATTCGTGGAGGCCGGACACGGGACCGGAGCCACATTCACGAGATTTAGCCCATTCCTGAGAATCGATTACATTCTCTTCCCGGAAACCTACAACGCATTATCACACAAAGTAATAAAGAAGAATTATTCGGATCATTATCCGATAGAAGCTATAATTTCAAAATAAGATGAAAGATATCGAAGAAGTAAAGGCCGAAACACTGAAGGCCCTGAAAGAAGGAGCAGTAATCCTCTACCCTACCGACACGGTCTGGGGACTCGGCTGCGATGCCACCAATCCTGAGGCCGTCGCAAGAATATATGAAATCAAACGTCGTTCAGACAGCAAGGCGCTCGTCCTGCTGGCATCAGACATGGATATGATATGCCGTTACGTAAAGGTCATTCCTGACATCGCAATCCAATTGGTAGAGGTCAATGACAGGCCGATGACTCTCATTTATCCCGGAGCGATACACGGACAGGCCCCGAAACCGGGCGAAAAAGCTGTAGCCGACAGGCACTTCCTCGCATATAATGCTGTAGCTGAGGATGATACAGTGGGCATCCGCATTCCTGACATGGATTTCTGCAAGAATGTAATCTACAAACTCGGAAGACCTATCGTTTCCACCTCGGCGAACATCTCAGGCGAGCCTGCACCTCACAAATTCGCCGACATACCGGAGGAAATCAAATCCGCAGTCGATTATATCGTAGAGCCGCGTCTGGAGAAAGGTTCGACAGGTCAGGCATCACAGATAATCAAGGTGGAAGTGGACGGCGGAATAAAGATAATCCGCGAATAATCATGGAAATTTTCTGGGCCGAAGAGGTCGGCGGAGGATTGTGCCGACTGGGAGAAGAAGAATCAGCACACTGCGTGAGAGTCCTAAGACACAGGGCAGGAGACGCCGTTTCCGTAATCGACGGATTAGGGACAATGTATGAGTGCGAACTTGTCAATGATTCCCCGAAAGGTGCTGATGCCAGAATAGTCAAGGAGCATCATGGCTGGGGAAGTCATGACTATGACCTTACCATGGCGGTATGCCCTACCAAGAACATTGACCGGTACGAATGGTTCGCTGAAAAGGCGACGGAATTCGGCATTGACAAGATTGTTCCTGTGATAGGCGAGCACTCCGAGCGGAAGATTCTGAAGCCGGAACGCCTGAAAAAAATCCTGCTTTCAGCGACAAAACAGTCCCTGAAGGCGAGGATTCCGGAACTGGCAGAGGTCACTACGGTCAAGAAATTCATCGGGGAGACCGCTGATGAGGATGCTCTGAAACTGATTGCCTATTGCTTCGATGATGCAGATGAAAGGCACTCTATAAAAGAGGCCCTGGAAGAATATGAGGGCAGACGGATCATCGTCCTGATAGGTCCCGAAGGGGATTTTTCTCACGATGAGGCGGCGGCAGCCATAAAAGCAGGCTACATTCCCGTACACATCGGCGAGTCCAGGCTCAGGACAGAAACCGCGGCTCTGGCAGCTGTGGCCATGACATATTACAAACACATATAACCAACATATCATGAAACGCTACATTTCACTTGACGTACTCAGAGGATTGACAGTCACGTTCATGTGTATCGTAAACAATCCGGGTTCATGGGGATGCATGTTCCCTCCGCTAAAACATGCTCCATGGGCAGGCTGCACACCGACAGACCTTGTATATCCATTCTTCATCTTCTGTATGGGTGTGGCAATGGCTTTCACATTCTCAAAGTACAACGGACTGGACAAGAATGGACTGAAGAAAATCATCAAGAGAGGTATCGGACTTTTCTGCGTAGGTCTTCTACTGAACCTTTTCCCATTCTTCCCGCTCTATCCGCATGACCCGGACGCGACTTTCTGGCAGAACTGGACTTACTGGATAGGACACATCCGTATCTTCGGCGTACTTCAGCGCATCGCCATGGCTTATGTGATTGCAGGCCTGGTCGCTTTGTGGCTGAGAAAACCGTCCAAGATCATGATTGCAATCGGCGGACTGTTCATATTATATACAGGCATATTGGTAATCTTCGGAGAAGAGCCGGGCCCATTCACACTTGAGGGCACGATTTCCAGAAAGATCGATGTCGCGCTTCTCGGTGAGAATCATGTATATCACGGTTATTCATTCGACTCGGGCGAGCGTGCGGCATTTGACCCCGAGGGTATTCTGGGAGGATTGACAGCTGCCTGCACCGCATTGCTGGGATATCTGGTCGGACATGTCATCTATACCTCTTCCAAAAGACACGCAGCAGCTCCGGAAGACTTGACTGCAGCACCGTCATACACAGTCAGCAGAATATTCGTATATGGCTCGGCATCATTGGCATTGGCAATGATTCTCAGCATCTGGATTCCTATCAGCAAGCCGCTCTGGTCCGCGTCTTACGTGCTTTACGCAGGTGGATGGGCGATGTTGACATTGGCATTCCTGATGTTTGTCATTGACATAAAAGGGGTGGAAAAGCCGTTCCGTCCGTTCAAGATTATGGGAATGAACGCGCTTGCGGCATTTGTGCTTTCCGGCATCATCGGCAAACTTCTGCCGGCATTCGGATTCAGGTCCTCAGCATATTTCGGAGCCAACGAATACATGTCGCTCCTGTATGCATTGATATTCGCCCTGGTCATCTTCATCTGCTCCTGGGCGCTTTACAGGAAGAACATCATCATAAAACTTTAGAATGTTCATAGGTATTATATCTGACACTCACGGCGTTTTCAGCCAGGAGTTCAAGGACTTCCTCTCCCCTACAGACCAGATTTGGCATGCAGGGGACTTCGGGGGAAGCATAAATTTCGTAGATGAGATAGCGGCTTTCAAACCACTGGTAGGGGTCTATGGCAACTGCGACGGACAGGACGTGAGGCTCACCTATCCCGAATACCAATGTTTCGAATGCGAGGGGAAGCGTGTGCTGATGACGCATATAGGAGGAAGGCCCGGAAAGTACGACTACAAGGCAAGGGCTCTTATGGACCGGTACTCTCCGGACATCTTCGTCTGCGGACATTCGCATATTCTCATGGTGAAGAATGACGAGTCGAGGAACCTGCTCTACATCAATCCGGGAGCCTGCGGACTGCAGGGCTGGCAGGTGGAAAGAACCGCACTAAGAGTCCATATCGAGGACGGAAAAATCTTCGGGATGGAGCTCTTCCGGGAACATAGAACGTTACAAACGCGTTAAGTATGAAAGATTTACGGGCAAAACTAAAAATAATTAAAATTTTTCTTTGACGTTTCTAAAATTGAGTGTACTTTTGCGGCATTAAAAAAAATAAAAGTTTAACTAGTTAAAGTGTTAGAGCCATGAAAAAGGTATTTATGTCTTTGGCAGTTGTAGCTATGATGGTTGCTGCTGCTTCATGTGGAAACAATGCTGCCAAGAAGGCAGAGGAAGCTGCTCAGGCTAAAGCTGACAGCGTAAGAGTTGCTGACAGCCTCGCTGCTGTTGCCGCTGCTGCTGCAGACACAACAAGCTGCTGCGCTGATTCAACTGCTGCTGAAGTAGCTGAGTAATTTCCAAGACGGAAGCCCGGTGCGCCCGACATGTGGTGCACGAATGAATTGCGGTACCTTGAGGTAACTCAGGATGCTGCTTTTTTTTATTCTCATGGACAAAGATTGCTATCTTTGCAGCACTTAACGGAACGAAAATGGCGACGAAGGAGAAAACAGTGTGGTTCTGCACTAATTGCGGAAACGAGAGTCCGAAATGGATGGGGAAATGCCCCGCATGCGGGCAGTGGAACACCATGGTAGAACAGACGGTAGCGACTGGGAAGGCGAACAGAAACCAGTCAGTCGCAGCCTCGTCTCCAGGCCACAGGCCAATGAATCTCAAGGAGATAGACTCCTCGGTAGAAAACAGGATTGCTCTCGGACTTGAAGAAATCGACCGTCTTCTTGGAGGAGGCATAGTCAAAGGCTCGCTTGTCCTTATCGGAGGTGAGCCGGGCATCGGCAAATCCACATTGTCCCTTCAGATTCCGCTTCATTCCCCCGGACTGAAAACCCTTTATGTGTCAGGAGAAGAGAGCGCCAGACAGGTAAAGATGAGGGCCGACAGACTTGGCGGAGACAATTCCAACTGCTTCATTTACAGCGAGACAGATATCAGCAACATAATCTCACAGGCAGAGGCGCTGAAGCCGGATCTCATGGTCGTGGATTCCGTGCAGACAATGTTCTCTTCGAACATTGACTCTTCCGCAGGCTCCGTAAGCCAGATTAAGGAAGTCACCGCAATGCTTCTCCATTTCGCGAAGCTTTCAGGCATCCCGGTAATCCTCATAGGACATATCACAAAGGACGGTTTCATAGCCGGACCTAAGATATTGGAGCACATCGTGGACGTTGTTCTCCAGTTCGAGGGTGACAACAAGGGCTCCTACAGACTTCTGCGCAGCATAAAGAACAGATTCGGCTCAACATCCGAACTTGCCGTGTTCGAAATGACCGGAACAGGACTTAGAGAAGTCAAGAATCCATCTGAAATGCTTATACCGATGCATGAAGAAGGACTCAGCGGAACAGCGATATGTGCAATGCTGGACGGCCTGAGGCCATTTCTCTTCGAAGTACAGGCGCTGGTAAGTTCAGCAGCGTACGGAACCCCTCAGCGTTCAGCGACAGGTTTCGACGTACGCAGACTTAACATGCTCCTGGCTGTCCTGGAAAAGCGAGCCGGATTCAAGCTCAACATGAAGGATGTCTTTCTCAACATGGCAGGTGGCCTGCGCGTGACCGATCCCGCATGTGACCTTGCAGTTGTGTGCGCTGTGCTGTCATCGAATTTCGATTTCGCCATTCCTGCAGACATCTGCTTCGCCGGAGAAGTCGGACTGAGCGGAGAAATCCGCCCTGTGAACCAGTCGGATAGAAGAGTTACGGAAGCGGCCCGCCTCGGATTCAGGAAAATATACATTTCCTCATTCACAACAGTGGACAATAACGCTGCCAAAGGTATCGAAGTCGTGAAAGTAGCTGATATTCCATCACTTGTGAGAAGTTTATTCAGACAATAAAAAACAAATACAGATATGACCACCAAAAATCTCGACAAATTCTCAGTTCTTATTGCAGTAATTGCTGTCGCTTTGACCATCAGCATAATGTCATTGACAAGCCAGATAGAAAAGGGAGATGAGCAGCCGATTCAGGAACCGGTTCCAGTTCAGGCAGATACGCTGGCGAATCCGGTGACGACTGAGATGCCGGCAGCTGACAGCCTTGAAGTCCAGCCTGCCGAGGAGAATTATATGGAAGACAAAGACGTCTAGTCTTTCCTGCACGTGAATCTGAAAAAAGGGACCGGCCGTTTTGGCCAGTCCCTTTTTACTTATATTGGCGAATGCCGATTACAGAGCCTGTGCAACTGCGACAGCTACTGCAACGGTAGCACCTACCATAGGGTTGTTACCCATTCCGAGGAATCCCATCATCTCAACGTGTGCAGGAACTGAAGATGAACCTGCGAACTGAGCGTCAGAGTGCATACGTCCGAGTGTATCGGTCATACCGTAAGAAGCCGGACCTGCAGCCATGTTGTCCGGGTGAAGGGTACGTCCGGTACCGCCACCTGATGCAACTGAGAAGTAAGGCTTGCCTGCGAGTACGCGCTCCTTCTTGTATGTACCAGCTACAGGGTGCTGGAAACGTGTAGGGTTGGTAGAGTTACCTGTGATGGAGATATCTACGTTCTCCTTCCACATGATGGCAACACCTTCGCGGACATCGTCAGCGCCATAGCAACGTACGCCGCCACGTACACCCTCTGAGTACTTTGTCTCAGAAATTACCTTTACCTCACCGGTATAGTAATCGAACTGGGTCTGTACATATGTGAAGCCGTTGATACGGGAAATAATCTTGGCAGCATCCTTTCCGAGACCGTTAAGGATAACGCGGAGAGGTTTCTGGCGTACCTTGTTTGCCATTTCGGCAATCTTGATGGCGCCCTCAGCGGCAGCATAAGACTCGTGACCTGCGAGGAATGCGAAGCACTCTGTGTTCTCGCTAAGGAGACGTGCAGCGAGGTTACCGTGTCCGAGACCTACTTTACGGTCATCAGCAACTGATCCAGGGATGCAGAATGCCTGAAGACCTTCACCGATAGCCTCGGCAGCCTCAGCAGCTGACTTGACACCCTTCTTGATGGCGATAGCTGCACCTACAACATAAGCCCACTTCGCATTCTCGAAGCAGATTTTCTGGGTGTCTTCGCACATCTTGTATGGGTCGATGCCCTTTGCATCGCAGATAGCCTTAGCCTCTTCGATGTCTTTGATTCCATATTGATTGAGAGTAGCATTGATCTTATCAATACGACGCTCGTAGCTTTCAAAAAGTGCCATGTTCTCTTACTCTTTACGTGGGTCAATATACTTAACTGCGTCCTTGAAACGGCCGTAGGTTCCCTTGGCCTTCTCGATAGCCTCAGGGCCTGTAGCACCGCCCTTGAGAGCATCCATAAGTTTTCCGAGGTTTACGAACTCGTATCCGATAACTTCATTGTTCTCATCGAGAGCCATCTTGGTGCAATAGCCTTCGGTCATCTCGAGGTAACGGCTGCCTTTAGCCTTTGTACCGAACATTGTACCTACCTGGCTGCGGAGGTTCTTTCCGAGATCCTCAAGAGAGCCGCCCACCGGAAGACCGCCTTCTGAGAAAGCAGACTGGGTACGTCCGTAAACGATCTGAAGGAAAAGCTCGCGCATAGCGGTATTGATAGCATCGCAAACGAGGTCAGTATTGAGAGCCTCAAGAAGAGTCTTGCCAGGGAGGATTTCAGATGCCATAGCAGCTGAGTGAGTCATACCTGAGCAACCGATAGTCTCAACGAGAGCCTCCTCGATAATGCCATCCTTAACATTGAGTGTCAATTTGCAGGCACCCTGCTGAGGAGCACACCAGCCGATACCGTGTGTAAGGCCGGAAATGTCCTTAATTTCTTTTGAATGCACCCATTTGCCCTCTTCAGGGATAGGAGCATTGGCGTGATTCGCGCCTTTAGCTACGCAGCACATGTGCTGCACTTCCTGTGTGTAAATCATATTCTAGAATAATGAGTTATTTTTCGCTTTTGCAAATTTAGTCATTTTTTAGGATTGAAACTTATTTTTCGGCAGAGATTATCACCATTTATAGCTATAAAACGAACAAACCTCCACGAAAACTATTTCGCATCCTCCAAAGAACAGGTATATCCAAGTTTCTCGACAGCCTTCTTCAATGTCGCCTCATTTGTCTTGGCCGGATCATAGGTGATGGTAACCGTCTTCTTCTCCAGATTCACCTCCAGAGCCTTGACACCCTTCTCAAAAGAAATATTCTCCTTCACCTTCTTAACGCAATTCTGGCAATGCATACCGACATTGAAAGTGACTGTCTTGACGGCCTTTTTCTGCGCCTGCGCGACAACAGATTCAGCACCAGCCGCATACGAAGATACGGGCAAGGTCAATGTCAATGAAAGAGCGGCTACGGAAGCCGCAACAAATATCTTATTCATATCTGTAAAAATTTATTTCCAAAGTGTAAATCTCGCACCGAGATAAAACTTCGTACCCATAATAGGACCCCAGACCGCACTCGCGTCAAAATCCGGACGGGAAGTGTCGATGCCGGCATGTCCGCCGTCCATCCCCGCAACAGCCGTGCCGATGATGACATTCTTCTGACGGAAATTCGTAAGATTCTCAGCACCAAGGTAAAGGTCAATGCCTTTGAACCTCTTGGTAATCTGCAGATAGAGAAGCGGATAGGTCTTCGTATATCCGTCAGCATACAGGAGATTGCCGTCGCTGTCCTTGATGGTTTTCATGAAATCATAAACTCTGGCCTTGCCGTTCACTGATGCGGTAAAATCAAAAATCCACTTGTTCAGATTTGTCGCGAACTGCAGATTCAGCACGCCCTTGTAACGGCTCGTCATAGGGCGCTCCTGAAGGCCGCGTCCCTCGAACTCCGTCTTGGCATCCGTGTAGCGGAATGTCGCGGTAACAGTAAAACCGCGGAACGGCACGACATTGAAATCAGCCTGATAACTGTTTGTGTATGACCGTCTTCCGCTCAGGGCATAAAAGTCAATGGCATTGACACCATTGTCATAATCGACAATCATCTGCTCGCCGAAACGGGTCCCGAAATAGTCGAAGCTCAGGTATGTATCCTCAGTCTTGCCGAAAGGCAGGTAGAAAGTCGCGTTGCCCCCGTATGTCCACGCATCCTCAAGCAGATGCCTGTCGAAAGAGCCGGCAAAGGACTTTCCGGTAGAGAAGACACCGATATTGTCAATGAGAGGAAGCGCCCTCCTGAGGCCTCGGCCGCCATTGGCCCTCAGCACAATCTGCTCGATCGGGGTATATTTCAATGTCAGTCTCGGCACGAACTTAAGTCCGTCGCCGCGGAACCAGTCTCCGCGCAGTCCAATGATGGACGAGAACTTGTCGCCCGCATGGAATGTGTACTCTCCGGACACACCGGCATTGACAAAATTCCTGACGGCCTCGCCGGGGGTCAATGTCTGGGCCGCTACTTTTCTCATAAAGTCTTCATTGTACCTGTCGGCAGTACCGCCAAAGGCTAGCGTAAACTTGTGAGAATCATTGATTTCGTCCTGAAACAAGACATTGACGAAAGCCGAATTTTGGGTCGCAAAGTATTTGGATGCACCGAACCGGGAATCCATATCGGTCAGAGTATAGTCGGCCACGAAAGCGATATTCTTCGCATTGTCTTCGCTTATCGGCACACCTACTTTTACATACGCGTTCAACTGCCTGTTGGTGATGTCCGAGCCCCACGGAGAATTAGGGGTCAATGTATATGTACGGTAGTCATATCCGTCCTGGCCGCCCTGTCTCTTATCCTGGAGGGCACGCACTCCGAATCTTACCTGAACCCCGCTCTGGCTATAATACAGCCAACGGTTTGCGACATTGAACTGAAGCATTTTAGGGTCGTCGCGGAAACCGTCGTGATTGTGGTCGGCGGTTTTGAAATTTCCGGAAACATGTCCGAGCAGGACGGCGCTCCATTTCTCGCCCATCTGGAGGGAAGATGCAATATTGAAATCAGTCTTGGAATCGTCCATGACTGAAGCATTCAGGAACAGCGGCTTCTCGTCCGTCGGCTTTCTGTATTCCGTATTTATCTGGCCAGTAATGGATTCCGCGCCATTGTTCACTGAGGACAGACCTTTCGACACCTGGATACTCTCGAGCCATTGGCCAGGGACATAGGACAGTCCGAAAGGCGCAGCCAGACCTCGCATTGAAGGACGGTTCTCATCCAGCATCTGTGTATAGACTCCGCTGAGTCCCAGAAGGCGTATCTGCCTTGCTCCGGTAACGGCATCCGAATACCCAACTGTTACACTGGCCGAGTTCTCGAAACTTTCTGCAAGGTTGCAGCAAGCCATCTTCTTCAGACCTGCAGATGAAATCACTTCGGTACGCAGTTCCTTGCCGCGTGAAATGTAATTTCCGTTCTGACGGCCCACAAAAACCGTCACGTCCAGGCTGTCGGATCTGTCTTTATAGATGCCCGTCGTGTCAGGGGTCTGTGTCAATGCAAGTTCTCCGGTTCTTGTTCCTGCCAATGACAGGATTCCTGGAGCCAGCCCGCCTATCAGCATTGACGCTATGAAGAATAATTTGTTAGGTCTCATTATACTTTGATTATCAAGAGGTTGAAACGCTCAGCCCACTTGGGAACGCTCCTCTATATCTTTGCAAAGATAATCACAATCTTTGGTTTATCCATCCGGATTGCCGGACAGCAAAAAGGCCGGCACTGAGAGTCATGTCCCGACGCCGGCCTTATACATATAAGTGTATCTGACTATTTGTTCAGCTCTGCGAGATGTTTTTCCCAAGCCCATGCTGATGCGAGAGTTTCCTCAACGGTACGCTCTGCTTTCCAGCCAAGCTTCTGGTTTGCAAGTGTCGGGTCTGCCCAGATTGCAGTCACGTCTCCGGCACGGCGAGGAGCGAACTTATAGTTAAGTTTCACGCCATTGACCTTTTCGAAAGCATTGACAAGTTCGAGAACTGAAACAGGGCGTCCTGTACCGATATTGAAGATTTCGTAGTCCTTTTCCATCTTGCCGTCGAGCATTCTGGAGACAGCGAAGACGTGAGCCTTTGCAAGGTCAACGATGTCAATGTAGTCTCTCTGGCAGGTTCCGTCAGGGGTAGGATAGTCGTTGCCGAAGATGCTCAGGCACTCACGCTTTCCGATAGCGGTCTGTGTGATGAACGGAACGAGGTTGTTAGGAACGCCTCTCGGGAGTTCACCTATCAATGCTGACGGATGCGCTCCGATAGGGTTGAAATATCTGAGGGCGATACCCTTGATGCAACCCTCTCTGTCAGTGCCTGCCATGACATCCTTGCCGTATCTCGCATAGGCCAGGACTGAATCGCGGAGGATATCCTCGCAAATCTGCTTGGTGTTTCCGTAAGGAGAGGTTGCAGGCTGGCGAGGAGACTCCTCAGTTACAGGGAGTTTCTCAGGTTCGCCATAGACTGTGGCTGACGATGAGAAGAGCACATTGCATCCGCCGTGTGTGCGTGCCGCCTCAATGACATTGAGGAAAGAGCTCAGGTTGTTGCTGTAGTACTTGACAGGTTCTGCAACTGATTCTCCGACAGCCTTGAAAGCCGCGAAATGGATGACTGCATCAATGCGGTACTCCGAGAACAGTCTGTTAACTGCATCAAGGTCACAGAAGTCCATCTTGATGAACGGGATGTCCTCCCTTCCGGTGATTTTCTTGACTCCTTCGAAACATGTCATGTCGCAGTTTGACATATCGTCTGCGACTACCACTTCATAGCCGGCCTGAATCAGCTCGACAGTCACGTGGCTGCCGATAAATCCGGCACCGCCTGACACTAGAACTCTTTTGCTCATAGTTATTGTTTATTAAATCCAAGTTCCGCACTTGCGGGACTCAAGTTGTTAAATTCTTCATTCCCCAATGAACTGCAAATTTAAGAAATAATGCCGATAAAGGATTGTAAAATCTTCACTTGTTGCATATTCTTCATAACTTTGCCCTGATTCAGGCACGACCATTATATTGCTACCGCCTCGAGAGGAGGCAGTATAATTTACAGATTATGAGACGCAATTCATTTATCATATCATTGATATTGCTGTCTGTCACCGGTTCAGGGGCTTTTGCCCAGACCGAATGTCCGGCGGCAGCGCAAAAATACATTGACCTCAAACTGAAGGAAGAGCCTTTCCGTTCAGGTCTCACGGGTATTCTTGCGGTCACGTTCCGCGGGGATACCCTTGCCGAGCATAACAGCCGGCAGAAACTCATCCCGGCCTCCACTGCAAAGCTCATCACTACAGGACTGGCAATCAACGGATTGGGAGCGGATTACAGGTTCACCACCAAACTGGGGTACAGCGGAAGAATTTCCGATGACGGGACTTTGCATGGTGACCTCTATATCATCGGCGGAGGCGACCCGACCATTGCGAGCGGTGATAAAATCGCACCGTCCAGGGACAGCCTGTTCGCCGAATGGGGCAGGATGCTCAAGAGAGCGGGCATAAGGAAAATCAATGGCGCTGTCATCGGGGACGGCAGGCTTTATGACGGGCCTATCGAAAATCCGTCCTGGTCCTACGATGACCTCGGAACGTTCTACGGAACCGGCGGCAATGCACTTTGTTTCCACCGCAACATCCAGAAAATCAATGTATCTCCTTCGGAGGAGGGTAAGGTCAATGTTGCCGTGGCGTACCCGGTCACGCCTTGGATGGAGCTTTATTCTACCGCCAATGTCGCTCCCGCCGGAAGCGGGGACAATCTGTACCTTATAAATACCGACCTCTTCCCCGTAGCTGAGATGCGTGGTTCATTGGCATCGGACAAGGGGGCAAAGACGGAAGAATGCAGCAACAAATACGGGGCATTGACTTGCGCCTGGTATTTTGCGGAGGCACTGGAGAGAGGCGGCGTCAATGTGGCACGTGTCGGCGACATTGACAATTTCGGGAATATCCGCATCGCGCCTTCGTGGGGGCATCTTGAGAAGACGGGGCTGAACACTCTACGTAAAGCCCCGGCCCAGAAGGACATTACTATTATCGGAGAGAGCAAATCGCCTTCTGTCAAGGAGATAGCACGCATCACAAATAAGCGCAGCGATAATTTCTATGCAGAGACCTTGATCAGGGAACTTTCCAGAGTCAGGACCGGTTCCGCCTGCTATGATTCCTGCAAGGTGGTGATTCTCAGGGAACTGGATTCACTGGGTATCAGTACGGAAGTCGGTATCAGGATGGTCGACGGGAGCGGTCTCGCACGCCACAATTACATTGCCCCGGACTTTTTCTGCCGTTATCTGAAGGCAATGGCTGCATCCGAGGCCGGTAAGACATTCATTTCAGTCATCAATTATGCCGGCAATGAAGGCATGAAGTCCCGCCTCAAGGGCCAGACTGACGCTCTGAGGCATCGAGTCCACATGAAGAGCGGGTCGATGAACGGTGTCGTATGCTATAGCGGTTACATTCTTCCGCCGTCGGGAAAGATCGAGGACATGGTAATCTTTTCCATCATGACCAACAACATCCCGACTCAGACGTCCGTCGTCACCCGTTTCATCGACAGGCTGATCGTCCTGCTAGCGGAATAAATGAGGGACGGAGCGATCTTTGTGCGCTCCGTCCCTATCACATTATATTACAGCAATCCTACAGTTCCCAGGCATACAGCTCTGCAAGTGAGAGATTGTAGTCACGGGCTGCCTCAAGAGCCTCATCTTCAAGGGAATAATAAAGTGAAAACTCCATGATATTGTCAATGAGGGAAATCTCGCCGGCCTGAAGCCTGTGCTCCGTCAATGCCATGGCTTCAGTCGAGACAGCAAGTGACTCGGACAAAGTCGAAGAAATCTCCTGCAGGCCCTTGGCCTTTTCATACAAGCCCCTGAGGCTGCTGTACAGCTGGTTGGCAGCGTCACGCTCCTCCAGTTTGGACGCCTCATAAGAAGAGTTTGCCTGACGTACCTTGCTGCGGACGGACCAGAGCGGAATGGACAGTCCGAGAGTAAGGCCACGGAAATTGCTGCCTTTCACAAGTTCAGCCATATATCCGGCGGTAAGAGTCGGATAATTGGACATCTTTGCAGTCCTCGCCTCACTGGCATTGACCTCGACATTCTTGCGCATGTAATCGAGTTCCGGACTGCGCTGCGACATCTCGTCATACCAGACGCGGAAATCGGCAGGCAACATCACATTCTCGTCATATACAAGAGCATTGACCTCAACAGCTTCACCGCCGTTAAGACGCTGCAAATCAGCAAGAAACGAAGCCCTCTCAATTTCATTGCGGGCCAGGGCGTTCTTCTGGGCGACATAGGCCAGATGTGCCTTGTTGACCTCTATCATGTCCGTCTCTCCGCGCAACTGCATATCACGGTAAGCCGCCTCGATTTTCTCAGAACGGGCAATCCTTTCAGACAGTTCGGAAGCCAGGGCATTGCAATATACAATATTGATATACAAGCTCTTGGCCTCAAGCAGAACACGCTGGCGGTCGATGCGGTACTGTGCATCAGAAAGAGCCGTCTTGGATGTCGCGAGCTTACCGCGGGCTCCTGTCAATGCCGCAAGATCAACACTCTGTGTGACAGACACATCCTTTCTGGTACCGATATCTGCAGGACTGCTCCAGAGATAATCGAAACCAATCTCAGGAGCATCCAAAGCACGCTCCGCCTTATATCCATACTGCTCAGACTCTGCACGTTTCCTCAACGCCTGAAGTTCTGTATTATTCTGCTCTATCATTGACAAAATATCCGAGACCTTCTCCTGAGCAGAAGCCGGAACAGCAGAAACCGAAGCCGCGACAAGCGACAGGGCGACGCATGCTGCCCGGAATGAAATATTTAATTTATTGATAATCATACAATTCCTATTTATTACACTTTCTCCTGCTGATGAAAATATAGACCACAGGGATGATGAATCCGTTGAGCATCGTCGAAGTCAGCAAACCTCCGAGAAGAACCTTCGCCATCGGGCTCTGGATCTCGTTGCCCGGAAGTTCGCCGCCGAGAGCGAGAGGCACGAGTGCCAATGCCGATGTCAATGCCGTCATGAGTATTGGGTTCAGTCTGTCCAGAGAGCCCTTGATTACAGCATCATGAAGAGACAAGCCCTCACTGCGAAGTTCATTGTACCTGTCAATCAGGAGCATACCGTTACGTGTGGCGATTCCGAAGAGGGAAATGAAACCGATAATCGCAGGGATACTGATAATCTTGTCCGCGAAGAAGATGGCGAAGACACCTCCGATAAGGGCCAGAGGAAGATTCAGGAGCACGGCAGAAGCCTGTCTGACATCCTTGAACTGACCATAAAGAAGCAGGAATATCACGATTATCGCCATCAATGACGTGAACAGCAATGTTCTGGAGGCCGACTGGGCGCTCTCGAACTGACCGCCATATTCCACATGATAACCTTCCGGCAGCTCGACATTGTCCTTAATCGCCTTCTGAATCTTGGTCACGGCACCCTGAAGGTCGCCATCTGAGACATTGGCAGAGATGACAATCTTGCGCGCCACATTCTCCCTGTTGATGGTATTAGGGCCGGCTGCAGAACGGATCTGCGCAATCTGTCCGAACGGAATCTTTCCGCCCACGGCATCCACAGAAATGTTTCTGATTTCCTCAATGCTGTTGCGGCTGTCATCCGCAGCCTTGAGAGTAAGGTCAAACACCTTGTTTCCCTCATATACCTGCGAAACCACCTTTCCTGCAAGGTAAACCTCCACCATATCATTGAATTCTGACGGAGTTATACCATATTTGGCCATCATTTCACGATTCGGAACTATCTGAAGCTGAGGACGTTCAATCTGCTGCTCGACATTCAGGTCCGCGATTCCCGGGATTCCCTCTATCTCAGACTTAATCTGATTTCCGAGCAGGAACATCTTGTCCAGATCAGTACCGAAAAGTTTGATTGCAATGTTTGCACGTGTGCCGGAAAGCATGGCGTCAATACGGTGCGATATAGGCTGGCCTATCTCGACATTGACTCCAGGCAGCGTATTCAGTTTGGCTCTCACCTCCGCAACGACTTCCTTCTTGGAGCGTTTGCCGAGTTCGAACGGCGCTTCGATTTCAGAGACATTGACACCAAGCGCATGCTCGTCGAGTTCGGCGCGGCCTGTCTTTCGTGCGACAGTCTTTATCTCAGGAACAGTCAGAAGGAGTTCCTCAGCCCTGCGGCCCACATTGTCTGACTCCTCCAGCGATACTCCGGGAAGGGTGCTGACATTGATAGTGAACGAACCCTCGTTGAATGCAGGAAGGAAGCTGCTGCCGAGGCTGAAGAAGATTCCCAATGCCACTGCAAACAGAGCCATCACTGTGCCCAGAGTGGTTTTCTTGTGGGAAATCACCCATTCGAGCGCCACATTGTAAACTTTCTGGAGCCATCTCACGATTGCAGGATCTTTACCGGCCTTGTCGCTCTTGTCGCCGCCGAGAAGATAACTGCAAAGGACAGGGGTCAATGTCAATGCTACCAGAGTAGATGCGAAAAGTGCCGTAATAAAGGCAATTCCGAGAGGTCGGAGCATACGGCCTTCCATTCCGGTAAGGAAGAAAAGCGGCACGAAACTGACCACGATGATAAAGGTGGAGTTCAGAATCGGCAGACGGACCTCACGGGAAGCATTGAAAACGACCTCGATAACGGACTTGCGCTCCGACTCAGGGAGTCTGCGGTTCTGTCTGAGATGCTTGAATACATTCTCCACATCGACGATCGCGTCATCGACCAGCGAGCCTATCGCAATCGCCATACCACCAATACTCATCGTATTGATAGTCAATCCCATAAACTTCAATGTCAGAATCGACACGACAAGGGACAGAGGAATGGTGACGAGTGAAATCAATGTCGTGCGGACGTTCATGAGGAAGAAGAACAGCACGATTATGACGAACAGCGCACCCTCGTAGAGGGACTTCTTGATATTGTCAATGGAACTGTCGATGAATTTCTGCTGACGGAAAATGTCCGTTGCAACATTGATGTCAGCCGGAATCTGAGTTTTCAGGTCCTCGACGGCCTTGTCGAGTTTCGCGGTAAGTTCAATCGTGCTCGCGTTCGGCTGCTTGGTGACCGTCATCAGTACGGCAGGTTTGCCCCTGTGCGACGCGAGACCAAGTTTCGGAGCCTTCGCTCCTGCCTTGATTTCAGCGATACTTGCCAATGTTATAGGGGCATCACCATCCATCTTGACCACCGCACGGCCGATGGCATCGGCATCGTTGGTGGAGAGCACTCCGCGGATGATATATTCGTTGCCGTATTCATAGAGGACACCGCCGGCAGAACTCCTGTTCATATCCTGAGCGGCATTCATAACTTCCTGAAGGGTAATGCCGTAGTGGCGCATCTTCTCAGGAGAAAGCAGAATCTGGTACTCCTTTATATCGCCACCGAGAACCGTTACCTGGGCTACACCGCCCAATGAAAGAAGGCGTGGTCTGATAGTCCCGTCAGCAATGGTGCGGAGGTCCTGCATCGACGTTTTGTCTGAAGTGAGACCGATAATGAACACCTCTCCGAGGATGGACGATTGTGGTCCCAATGTCGGTTTTCCGCATGTCGGCGGCAAGGATTCGCTTACCTCGGCAAGTTTCTCGGAGACAATCTGCCTGTCTTTGTAAATATCTGTACCCCAGTCGAATTCGACCCAGACTACGGAGAATCCGGTCGTGGATGAGGAACGTACTCGTCTGACATCAGTGGCACCGTTGACTGCTGATTCCACAGGGAAGGTAACAAGTTTTTCCACTTCTTCCGCAGCCATTCCGGTCGCCTCTGTCATAACCACGACGGTAGGGGCATTGAGATCCGGGAATACATCCACGTCCATGTGGTACGTGGTGTAGATGCCGCCCGCCATCAGCAAAACTGCAGCCATCAGAATAAACAGCCTGTTCTGCAATGAAAATCGGATGATTTTATCTAGCATAAGCTTTTATGATTTGAGTGCAGTTGCTATTAATGTTCGTGAGAGTGTCCAGGGATGGCGCTTGCCACTGAAGCAAGTTTCACCTGATATGCACCGACGGTGACAACTTCGTCTCCCTCGTTCAGACCCTTCAGGATTTCCCTGCGGATGCCGTCGCTCTCCCCTATTTTCACCTCCTGCTTGCGGTACTCGGTCTTGCATATTTTCACATAGACTGAATAGACGCCCTGTTCTTCTATCAATGCTGTTTCAGGCACGGAGATAACATTATCTTTCTGGCCTTCAATAAGATACATTTCGCAGAACGCGCCAGGGATAAAATTACCTGTATTGTTGAATTCGAAGATTACTGGAATATAGAATGAGCCCTGTGCGGCTGACCTGCCGGCAGAAATCATGCGGCCCCCGAGATTTTTTACGCTGTATGTTTCCTCTGAATATGAAGGTCTGAAATTGGCGCTGATGATTCTGTTGGCACTTGCCCAATACTTTTCAGGAAGGTCGGCACGGAGCTGAAGTCTCCTGTTCTGGCTTACTATCGCTACCGGCTGGCCTGATGTGACATAGTCGCCTTCATTTACAAGAACCTCCTTCACATATCCTGTCATAGGAGACATGAGGGACAGGCCTTTTGCGCCTGCTTTGCTGGCATAGGCATCGTATTCAGCTTTCGCCGTCTCATATTCTTTCTTGGCCTGCTCGTAAGCCTTCTGTGAAATGGCATTGACCTTAATCAGGCTCTCTGCCCTTTCAAATTCCTTTTTGGCGGCTTCGTATGCTGCTGCAGACTTTGCTACAGGGTCACCGTCAGCCATATTCTTGGCAGAGATTACGGCAATTACCTGTCCTTCAGCCACTCTGGTGCCGGGAAGAAGTCTGGACTGGTTTCCGGCGGCCTTACCGCCTAAAGTAATGACTCCGGATGTTGTAGCAACGACTGCCGTCTCATCTCCCTGCGCCGGGAGAATTTCTCCGCTGGTCCTTATGGCGGCGCTGAATACTCCGCCTTTAACTATCTCTGTTTCAAGACCTGCCGCTTTGGCACGCTCTTCGGTAAATTCCACTACGCCCGGCTCGTGAGCATGTTCGTCGTGAGAGTCGTGGCTATGACCTTCGTGACCGTGTGCATCATGAGAATGCCCCTCATGGTCGTGCGAGTGGCCTTCTGCCTCATGATTATGTCCTTCATGGTCGTGTCCTTCGTGGTCATGACCTGCATGAGCCTCTGTATGCTCGTGGTCATGCGCTTCTGATCCTGCTTTGTTATTATTGTTTCCGCAGCCGACTGCCATCATAAGGCCGGCCACGAGATAATATGGTATATGTTTCATGTTTGTATGTAAGAATATATGTTCTGAATCTGGAATAGCCTACTGCTCAGCGACTTGCAGGCCAATAAATAATGCCTTGCGGCTGATTCAGACTACAGGAGGGGCCCGGAGCCCTTTGGTTCTTACACGATATTGATATGAAAGTTTGTCAGGGACACGGATCTGATGCCCCTTGGACTTGACTTCGACTGGAGTTTCAGGAAGAATCTCCTGAGGAACGACATATTCAAGTGCCAGATGTCCTGACGGGACATTCTGAACCCTGGAAAGAAGAGTGACGAGAGAGTGGATACGGCAGTTTTCCGTGCCGTTTCTGCAGTGATGATGGTCTGAACCGCAGCAATCAGTCTGACAGTCAAAACAACCGCTGTCGTCGAAGCAGATATAGTCGATGTGATGGGCCGTCGCGAAATTGCCGCAATGATGATGGTGCGGAACTGCGGACATGAGCAGCATTATCAATGCCGCCATGCTCATCAGTATTTTGGAAACCATCTTTTTCATATTCTCAATCCGGACAAAGGTACGACTTTTTGTGATACGTTTTAGTCGATTTGTGGCACAAATTTACAAACTGTGCTCTGCAACCGAGTTGCGTATTTAAAAAACACGATGAAAACTTAAAAATCATAAAAACTTGCATTGACTTGAGCCACTTTTCCGGCATTGACACCGGATTTTTTGGCAGATTTGCAGATTCGGCACCAACGACATTGATGATATGGGAAAAACTTATTCTTTTGCGAGAGAACTGGGCGGCGTCCTGATGGAGGAGGCCAGAACCGTCATTGACATACTGATTCCTAAAACCTGCATAGTGTGCGGAAAGACATTGACCTCACGCGAAAGGCATCTTTGCATAAATTGCCAGGCCGACCTTCCATTGACCTTTTTCTGGGAGCGGAAGAAAAATCCGATGGCCGACAAGGTCAATGCCTTCGTGCAGAAGAGGATTGAGGCCGAAGTAAATGCGAGTGAGGCTGTTACGCCAGAGGGAGCCAGTATGGCACAAGCAATGCCGCGTATTCACTACTCCTATGCGGCCGCCCTGTTTTTCTATCATGGAGAGAACAAATACAAGAAAATTCCCCAACGGCTGAAATATCTGGCTGACATCGATGAAGGCACTTTTTACGCGGGGATGCTCGGTGAATTCATGCACGACTCGGAGCACTTTTCTGACATTGATTTTATCATTCCCGTCCCGCTGCATTGGGCGAGACAGTGGAAAAGGGGCTATAACCAGGCGGAGGTCATTGCCAATGCCCTTGCGGAAAAATTGGGGGTCCGCGTCAGGACGGATATCCTTCTGCGCAGGAAAAGCACGAAGACCCAGACCAAGTTAGGGGTAGAAGCAAAGAAAGCCAATGTAAATCAAGCGTTTACATTAGCTCCTCATATTCCGGTCCCGGGTGTCCGACATATCCTGCTCGTCGATGACGTTTTCACTACAGGCGCCACGATGGCCGCCTGCCTGTCCGTCCTCCAGCCCTTCTTCGGCCCAGAAATCCGAATAAGCTGCGCCACTCTCGGCTTCGTGAACAATGGTTAGAAGTCCGGCAGCATCTGCATACCATTTTGGGCAGTCCCCAAGCCGTCCTGGATAGTTTCTCTTTCAGGGGTCAGACATATTTTTCGAAATAGATGCAGGACGCAGGACGATGTTACGGGATTTTTTCGTAAATTGTCGGAATTAATAAACAAAACAGTAATGACTAGCGAAATAAGAAATCCTGAACTCTGGAGAGACGGAGAATTGAAAATCGAATGGGTCAGAAGACATATGCCGCTTCTGGCAGGACTTGAGAAAGAATTCAAGGAAACCAAGCCGTTCAAAGGCAAGAAAATAGCATTGTCAGTGCATCTTGAGGCAAAGACAGCCCATCTCTGCGAGATATTGGCAGAAGGCGGCGCCGAGATGTATATCACAGGCAGCAATCCGCTTTCCACACAGGATGACATTGCTGCGGCGCTCGTTCATGAAGGACTGAACGTATTTGCGGTTCACGGAGCATCAGACGAAGAATATATGCAGGGCATCAGGCGCGTGATCGAAGTCGGCCCGAACATTATCATTGATGATGGCGGAGACCTTGTCAATATGATCCATACGGAATACAGGGAGCTGATTCCCAATGTGATAGGCGGATGCGAAGAGACCACCACCGGTATTCTGAGGCTTGAGGCCATGAACAAGAAGAAGGAGCTGGAGTTCCCGATGATGCTCGTGAACAATGCGGACTGCAAGCACCTGTTCGACAACCGTTACGGTACAGGCCAGTCAGTATGGGACGGCATCAACAGGACGACCAACCTTATCGTAGCAGGCAAGAATGTCGTTGTCGCAGGCTACGGATGGTGCGGCAAGGGCGTGGCAATGAGAGCAAAGGGCCTCGGAGCCGATGTCATCGTCACCGAAATTGACCCAATCCGCGCAATGGAAGCCGTAATGGACGGATTCAAGGTTATGTCAATGTCAGAAGCCGCTGCAGAGGGCGACATCTTTGTGACTGTCACCGGATGCAATGATGTCATCACTGCAGAGCATTTCCTGAAGATGAAGGACGGAGCAATCTGCTGCAACGCAGGACATTTCGACGTGGAGGTTGCCGTGGCGGCATTGAAAGAAATGGCGGTCAGCCACGCTCCGGCAAGAAACAACATCGAAGCATACAAACTGGAGAACGGCAGGACAGTATATATCATCGCTGAAGGCCGTCTCGTGAACCTTGCGGCCGGTGACGGACACCCGGCAGAGATCATGGACATGTCTTTCGCAATCCAGGCTCTCAGCGCCAAGTATCTCGTGGACAATGAGAAAACTATCGTAAGGGAGAATGGGAAGATGCTCAATGCCGTGCCAAGGGAAATTGACAATGAGGTCGCATTCCGCAAACTCGCGGACTGGGGCATAAATATCGACAAGCTCTCGGAAGAACAGAGCAAATATCTCTACGGAAGCCACTGATTATACAACTAATTACTATTTATTAACTATGTTTGAGAAAAGTGTTTATGTAAGAAGGCGTCAGACGCTGTTGGAAAGAATGAAGGACAGCGCAGCCGAAGGCAGAAGGGGTATTGCCCTGTTTATCGGCAATACTGAGGCTCCTGCACAGTATAAGGATAACTGCTACAAATTCCGCCAGGACAGCACATGGCTGTATTTCTTCGGAATCGATGCTCCGCTCTATGCGGCTGTCATTGACCTTGACAACGGAGAAGAGACGATTTTCGCGGATGATGTGGAAATCGGTGATATCATCTGGATGGGTCCCCAGCCAAGCGTGGCTTCTATCGCAGCCGGTGTGGGTATCGAGAAATCAGCACCTTACACGGCGCTCGATGCTGTAGTCGGAAAAGCTGTCGCCGAAGGTCGCCCAGTGCATTTCATAAAGCCTTCAAGGTATTACAATACCATGAAGATCGCATCGCTTATCGGATGCGGAGACGGCGAAGTGGCCGGAAAGTTTTCACTGGCATTGACAAAAGCCATCATTTCCATGCGTCTGGTGAAGGAGGATTGCGAAATCGAGGTTCTCGACGATGCAGCTGACCTCGGGTATGAGATGCATTCTGTCGCAAGGGACAACATCAGAACAGGTATTCTGGAGCAGGAAGTCGTCGGCAAGATGGAGGCTGTCACCTTGTCGAAGGGTTGGGGCGTTTCATTTGCCACAATTCTCACACAGCATGGCGAGACATTGCATAACCATCTGCATGACAAGATTATAGAGCCTGGCAAGCTGATGGTAATCGATGCCGGTGCCGAGAACAATATGCATTACGCTTCCGACTTCACACGTACATATCCGACAAGCGGCAAGTTCACCGCAAAGCAGAGGGATATTTACCAGATTGTGTGCGACTGCAACGAGTTGGCTTTCAATCTTACCAAGCCTGGAACGACATACAGGGACGTGCATATCCAGACTATGGCCCTCATGCTTGAGCGTCTCCGCGCGCTCGATATCGTCCGCGGTGATATCCAGAGCATGGTAGAAGCGGGCGTGGCAGGCTTGTTCATGCCTCACGGCCTCGGCCACAACATGGGTATGGATGTCCATGACATGGAAGATTACGGAGAGACTTATGTCGGCTATGACGATGACCAGGTGCGTTCTACCCAGCTCGGCCTCGGCAGCCTCAGAATGGCCAGAAAGCTCGTCCCGGGCAATGTCATCACTGATGAGCCGGGAATCTATTTCATTCCGGCATTGATAGAGCAGTGGAAGGCGACCAATGCTGACCATGGTTTCGTAAACTACCAGAAACTGGAGTCTTATTATGATTTCGGAGGTATAAGACTCGAAGATGATGTCCTGGTAACTGCGGATGGCGCACGCAGACTCGGAAAGCATAGACTACCTATCTTCCCTGACGACATCGAGGCGGCAATGAAGAAATAAACTCTTAACCAGTTCCGTCTCGGGACAACTTAACGAGGACTTCACATTTAGGGGCTTAGGAGAACAGTTGGAAACAACTTTCAGTTTCTGAGCCCCTTTACAATCCTAATCAACATCAACCATGAAACACAAAACCTCTAAATAACATTGAAAATGAAAAAGTTACTTTAGTCTCAGGTTTTTGTCTGTGTCCGCGTCGTCTGTTTCGCTGTGTGATTTCCGGTGCGATTTCCGGTGTGATTTTCGACCCTCTTGACAGGTAGATTTATCTGTACTCGCTTGTATCTCAATTGATTAAGCAACAAGTCTCTTGCCAAGAGGTGCCAATGAAAGGTGGTCTTGGCAGATTCCTGTCGTGGTTCTAATCTCGTAATGCGCTCAATTTCAGAATCTTACCGCAAATATACCCAGAATCACGCCTGCCAAGAGGGTCGAAATTTTGCGCCTGTCCACGCCATATGGGAATGTGGGTATCGTTGTGACCCAGCAGCAAGAGAACCACCTATAATAGCAGCGCCATATGGGAATGTGGGTATCATTGTGACCTGTCCCTATCGTAGAACCATGTTTGAGGGCATCCTTGTTTTGTCACTGTCCACGCTATATGACCAGTACTTTTGATCTCCGGTGTGATCTCCGGTGTGATTTTCGACCCTCTTGACAGGTAAATTTATCTGTAATCGCTTGTATCTTAATTGATTAAGCAACATGTCTCTTGCCAAGAGGTGGCATTGAAAGGTGGTCTTGGCAGATTCTTGTCGCGGATCCAAACTCGTAATGCGCTCAATTTCAGAATCTTACCGCGAATTTATCCGGAATCACGCCTGCCAAGAAGGTCGAAATTTTGCGCCTGTCCATGCCATATGGGAATGTGGGTATCATTGTGGCCTGTCCCTATCGTAGAACCATGTTTGAGGGTATCCTTGTTTTGTCACTGTCCACGCTATATGACCAGTACTTTTGATCTCCGGTGCGATTTTCTACCCTCTTGACAGGTAGATTTATCTGTAATCGCTTGTATCTCAATTGATTAAGCAATAAGTCTCTTGCCAAGAGGTGCCAATGAAAGGTAGTCTTGGCAGATTCCTGTCGCGGAGCTAAACTCGTAATGCGCTCAATTTCAGAATCTTACCGCAAATGCGTCCCAAATCACGCCTGCCAAGAGGGTCGAAATTTTGCGCCTGTCCATGCTATATGGTCATGCGAGTATCGCAGTAGCCTGTCCCTGTAGAAGAACGTAAGCGTCTCCGGAGTTACGTATTGCAATATAAACCCCGAAAGCTATTTGTCTAACTTTCGGGGTCAATGTTATTTATTTACTC
>ERZ1026772.173-NODE-173-length-50186-cov-5.447847_pt1 | contig 50186 bp, 52 predicted proteins | sample MGYA00380124_ERZ1026772 | MGnify/ENA primary metagenome ERZ1026772 (study PRJEB33269, sample SAMEA4719760) | human gut metagenome | biome: human-associated habitat; feature: organic feature; material: feces | place: Cameroon | collected 2013-10 ...
TCGGTGTACTCGCCAAAGTCGCCGTCAGCCTTACCTTCAAAATAGCCCAGGCGGCGCAGCGCCTCCTGCACGTTCTTGACGGCATCGCCCTGGCTGCCGCGCTTGAGCACCGCGTTGGTGCTGGCGGTAGTGCCGGGGGCGGTGGAGGGCGTGGCGGTTACGCCGCCGAGGAGGGTGCCCGGCACCGGCGTGACCGATCCAACATAAGCCGTGGCGTTAGGATCGGGGGTATTGGTGGTCCAGCTCTGCTGGTTCAGGTTAGGATCGGGCGTGGGAGTAACCACCTCGGGCGTGTCGGTAGGCGCATCCGGGATGGGGGTGAACTTCTTGAATGTGGACGTGGGGATGGCGTTTTTGTCCGGATCGACAATGCAGCCGCTAAGCGCCATGCACAGCGCGCACAGCAGCAGTCCCAGCAGCAGCAGTTTCCAGATACGGAGCTTTTTCATGGTGATCCCTTCCTTCCGGCCATGGCCGGCAAATGATGATCCGGTTACATAAGATTAGACGGAGAACGGCTGCGTTTTCTTCCCAGTTAAATGGAAGAAACGCAAATTTTACATCAGGGAGCTGATGCCCTGATAAACAATACCCTGCATGCCCACGCTTTGCGCGGCGCGGATGTTCTCCGCCCGGTCGTCGATGAACACGGTTTCGGCGGCGTTCAGGCCATAGCGGCTCAGCAGCAGCCGATAGATGGCAGGGTCGGGCTTGATCAGCTTTTCGCGGCCGGAGATGATCATCCCGTCGAACTGACTGAACACATCGGCAAAGCGTTCTTCCGCACGGGCGAAGCCTACCGGGCCGTAATTGCTGAGCACATACAGGCGCTTGCCCAGGGTGTGCAGCTGAGGCAGCAGCTCGGCCGTGGGCAGCGCGGACATCTGCTCGTGAAAATGCTGCATCACATACAGCGCCTGGGGCCAAAGCTCAGGCACGCCGATATCTGCGCATTCCTTGCGGGCGCAGGCCTCCTCGGAAATGGTACCCTCGTCGATGCGCGACCAGGTGGGGCAGGTGAAGAGAAGCTCCTTAGTCAGCACACGTGCCGCGCCGGGCGGCAGCAGGCGGGGAATAAACTCATCAGGCTCAAACCGCAGCAGCACCTGGCCTACGTCAAATACCACATTGCGAGCGTTCTCAAGCAGTGCGTTCAAGGGGAAAAACCTCCATCCTTTGTTACCGTATTCAGCATATCACACTTTTGTAACAATTTCAACACCTTTTCGGGAATCCGCCAAAAGATGTAAGAATATACGCAAAACAGACAATTGCCGCGCATCGTGGCTTGACAAGCGGGCGGCACTTGGGTAAACTGGCATCATGGCGGATTGGGCGTTGGCGAAGCCACCGCCCACCGAAAAAATGAAGACTCATTTTTTCGGGCCGCGCATGTCGCCGCTCCGGATTAAAAAATGCCGCCCGGTGGGCGGCGAAAGGGAGCCCCTTGATTGCATCTTGAAGATATTTTTTATTTGCAAAACTACGGCGGGGTAGGCCGCCATTCTCTGCCGAAAGGAGAAACCGATGAACCAAAGAAAGCTGAGCCGCTATTTATTGTGGATGGCGCTGATTGCGACGCTGGTGTCCGCCTATGAGTTCTGCACGCGGGTAGATGCGATGTGGAAGCCGCTGAAGATGTTTTGGAATATGGCCGTGGGAGAGAAGATTCCTCTGGCGCGCGCGGCGACCTATGTGGATATGAGCATTTTTGAAATTCCGCTTTATCTGCTTTGCAGCGTGGCGCTGGGCATATGGGCCCTGTGGGCGCGGCGCACGCGGCGCGGCTGCGCGCTGCTGATCGCTCCCAGCGCGGTGCTGGCTGCCCTGGGCTTTATCCTGCCCCTGACGCTGGCGGGCAAATGGGTGCGCGCGGTGCGCCTTCTGCCCATGATTGTGCTGTGCGCGCTGAGCGTTGCGCGCGTGGCGATGCGGGAGCCGGAGCGGCAGCGCCGCCCGCACGACCAGCGCCCATTGCCGCCTGAGCGCGGGCCGCGTCCCCTGCCCAGGCATGCCGATACGCCGGAGGAGCGGCAGCGCGTGAAGCGGCGGTATCGTAGAGCCTCTTGAATGGATGAACTGATATACGGAAAGGAAGATTCCCCATGCAGAATTTTGCGCGCCGCGCAAGGCAAACCCTGATTGGCGACAAGGCGTTTTATAAGGCCGTGCTGGCCATTATCATCCCCGTGATTATTCAAAACGGCATTTCCAACTTTGTAAACCTGCTGGACAACCTGATGGTGGGCGCGCTGGGCAATGAGGAAATGTCGGGCGTGGCCATTGCCAATCAGCTGGTGTTTGTGTTCAATCTGTGCGTGTTCGGCGGTCTGTCGGGCGCGGGTATTTTCGGCGCGCAGTTTTACGGCGCGGGCGATATCGAGGGCCTGCGCAACACCTTCCGCATTAAGCTGATGCAGTCTGCGGCGCTGCTGGCCGTCACGTTTATCGTGCTGCTGGGCTTCAGCCGCCCGCTGATCTCGCTGTTCCTGCGGGGCGACGGCGATGCGGCTATGGCGGAAAAGATGCTGGGCTTTGGCCATGAATACCTGATGGTCATCCTGATCGGCCTGCCTGCCTTTGCGGTCAGCACCAGCTATGCCGGCACGCTGCGCGAGATGGGAGAAACCCGCCTGCCGATGATCGCCAGCGTATCGGCGGTAGCCACCAACGCGGTGTTCAACTATCTGCTGATCTTCGGCCGCCTGGGTTTCCCGCGCATGGGCGTGGTGGGTGCGGCCGTGGCCACGGTGCTTAGCCGCTATGTGGAATTGGCCATCATCGTTATTACCACCCATCGCCGCAAGGAGCGCTATACCTTTATTCAGGGCGCGTACAGCACGTTCCGTGTGCCGGGGCCGCTGTTTAAGGCGGTCATCAAGATGGGCTCGCCTCTGCTGTTCAACGAGGCGCTGTGGTCCATCGGCATGAGCACGCTGACGGCCATCTATTCCCTGTGCGGGCTGACGGTGGTATCGGCGCTGAGCATCAACAGCACCATCAGCAATCTGTTCAACGTGGTGTTCATGTCCATGGGCACGGCGGTATCGGTGATGGTGGGCCAGGCGCTGGGCGCGGATGATTATGATCGCGCGCGCAGCACGGCCTGGAAGCTGGCGGCCTTTGGCGTGGCCGGGGCCATTGCCATGGCGCTGCTGCTGATCCTGGCCTCGCCCTACATTCCCCACGCGTATCGCGGCATCACGCGCGATGTGCGCGATATGGCGACCGACCTGCTGATTATCGCCGCGCTGGCTATGCCCATTCATTCCTTCTCGCATACATCGTATTTTACGCTGCGCTCGGGCGGCAAAACGTTTATCACCTTCCTGTTTGACTGCGTGTATACCTGGGTGGTATCCGTGCCGGTGGCCTATCTGATGGTCAAGGTGCTGCATGCCGATATCTACGCTTCCTACGCAACGGTGGAGTTTATCAATATCGTCAAGTGCGTGATCGGCTTTATTCTGGTGCGTAAGGGCGTGTGGATTCAGAATATCACCCGCCTTCATCAGCATGCGGACGCTTGAGTATACCGTTCCTCCCCAGGAGGCGGGGCGCAGGCTGGAATATGTGCTGCGCGCGCATTTTGAGCTGTCGGAGCATCGGCTGCGCAGCCTGAAGTTTGCTGACTGCATCCTGCTGGACGGTGCTCCCGCTCATGTGGGGCGCGCTGTGGCGGCGGGGCAGACGGTTATGGTGCAGCTGCGGGACGAGGGGGCGGCCCTTGCGCCCTATGATCTGCCGCTGCGCGTGCCGTATCGGGACGCGGATATCCTGATTGTGGATAAGCCTGCGCCGCTGCCCTCCATTGCCAGCGCCCGGCAGGACAGCGCCACGCTGGAAAACGCGGTATATGCCTGCCTGGGCTGCCCGGCGGATTTTGTCTACCGGCCCGTCAGCCGCCTGGATAAGGGCACCAGCGGGCTGATGCCCGTTGCGCTCAATGCCGTGGCGCATGCGCGCATGCAGCGCATGCTGCATACCGGGCAATATGTGCGCGAATACCTGGCTGTGACCGAGGGCGCGCCGCAGGCGGACGCGGGCGTGATCGACCGGCCGATCGGCCATGCGGAGGGCGTGCGGCGCTGCGTAGACCCGGCAGGCAGGCGCGCCGTGACGTATTATACCGTGCTGGAGCGCGCCGCCCATGGCCGCGCGCTGCTGCGCCTGCGGCTGGAGACGGGGCGCACGCATCAGATTCGCGTGCATCTGCAATCGCTGGGCTGCCCCATCGCAGGGGACTATCTATACGGCGAGCCGCTGCCGCAGCTTGCCGGGCGCTTTGCCCTGCATGCCGCGCGGATGCAGCTGACCCATTCCATGACCGGCGAAACGCTGACCTTTGAAAGCCCGCTGCCCGAAGCGCTGGCGGCGCTGCTGAAGGAATAACAGAATTTATGCCTATAAATGTAAGCGATTTATCCACTTGCTATACGGTTCGCGCCCTGCTGCCAGAGGATGCGGAGCGGGTGCTGCCGCTGCTGCGCGGCAATGAAATCTTCTATCATTATCATCCGCCGGAACCAACCCTTGCAAGCATCTGCGAGGACATGGCGGCTCTTCCGCCGGGCAAAACGCTGCAGGATAAGCATTATGTGGGCTTTTCCCAAGGCGATGCGCTGATTGCCGTCATGGATTTGATTTTGGATTATCCCAGCCCCGGTACGGCGATGATCGGCTTTTTCATGGTGGATATCAGCTGCCAGGGGCGAGGCACCGGCACGCAAATCATCGCCCAGGCGTTGGAAGCCTTGGCTGCGCAGGGTATGACCAAAGCGCGGCTGGCCATTGATGAGGGCAATCCGCAAAGCTGCGCATTCTGGCTGAAGAACGGCTTTGTCCTGACGGGAGAGAGAATTTCCAATGATATAGCTGCCTACCTGCCTATGGAAAGGCCGCTGCGCCATGGGGCAAATGAGCCCAATTGAATAAACACCCCCTTGCAAGCAAATTGCGAGGGGGTGCGCTGTTGATCCGGCTTATTTGCCGGCTTTTCTTTTATAGCCGCAGTCGCAGTATGGGCCGCCCGAGGCCAATGTGTATTCGCGCACAAAGCTGCTTGCGCCGCCCGCGCCGCTCATGGTGTAGTCCAGATGGCAAAGCGCGGGGGTCAGGTCGTACAGCCCCAGTTCCTTCATCAGGGTGCAGATGCCGCAGCAGCTGAAACGCGCCTCGTAGCCGCTGCCGTCAGGATATTCAAAGTAATCCATGTTCCACGAATAGGGATTGCGGTCGGCAGCCTTGAGCTGCGCCGTGGCTTTCATGCCCGCGATATCCTTGGCGGAGAACTTGGCCTTGCCGCTTTTACGGCAGAACCAGCGCATGGGTCGGGTCATCATGGCACGGGCGTAGTAGTCCGTCAGGCGCGCTACGTCCGGCCGCTGGGGCATGGACAGGATGAAGGCGGCCAGCATGGCGCAGTTGACGATGTTCATCTTGAAGCGATCAGCCTTTTCAAATTCAGGCAGATCATGGATGATCGCGCGGTATTTGGGCTTGGCCTTGCGGGTGATGGTGCGGGCTTCGGCTGCGTTACAGCCGAAAACCGCGGCCAGCTGTGTGCGGAAGGATTGGGCGAACAGCGTCCACATGCCCATGGGCATGCCAAAGTATTTCATGCGGGATCGCCTCCTTGAGGTTTGTCAAATGTAAGCTGGACGATCTGCATTTTCATCATACCATCGCCCACCCTGGCCAGAAAGCGGAAAAAGCCGCTAATGGCGGGATCGCACAGATCATTATAGCCCAGCATGTAGCCCCGGCTGGATACGCGCAGCCGAGGGCTCCAGCCGGATAGCTCCGCCCTGGCGTCGGATACCGAAAAATACGCGCCCACATCCTGGATGCTGGCGGTTTTGATCCAGGTTTTCAGCATCAGCTTGACGGCGCGCTTGTTGGCCGCGTCAAATACCAGCCGCGCGCCGGGAAAAGCCTGCGCCATGCAGGAGCAGCTGCTGGCCGATTGCCCGCTGTATCAGGATATATGGCAGGCGCACATCGGCGCGAAGAACTGGGCGGTTTCGTCCGCGAAAAAGGAGGCGTAAGGCATGTTCAAAACGGTGAAACGCATCATCGACTGGTGCGGCGAATTGAAAGGACGGCTGTACGCCGGGTTTGTGTTTTCGTTCTTTTCTCACATCTTTGCGGCCATGCCGCTGATGGTGGCGGCCTACACGGTGGGCTTGCTGATCGATGCGCAAAAAGGCGGCGCAGCCTTTGATACCAGCTGGATCTGGAAGTGCATTGTGATTCAGATTGCGCTGGTGCTGCTGCGTTTTTTGTTTGATTATCTGCGTGCGCGGTATCAGGAATCCATCGGGTATGAGCTGACGGCGCGCGATCGCCTGGCCGTGGGCAGCCCGGTAACGGCGCTGATTGCGCTGGCGTCTGCTGGGCTATCCTTCCTGTTCCTGCTGGTCATCTCCCATTACGCGGCCAAGAACGCGCCCGTGGAGGCAAAGGCCAACCGCGATATGACCGGCGCGATCCTGGAATACGCGCGCGGCCTGGCGGTGGTCAAGTCCTTTGGCAAAAGCGGCGCGTCCATGGACGCGGTGAAAAAGACCGTGGGGGACAGCCGCCGCATCTACCTGAAGATTGAATGGGGCTACCTGCCCGCAAGCGCTCTGCATCTGCTGGCGCTCAAGTGCGGCAGCGTGGGCCTGGCGCTGGCGGCCAGCCTGATGTGCCTGAACGGGTGGATGGACTTTTCCATGGCGCTGGTGTTCATCTTCTTCTCCTTCAGCATCTTTGCCAGCCTTGAGCCCATCAGCGACAGCGCGCATACGCTGAGCGTAATCGACGACGCGATGGATCAGCTGGATGCGCTGCGTGGCGAGCACCTGATCGACGCGGGCGGCAAGGATATTCCGCTGGAGCACTATGACATTGAGTTCAGCCATGTGAGCTTTGGCTATGATTCCCGTCAGGTGCTCAGCAACGTATCTTTCACCATTCCGGAAAAGACCTCGACCGCCATTGTCGGCCCCTCTGGCAGCGGCAAGACCACCATTTGCAGCCTGCTGGCGCGCTTCTATGATCCGCAGCAGGGCAGCATCTCTGTGGGCGGGCATAACCTGAAGGAGCTGACCTGCGACAGCCTGCTAAGCAACATTTCCATGGTGTTCCAGAATGTGTATCTGTTCAACGATACCATCCGCGCCAACATCTGCTTTGGCAAGCCGGACGCCACCGAGGCTGAAATGATTGCCGCGGCCAAGAGGACCCGCTGCCACGATTTCATCATGGCGCTGCCCAATGGCTATGACACCGTGGTGGGCGAAGGCGGCGGCACGCTGTCCGGCGGCGAAAAGCAGCGCATTTCCATCGCCCGCGCCATGCTCAAGGACGCGCCCATCATCATCCTGGATGAGGCCACGGCCAGCATTGACCCGGAGAACGAGCACTTGATTCAGTCCGCTCTGTCGGAATTGACGCGGGGCAAGACGATCATCACCATTGCGCATCGCCTGGCTACCATCCAGAACGCCGATCAGATCCTGGTGGTGGACAACGGCCGCATCGCCGAGCGCGGTACCCATGCCGAGCTGATGCAGCAGGACGGCGCGTACAAGCGCTTTATCGAGACCCGCGAGAAGGCCGAGGGCTGGCGCATCGCGGGATAACATAATGGCAAAATGAAACGGAGACGGGTGTACTTGCCTGTCTCCGTTCATTTATTCTTGGTTGCCGGTGATATAATAATCGCAGTAATTGCCGTCGCTGGCGACGATGAACACGGGCTTTTCAACGCGCAGCTTTTTGAAGAACGCATGCATGCCGGTGACCAACGCCTGATTGGTGCGCAGCTCCTGCGGATAATCAAAAAGCAGCACGCAGAAATCGCGGGCAAGGTCGTCCACATAGTCCATCCACATTGCCAGCGTGTTCATACCGCCGTTGAGCAGCACAAGCGTCTGCGCGCCTTCGTTTCCGGCAAGCACATAGCGATACTGCGCGCCGCCCACGGTGATGCTTTGGCACGGGTGCGCGGCCTGGAAGCCCTTCAGTTTTTCAGAAAACAGCATGTTATAATTTCTCCCCTTGATTTATGCCCGCCCATGGCGATCTTTTGTCTTATTGCTTTTGAATAATCGCTACAGCGCAGGGGATTCTGCCCTCGCACAGGGTGTAGCTTACATGGGTATAGCCCGCGTCGGCAAAGAACTGTTGATAGGAGGCCAGTGTAAACGCGCGCTTGAAGTCCGCGCCCGCCTTGCCAATCATGCCTGATACCCTGTTGGTGCCGCCCTTGTCGGTTTGGTTCATATAGGTAGGGATGATGATCCTGCCGCCTGATTTGCACACCCGATCCAGCTCGCGCAGGGCCGTATACGGCTTGTCCAGCAGGTGGATCACATTGGCGGCAACCACCGCGTCAAAGCGCGCGGTGGGATAGCCAAGCTGCAAAATGTTTGCCTGTTCAAAGACGATGTTGCTGCGATTGGCGTATTTCTTTTGCGCGCGCTTGAGCATATTGTCCGAAAAGTCCGTTGCAACCAGACTTTTGCATTTGCCTGCGATTACGCCGCTGAGCAGCCCCGTGCCGCAGGCGCATTCCAGCACATCGTCGCCCGGGTGAATCGCCGCCTCCACCGCGGCGCACAGGGCGCGGTTGGCCTTGCGATTGACGCCGTTGGCAAAAACATCGTATATCCACGCTACATGATCCCAGAACATGTTCTGCTCCTTTGGGTTTATTTCTCTTTGAGTCTCAGGCAGAAATCGCAGCAGTCGCCGCCGCGCCCCAGCGTTTTGGTGCGAAGCCAGGCTAACTTGGGGTGAAGGCCGTTGTAGGTGATGTCATCGCTGTCGCAAAAGGAGGGGCACAGCTCGGGACAGCCATAGCGCACGCAGGCGTCGTGATAGGGGCAGCGCGTCATATCGATGCGCCACACGCCGCCGGAGATCTGGATTTCCCGCGCGGCAAAGCCTGCGGTTTCGCCAAACAGCTTGGGCGTTTCCTTGCAGAAAATTCCCGGCACTTTTCGATAAAGCCCCGGAATGCGCATGAGCTTTAAAAAGGCTTTTTTCAGCTTCCACGCGCGCTGCTCCACATAGCCGTGCACGGTTTGCAGCGCCTCATTCCTGGGCATCACGGTTTGCAGCGTTTCATAGACGGCAATGCCCGGCAGAATCTGCCCTTCCAGATGGCGCTGCTTTTCCTTGGATGCGTCGGCGTTTTCTGCACGCAGCTGCGCCAGACGCGCGGCGAGCGCGGCAGTCAGCGCATCCTTTTGCGCGGGAAAGCGTTGGGATACGGTGGCTTTAAACGCGGAAACAAGATAGTTCTTCTGCAAGCGTGTTTCCCTCATTTCTTTAGAAAGGACAGATCGGGCAGGCGGTTTTGCGTGATGATAACGGACAGCATTTCCGCAAAGCCTTTGGGATCTCGAATCTGGTATTGCATGTGATTGTGCCCTTCAAAAACCGGGTAATTACCCTGCGGGTAGGCGGCCATCACCGCGGCACGGTACTTATAGTGCTCTTCAACGCTGCCAAAGGCAAAGTATGTGTCCCTTTGCAGCGTGTCCGGCAACGGCGGGAAGGGTTTGTCCTCCAAGCTATCCGCCATCTGCCGGCGCAGATTACCGTAGCGCAGCGCCTTGCCTGCGGCGATGAAATACGGCCGGATGGCCGCGTCATCGCACCACATGATCTTTTTTAGCGTCGTGCCCTTGGACCAGTACAGGCTCTTGATGGCCAAATACAGAAATGGCGTCATGATGCGCCGCGTCGCCCAGCCAATTTGGGCAAACTGTCCGCCGTCAAAGAAAACGTGCGCGACAGGCAACCGGGTATGGACAAGAAATGCCAGCGCCAGATCAGCCCCGATGGAGGAGGCCACGACCAGCGCCAGGCGTGTCACACACTGGCTGCGCAGAAAGGCTTCCACCTGCCGCACTTCGTCCGCTTTGCCCCCATACTTTTGCCCGGCGCAGTATACCGTGGAGGTTGGCAGAATGCAGAAATACCGATCCTGCAAGCGCCGGGACACCGGTTCGCTGCTTGCGCCGGTTACGCCCATGGCATGGAAAAACAGTACGGCGGGCTGATGCTGATCGCCCAATGTTTCAAACAGCATGGTATATACCTCACAGCAATGGGAAAATGTGCGCGATCTTCGCCAGCACTCAGCGCAGGATCAGCGCCATGATCCCGGATAGCACCGCCGAGCTGATCGCCATGCCGACGGTGCCCTTGCGGATGCCGATTGAGCAGACCAGCACCAGCAACGCGCCAAGACCAAGACCTTCCAGGAGTACCTGAACAAGCACGAGAAACGCCTCCTTTAGCTTGGATGGGAGCGGCGATGCGCCGCCTGTACTTCCTGCGAAAATTGCGCAGGGTGCTCGCCCGCCAACCCGCCGTGACCCAGATTTGTGAAGATTTTGACCTCACAGGGATAGCCGCTTTGCTTTAGCCGCCCCAGATTTTGGGATAGCTTTTTATCCACGCTGCCCTGAATGCCATACCATAGGTGCATGTCGGTTTTGCAAAACAGGGAATAGTCCGTTTTTTTGCCAATCAGGTAATAATCCTGGTTTTTTCAGCTTTGAGCACCCGGCAGCCATAGGAAATGCCATAAAGAATATCGATTTTGCCGCCGTTGTGCGCCACGATATAATCGCCCAGCCGCCGCGCTTCATCCATGGGGGATTTAAACTGCGTCTGCGGCTCGTCGGGGTTGAAGCCATCGTAGGCAACCAGCACCCCATGATAGAGCTTCGCCATTTCCCTGGCTACCGGCAGCACGCCGCGATAGCTTACGCCGCCGCCGTGCAGCATCACCATCAACTCGGGGTTTTGCTGGCAAAATTCAAAGTACTTCATGTTGTCCTCTCCAAGACGACGATCCGGTTGGATATGCTGCGCACCGCGGGCAGCTTGTCCAGCACCTTATAGATGGGGATAAAGACGGCCATGCCTTCGGTCAGCCCATGCTCTTCCACAAAGCGGAAGCCGGGCAGCAGGGAGGCCAGCGCGCGGCCGTCTTTTACGCCCCAGGTGAATTTCGCATGGCTACCCTCGAAGGATTTTTCCTTAAAGCGCTTTACGACCATGGGATTCATCGTTTCCACCAGGACCGTCGCACGGCTAAAACGACGGGCGATTACGGCGAAGATGCGCTGCACATCCGCCTGAGTTAAATACATGGTCAGCCCCTCGATGACGATCAGTGCGGGAGCGCCGCTTTCTGCAATCTGACCGCCCCAATTGTCCATGGCCGATAGGGCGATTTGCGAAATTGCGCCGCTCTCCGGCAGCAGCTTTTTACGCACGGCGATGGTTTCTGGCAGATCCAGATTATACCAGTGGGAAAAACCGGCTATGCGGTAGCAGCGGGTATCCAGCCCGCAGGCAATATTGACGACGATTGCGCCGGGGTGCGCCGCAAGAAAGGCGTTTACCAGCTTGTCCAGCACGATGGTGCGGGCGATCACGCCGCTGCGCATGGCGGTATCCTTCTCAGCCAGGGAGAAGTCATAATGGAGTTTGCCGATGATCTCCTCGGCTTTTTTATCCATTATTGCGCCGCGCGTGGCGCTTTCCCTGGCACGGGCATAGACGGTTTGCAGCATGGTTTCCGGCACGCCGGAAAGTGTTACTTTTTCGCTCATATCAGTTTTCCTCCATGGATGCTTTTTGCCGCTGCGCCCAGAGGGCGTTGGCCAGCATCCAGATCAGTAGCGCCGCATTGCCCGAACCCTGTCTCAGCACGAAATCCCAGGCAGAGACCGTTGCGCCCGCTGCCTGGCGAATATCGGGAAGGATCATGAAAACGATCTGCCACACGAGCGGGTGAAAGCAGAACATTCCGCGCGGCGGCCGTGGCTATGTAGATCACGCCGCCGATGAGCACGGTCAGCCGCGTCTTGCGGTATTGCGGCTTAATTTGCATATGGCAGGCGCGCACGCTGAAAAATGCCAGCGCCATGCCGGCCAGCCCCGTCACCAGCAGCAGCGGCAGCCGCCAGGCGGGATAAGAGCCGTTCAGGTAGGCTTGACGCAGAAACAGTCCGCTGTCGCCGGGGCTTGCGGGGATCACGCTGAGACACAGATCGCCGATAAGCATCAGCGCCGCGCTGAGCGCGCCCAGCCAGCAATCGCGTTGATAAGAACGGGGGAGAGCCATTGCGCGTTACCTCCATGCGTGTGAATACGCGTTAGAGACATCTAACTGCGAGACAGTGAAAAACTGCCATTTGGCAGTTAGATTCCTGGAACAGCCTTATTTTATCACGCGCAAAGGCATAAATCAATCGGTCAGCATGCGAAAATGTTGAAATATCCGTGAGATTTGCCATTTGGAAATCGCTGCATTCGCCGTGCGCGCTGGAAGGATAGCCGCGTTTTCCCAGCGCTACGCGCAGGCTGCCGACTTCTTTATCGGTAGAAATCGTATAGTCCTTCCGCCAAACGCAGTTGGCCTGCACCCAGCCCATGCTCAACCAGGCAACGGACAGGATCAGTGCGGCCAGCCCCGCCCAGTAGCGCTTGAACGCCGCGTGCCGCAGCCTGCGGATCAGCGCGAAAACCAAATCGGATAGCAGCCAGAACAGCGTCAAGTGCAGCAGGCAAACCGCCATGTTCAGCGGCGTCCATAAAAGGCAGAGCGCCGCGGTGGGAATCAGCACCAGGGCAAAACCAATCAGCCAGGAAAGCGCGCGGCACTTTTTCGAAAGCCGCTGTATCGGGCCAAAGCGGCGTACCCGCGCGGCCAGATACACCACGCTGCCTATGCAGATCAGCCCGATCAACCCCATCATCATCCATGCAAGCATTTATGCATTCTCCTTCTCATGCATCACCTTTGGATGGCGCTTCCATGGCCTTTTTGCAGGCCAGAACATAGCGCCGGGTCAGCGTCAGCAGCGCGGATTGCTCCTGCGGGGAGAGCGACTGCATGGCGGCCTGCTCGCTTTGCCGCACCCTGCGCAGGATATCGCCCGCGGTCTGCCGCCCCTGTTCAAGTAAAACGGATGGCCTTGTTTCGCCGATCCTTCGCCATTTCAATCAGGCTGATCCAGCCGTCTTTGCAAAACTGGCGGATAACGCCGTTGACCGTCTGCTTGGGCAGAAAACAGATTTCGCACAGCATTTTCTGCGTGCAGTTTTCGTGGGCGTAAATCGTGCTGAGAATGGACAGGCTGGTGAAGGAAAGCCCCACGGAGCGGGCGTAATCCTCATACGATGCGTTCCATTCCTGAAGGCAGGAGCAGTATTGGCGGATGCTCCCTTGCAGATCGCCGGGCATTGGCAAACTCCTTTCAGTAGGCAAATTAATTAGTACAAAAACGGTACTATTCTGTCGCGGAATTGCCGCTGTGTCAATATCGCATTATGTAATGCTGCCCGTTTTCTCAATGTGAAAAGGTGACTGTATACAGGATACAGATTTCCACTTGCTTTTTTCTGGCAGATATGGTATTTAAAAAAAGAGGGGTTGATGTAAATTGAAAAAGATGATTGCTATTTTGTTGGTGCTGTGTCTGCTGCCGATGACGGGGCTGGCGTTTAAATTGCCTGATATTAATGCATATAGCGGCTACCAACTCACCAAACGTGACGAGAAAAATACTTCTTCAGGCTATTGGGTCGAGTATTCCTGTAATGGAATAGACGTTTATGCGCTGGTTGAATCCTATACCCAAATGATGCGTCAATATCGATATACAGCTTTTTCGTCTCCTGAAACGGGTTCATTTAAACTGGATCTTATTCCTTATGTAGTTCTGCATAGTAGTGTATCTTCTATATTCTCTGATAGTAAAACAGAATATGACTTTAAAAATCCTGTTGTTTTAGAGTATAACGACCAGAATGATACGCTGTGTTTTTCATTCAATTGGAACAAAATTGGAATTAATGCAGTTGGTGATACGGGTGAACGTTTTAAACCAGTAGAGAGTCCCACTGCCGCCTCCACACCCAACCCCGGCACAAACGCTACCTCCAAGCCCGGCAAAACCCGCTGCAATACATGCGATGGCACTGGGCGCGTGGAAAAAGACTGCTCCATTTGCGGCGGTGATGGATATAAGGATTGCCTTACCTGCAGTGGCAGGGGCTATTACCGCTGCAGGGGCTGCGACGGCTATGGGAATAAAACATGTCCTCGATGCTATGGCAGCGGCAAGGATGGCAAGGAACGCTGCTCAAAGTGCGGCGGCAAGAGAACGGTTAGATGCGGTTCCTGCAGCAGCGGTAAGCTGACATGCAGCGCCTGCAATGGCAGGAAAGAGAAGAAATGCACCTCGTGCAGAAATGGGAAAAAGAGCAGCAATTGCTCTCGCTGCGGTGGTACCGGCTGGCGCTAATGCAAATGAAGAAGGCTTGCTCCGTATGGGTGGGGCAAGCCTTTTTTGCTTAGCAATGTTCAGTTCAGCGCGGCTTCCGGCTCGCGGGGCGCGTCCTCCTGCAGGCGAAGCTGCTTTTCCATGTACACCGTCGTGCCTGCGTTCACCTCGGATTCCACGCGGATTGCATCCATAAAGGACTGCATCACGGCAAAGCCCATGCCGCTGCGCTCCTTTTCCGGCTGGGTGGTAAAGAAGGGCTCCATCGCCCGCCGGATATCGGCAATGCCGCAGCCCCAATCCCGCACGGACAGCAGCAGCCGTCCATCCTCGCGCAGGCCGGCATCCAGGGCGATGGTTCCCCCGCGCTCCTGATAGGCATGTACGATGGCGTTGGTTACGGCCTCGCTGATGGCGGTGCGGATGTCGCTTAGCACATCCAGCGTGGGGTTAAAGGGCACGGTAAAGGCGCTGACTGCAATGCGCGCAAAGCTCTCGTTTTCGGGGCGCGCGTCAAATTCCAGCCGCATATGGTTAATCAGTTGCATCCTTGGGCCTCCTTCTCCTCAATGACCGGAATAATCTGCGCCATGCCCGACAGATCGTATATGCGCCTGACTTGTGGGGTCAGGTGCATCAGCGCAACGCTGCCCCCGCGCAGGCACAGCAGGCGATAGCGCCCCAGCACCACGCCGATGCCCGAGGAATCCATAAACGGCATGCGCTCCATATCCAGCACCAGGTGACGGACCGAGGGATCCTGCAGCAGCGCGTCGATATCGCGCCGGATCCCGGAGGCCGAGCACTGATCCAGCTCCCCCTCCAAACGAACAAGTAATACGTCCCGTTTGCGAACGTGTGTCAGCATAGGCATCCCCTCCTGAAATTTCAAAGCCTTTATTTCGCTGTGTACATTTTATATCCTGCCTCGAAAAACGTCTGTTTATGCAAGGTTTTGGCAACCGTTCGCGCGCGCTGCGCGGTTTTGGGCGAACAAAATGGAAATTCATCCATTCCTGTCGCAAGGGCGCGCCCGCAGATTAACGATTGTATTTCATCTTTATATATGCTATAATGAACTAAAATATACTCTATGTAGAAAGACAGGATGAAGTAGCAATGAGCAAAAAGAAGATTCGCCGCCCGCAGCAGTATCAGAAAAAGCCCGATCCCACCTTTAAGGAATGGTGGCAGGCGCAGACCGAGCGCACCCGCAAGTCCATCCTCTGCGCGCTGATCGCCCTGGCTGCGGTGATCGTGCTGGTAGTTGTGTGGTACTATGGCTTTTATGACGACGGCTCGCTCAAGATCCGCAATCAGGCTGTAGTCGGCGCGGAGGATAACTGGCTGATCGGCAAGCTGGACAAGGGCAAGAACAGCGAATACTATAAGCTGGGCACCGTGGAAACGCCCGATGGGTACGAGCTGACGGACAAAAAGATTTCCGGCACCTCCTCTATCCCCAATTATAAAACCGAGCTGGTGTATAAGCCCCTGGAAGATAACGGCGTAGACACCCTGAACATCACCACCGTCGGCAAAAGCGTCAACGATATGATCGACAACGTATACGATACCCTCTCCAAGATGGTTACCAGCGATGAGGAAAACCCCGGCACCATCTCCGAGGTGAAGGAGCTGGATACCGCCAGCGGCACCGCGCGCTATTTCTCCTATGCCTTTTCCTATCAGAACGATACCGAAAACGGCGGCACCGAAACCAAGTACTCTCAGTGCCTGCTGTGCTATATTCCCGCCAATGTGAAGAACTCCTGCGTGCTGGTATCCGTCAACGTTTCTCCGGATTCCGCCGAGGGCTTCCTGAGCGAGGATGTGCTGGTGGCCGAGGCCCAGAAGGGCATCGCTGTTGTGAGCATCGACAAATAATAAAACACCTTTCTTAAAGCCCGCCGGAAGCACGGTGGGCTTTTTCCGTCTTTTCATCGTCTTTTCCCCCGAAATTTCTTGACACGAAAAAGCCGGGGGCGTATTATAATTTGTTGTTTTCCGAAAGGAGGAAATTACAATGCACAATTGCGCGATCGTGGGTATTTGCTGGGGTGACGAGGGCAAGGGCCGCATGGTGGACTACCTTGTGCCGCAGTTTGGAACCGTCGTCCGCTATCAGGGCGGCAACAACGCCGGCCACACCATCGTGACCGATCAGGGCGAATTCAAGCTCAATCTGATTCCCTCCGGCATTCTGCATCCCGATAAAATGAACCTGCTGGGCGCGGGCTGCGTGGTGGACCTGCACCATGTGATCACCGAAATGGAGGGCCTGCGCGCGCGCGGCGTGGCCGTTTCGCCCGATAACCTGCGCATTTCCGATCGCGCAACGGCCGTGCTGCCCATCTCCCCCCTGGAGGATAAAATGGAAGAGCAGCGCCTGGGCAAGGCGCACTTTGGCTCCACCCTGCGCGGCATCGCCCCCGCCTATGCCGACCGCGCCTATAAGAAGGCTCTGCGCATGGGCGATCTGCTGCATGAGAAAACGCTGGAAACCCGCCTGCAGCGCCTGGTGGATTGGAAAAATGAAGTCACAGTGCCCGGCTATGGGTGCGAACCTTATCAATATGACGAGCTGCTGGCCTACTGCAAGGAGTATGCCGAAAAGCTGCGTCCCTATATCTGCGACGCTGGCCGTCTGTTGGAGGAACGGCAGGATAAGGGCATCCTGTTTGAGGCTCAGCTGGGCGCGCTGCGTGATCTGGATTACGGCATTTATCCCTATACGTCTTCTTCCACGCCGCTGGCTGCCTACGCGCCGGTGGGCTGCGGCCTGCCCAGTGTCAAGGTAGATCGCGTGGTGGGCGTGGTCAAGGCTTATTCCACCTGCGTGGGCGAAGGCCCGTTTGTGGGCGAATTGCAGGGGGACGAGGCTGTCGCCCTGCGCGAGGCTGGTCATGAGTATGGCGCGGCCACGGGCCGTCCGCGCCGCGTTACCTGGATGGACGTGGTTGCCGCGCGCTACGGCGTGCGTATGCAGGCTGCTACCGAGCTGGCGCTGACCAAGATGGACGTGCTGGACGGCTTCAAGGAGCTGCCCGTGTGCATGGGCTATAAGCTGCACGGCCAGGTGATTCGCGATTTCCCCTACACTGCCGATCTGGATGATTGCGAGCCGGTATACGAGGTGCTGCCTGGCTGGCAGTGCGATACCACCCATGCGCGCCGCTTTGAGGATCTGCCCAAGGCCGCGCAGGACTATGTGCTCTTTATCGAGAAGGAGCTGGGCTGCCCCATTCCTTATGTATCCGTGGGCGCCGAGCGCGACGCGATGATCATCCGGGGGTAAGCCATGAGCAAGCCTTTTTACGAGTCGCCTCTGGAGGGCCGCTACGCCAGCGAGGCCATGCGCCGGGTGTTCTCGCCCGACCATCGTTATGGCACCTGGCGCAGGCTGTGGCTGGCGCTGGCTGAGGCCGAGCAGCAGTTGGGCCTGCCGGTAACGGACGCGCAGCTGGATGAGCTGCGCGCGCACTTGGACGATATCGATTATGACGTGGTGCGCGCCCATGAGGAGCGCGTGCGCCACGACGTGATGGCCCATGTGCTGGCGCTGGGCGATCTGTGCCCTACGGCGCGGCCCATCATCCACCTGGGCGCTACCAGCTGCTATGTAACGGATAACGCGGATCTGCTGCTGCTGCGTGAGGCGCTGGAGCTGATTCGCGGCAAGCTCTGCGAAGCGCTGCACGCGCTGGGCGATTTTGCCCTGAAAACCAAGGATATTCCCTGCGTGGGCTTGACGCATTTGCAGGCGGCGCAGCCCCTGACGGTGGGTCGCCGCGCGGCCTGCTGGGCGCAGGATCTATTGCAGGATCTGACCGATCTGGACGCGCTGCTGCCTTCCATTAAGCTGCTGGGCTGCCGCGGCGCTACGGGCACGCAGGCCAGCTTCCTGGATCTGTTCGACGGTGACGTTGATAAGGTGGAGGCCATGGAGCAGGCCATCAGCCAGAAGCTGGGGGGGCTGCCGGTGTTTGATGTGTCGGGGCAGACCTATCCCCGCAAGCTGGACGCGCGGGTGCTCAATCTGCTGGCCTCACTGGGCATCAGCTGCTATCGCTTTGCGCAGGATGTGCGCCTGCTGCAATCCCGCGGCGAAATGGAAGAGCCCTTCGGCTCCTCGCAGATCGGCTCCTCGGCCATGGCCTACAAGCGTAATCCCATCCGCGCCGAGCGCGCCTGCTCGTTGAGCCGGCATCTGATCGCCCTGTCCCAGGATGCGGCCATGACGGCCTGCACCCAGTGGTGCGAGCGCACGCTGGATGATTCGGCCAACCGCCGCATCGCCCTGCCTGAAGCCTTCCTGACGGCCGACGCGGTGCTGGACATTGTGATTTATCTGGCGCGCGGGCTGGTGGTTTATCCCAAAATGTGCGAGCGTGGCCTGCGTGATGCGCTGCCCTTCATCGCTACGGAAAACATCATGATGGAAGCTGTCAAAAAGGGCGGCGACCGTCAGAGCACGCATGAGCGCATCCGCGCTCACGCCCAGGCTGCCGCCGTGCGTATGAAGGAAGAGGGCACGGCCAACGATCTATTGCAACGCATTGTGGAGGATCCCAGCCTGCCGCTGACGCAGGAGGAGCTCAGCACCCTGCTGGAGCCCAGCAAGTATATCGGCCTGGCTCCCCGGCAAACCGAGCGCTTTGTCACCCGGGTGCTGCGCCCGGCTATCGGCCAGGATGGCTGTGCCGATGCGGGCAACGTGGTGCTGTAATTCACATAAAAGCAAATTAAAATCCGGGCTGGGGGATATCTCCTTGCCCGGATTTTTGCATGCATTGTTATGATTCCCGCAGCCGCCGCAGCGCTTCGCGCAGCACGGAATCCGTGCCCGCGCGCAGATCGTCCGCGCTGATTTCGCACTCCGCGTCCGGCGCGATGCCGCGGCCAATGAACTCCGTGCCGTCCAGCAGCCGGTAGGCCACCGAGCACACGCGCATGGAGCCGCCGCAGCGCAGCCTTTGCAGCAGCGGCGTTCCCGTGGTGCCGCAGGTGGGCGTGCCCAGGATCAGCGCGCGGCGATTGCTGCGCAGCATGGCCGCAAAATCCTCTGCGGCGGATACTGTGTGCCGCGAAGTCAGCAGCAGGCACAGCCCATCGTACAGCGCTGCCTGTCCTTCCGCGCCGAAGCAATCTTCGTATTCGTCAAAGTGCGCGTTGCCCAGCAGCGCACGGCTGCGCGCTACCTCCTCGCGGGTGGTCAGACCCGAGGCGATGTCCCGTTCGATATCCTTCGCGCTCCATCCTGCCAGCTGGCTGGCCGAAGCCAGCGCCACGCCCGTCATGCTGCGCGTGCGCTTTTGGCAGCCGTGGAACACGCCAGGAATGAGCAGCTCCGCTACTCGCGCGCCATAGAGCGTCATACCGCCGATGTTCTCGCGGATATCCATAATCAGCCCCCGAGCGTCGGGGTGCTGGGTCAGCGCCTGCCGCACCTCGTCCGCCGCCTGCGCGTATAGGAAATCATCCAGCCGGACATAGAGAATCCCGCCGTCATATAGGCGAATATCCAGCCTGGGCACGGCGATTTTTTGATAGCTTTCGTCCAGCGTCAACGGCTTTACAGATAGCTTGTTTTGCCTTTGGGGCAGGAGATCAAAATGCCATGCGCCCTGATCGGTTTCCAGACAGTTGTCCGTGCGCTGCAAATAAAACGGCAGCAGCTGATGCAGCCGATAGCGGGATACATAATCCCCTACATGGTAGGCATAGCGGCAGACCCAGGCAATCGCCTCTGCAAACGGCGCGCTGTTCAGGCGCAGCGCCCGCGCGCCCAGAAAGCGCTCCTGGCCGGTGGTAACCGCGTCCACGCAGTATTCCCCGCCTACATACCGCAGCGTAAAGGGCAGATAGCCGGTTTCATCCTGCAGCGCGCGCGGAGGCTGATAATCCGTGTGGCCGTCGCCCAGCAGGTTCATAAACTCCGCCAGCAGCAGATGATACGCCCGCTCACTCTGCGCGGCTATAACCTTAGGCAGATAATCGGCATACGCCTGATCCCAGCCGATGGGGTTTTGATCGAAGTAGGGAAACACCTGCGCAGCCTGCTTCCAGATCTGCGATAAATCCGCAATGCGGTCAATCGTATTCATGCGCGTTCCTCCTGCGTTTGACGGATGAAAAAGAGCCCTTGCTGCCGACTATTGTACCCAATGCGTATCCAAAGAACAAGACTTGAATTGCAGCCTTTTTTCTGCTATAATAATACCAGCAAAAAGGGAGAAAACCGCAAATATCTTTCCTGCTTGAAATTCTCCGCTGAAATGGCGTATACTAAGCGCGAGGACTTTTCTTAGGAGGATTTTTCACGGCATGTTTGAGCAAAATAGGGAAAGAAACCTGTCCATGGTGATGGATTTTTATGAAATGACGATGGCTAACGGCTATTTTCAGGATGGCGTAGGCGCGCGGCAGGCGGCCTTTGATGTTTTTTACCGCCAGAATCCCGACGGCGGCGGCTTTGCCATTTTCGCCGGTCTGGAGCAGATTGTGCAGTATATCGAAAACCTGCATTTTTCGGCGCAGGATATTGACTTTCTGCGCGCGCAGGGCATGTTCTCGGCGGAATTTCTGGATTATCTGGCTCATTTCCACTTCAGCGGCAGCGTATACGCGCTCAAGGAAGGCACGGTCATGTATCCCGGCACGCCCATCGTCACCGTGGTTGCGCCGGTCATCGAGGCGCAGCTGGTGGAAACCGCGCTGCTGCTGGAAATCAACCATCAGTCGCTGATCGCCACCAAGGCCAGCCGCATCGTGCGCGCGGCACAGGGACGCGGGGTGTCGGACTTTGGCGCACGGCGCGCTCACAACATGGATTCCGCTGTGTACGGCGCGCGCGCATCCTATCTGGGCGGTGTGGACGCGACGGCCACGGTGCTGGCGGGGCAGATGTTTGGCATTCCCGTCACGGGCACCATGGCGCACTCCTATGTGATGTTCTATGGCGACGAGCGCTTGGCTTTTGAAAAATATGCCCGCACCTATCCGGACGCCTGCGTGCTGCTGGTGGATACCTACGACGTGCTGCAAAGCGGCGTGCCCAACGCCATCCGCGTGGCCAAGGAGGTGCTGGAGCCCATGGGCAAGCGCCTCAAGGGCGTGCGCATTGACAGCGGCGATCTGGCTTACCTGTCCAAGAAAACGCGCGCGATGCTGGACGCGGCCGAGCTTACGGACTGCAGGATTCTGGCCTCGGGCAGCCTGGATGAAAACACCATTACCTCGCTGATCAATCAGGGCGCGCGCCTGGATGGCTTCGGCGTGGGCGAGCGGCTGATCACCGCGCGCTCCGAGCCGGTGTTCGGCGCGGTGTACAAGCTGTGCGCGGTGGAGGAAGACGGCCAGTTCACCCCGCGCATCAAGATATCCGAAAATGTGGAAAAGATCACCAACCCCGGCATCAAGCGCCTGCTGCGCGTATACGATCAGGACGGCAAGAGCGTGGCCGATCTGATGACCCTGCGCGACGAGCCGCTGCCCGGTGCGGAGCCCTATCGCTATGTGGATCCTGTTCGCCCCTGGCGCGTGCGGTATTTTGAGAGCTGCGTGTATGAGGAATTGCAGCAGCCCATCTTTGTGGATGGCAAGCGCGTATATACCCTGCCCACCCTGGCCGAAAGCCGCGCCTATGTGCATCAGCAATTGCACCAGCAGGTGTGGGAGGAGGAGCAGCGCATCCAGAATCCGCATGTGCACTATGTGGATATGAGCCCGCGTCTGTACGAACTGAAGATGAACATGCTGCACAGCAGCCATGCCGGAAAGGAGCGCTGATATTCCATGCTGATCGTATACGGTGGTGCGTTTAACCCGCTCACGGCGGCGCATCAGGCGGCCATCCGCACCCTGAGCCAGCGCTATCCCGGCGCGCAGATCATTCTGCTGCCCTCGGGCGAACAGTTTGTCCGCCAATGGAAGCCCGATCAGGATGTGCTGCCAGACGTGATCCGGCTGGATATCCTCAGCGCCTTCGTGCGCGAAAGCGGGCTGACCAACGTGCAGATCGATACGCTGGCCATGGCGCGCAATCTGTGTACCTACGACGCGCTGCATGAACTGAAGAAAAAATATCATCAGGACGACGCGCGCTTTGTCATCGGCATGGACAAGCTGCCCGAGCTTCCCCGCTGGGCGCATGCCGAGGCGCTGCTGCGCGAGTGCACGTTTATCCTGCTTGCCTATGCGGATGATCAGCCCGATCTTCCTGCCGGCGCGCGCATTGAAACGCTGCTGCTGCCCGTGGGCACGGAGGATATCCACGCCAGCGCGCTGCGCAATCGCATGGCGCGGCATGATCCCACCGTGGTGCAGGAGCCGCTGGTTGGCCCCGTGCTGAGCCGCTATCCCGAGTGCCTGCGCCTGTGCGCCCTGTCCCCGCGTGTGCATCTGGGAGATCCGCAGGCCAACGCGCAGGCCATCATCCAGCGCGCGCAGCAGATGGACGGCGATGTGCTGCTGTTCCCGGAGCTTTCTATTTGCGGCTATACCTGCGGAGACCTGTTTGTATCGCCCGTCTTTGTGCGAGCCTGCCTGCGCGCCGCCGGGCGCGTGATGCGCGAAACGGCGGATACCGGCAAGCTGATTGTGATCGGTTGTCCCGTGCCGCTGGACGAGCGGCTGTTCAACTGCGCGCTGGCGTTTTGCGGCGGCAGGCTGATCGCCGCTGTGCCCAAGACGCATTTGGCCAATTACAGCGAGTTTTACGAGCGCCGCTGGTTTGCGGGCGCGGATGAGGCTGTCAGAGACCAGATCACCCTGTTTGGCCAGACCGCGCCCTTTGGCACGGACGTGCTGCTGGAGCAGGCCGAAACCGGCCTGCTGCTTGGCGTGGAGCTGTGCGAGGACGCTTGGGTGCCCCTGCCGCCCAGCCTTGCCATGTGCGCGGCGGGCGCGAGAGCCATCCTGAATCTATCGGCCAGCAACGATATCGTGGCCAAGACCGAATACCGCCGGGATATGCTGTCCATGCTGTCTGCGCACGGCGTATGTGCCTATGCTTACGCCTCCAGCGGCGCGGGCGAAAGCAGCAGCGATCTGGTGTTCGGCGGCCATCGGCTGGTTATCCAGAACGGCCGGGTGCTGTCCGAAACGCACGCGGGGCTGGTGGATGAAGGCCCGGATGCGGCGGCGACCATCGATTTTTCCATGCTGGCCGCCGACCGGCTGCGCATGAAGAGCTTTGCCGCCTCCGGCGCTATACGCTATCGCAAGGCCGCCTTCTCGCTGCCTGCCTATCGTTTGCCCGCCAAGGTATCGCCCGCGCCCTTTGTGCCGCCCGCCGAGGGCAGCGCCCGCAAGCAGCGCTGTCTGGATATCCTGCAATTGCAGGCGCGCGGCCTGTGCCAGCGCATGCTGGGCATCGGCTGCAAAAGGGCGGTCATCGGTATCAGCGGCGGCCTGGACAGTACGCTAGCACTGCTGGTGACGCGCACGGCCTTTGACGCGCTGGGGCTGCCGCCTAAGAATATCGTCGCCATCACCATGCCCTGCTTTGCCACCGGCGAAAAGATGCTGAAAAACGCCACCGATCTTTGCCGCCAGATGGGCACGGATTTCCGCAAGGTGGATATCTCCGCCGCCTGCACGCTGCATGGGCAGGATATCGGCCACGATATGAACAACACGGACATCGCCTACGAGAACATCCAGGCGCGCGAGCGCACACAGGTGCTGATGGATGTGGCCAACATGGAGGGCGGCATCGTGATCGGTACGGGCGATCTTTCCGAGCTGGCGCTGGGCTGGTGTACCTATAACGGCGATCATATCTCCCATTACGGGGTCAACTGCGGCGTGCCTAAAACGCTGGTCAAGTTCATTGTGGAAACCTACGCGCGCGAGCTGGCCGCGCCCGACACCCGCGACACCCTGCTGAGCATCCTGGGCACGGAGATTACGCCCGAGCTGGTGCCCGGCGGCGCGTCCACCGAGGAGCGCATCGGCAAGTACGATCTGCACGACTTTTTCCTGTACTATTTTATGCGCTACGGCTTTGGCCGCGAAAAGCTGCGCGATCTGGCGGCGGGCGCGTTTGGCGCGTGGCAGCTGCCTGAAATTGAGCGTACGCTGGATACCTTCCTGCGCCGCTTCTTCCAGAATCAGTTCAAGCGCAACTGCCTGCCCGACGGCCCCAAGATCGGCTCGGTCTGCCTGTCCCCGCGCGGCGACTGGCGCATGCCCGCCGATATGGATGGGCAGGCATGGAAGCACTTTGATTGGTAAATGAAGCGCGCCGATCTGACACGGAGGCTTTGTATGAGAGACTACGCAGTAGAAAATGAAATGTATCGCAGGGCGGTGGCGCTGATTGAAGCAAGGTATCCTATCGGCTGGGGCGGCGCCGGCGTTGTCCATACATCCAAGGGCAACTACTATACAAGCGTCAGCATCGAGACCGCCAACGCCTCCGCCGTCTTGTGCATCGAGACGGGCGCAATGCTGGAAGCCCATAAATACAACGAAAAAGTAACCCATTGCCTGTGCCTTGTCCGCGAGAATGAAAACGCGCCGTTCAAGGTGCTGTCCCCGTGCGGCATCTGCCAGGAGCGCCTGCGTTATTGGGGCGAGGATGTGCAGGTAGCGGTGACCGCAAACGAAGAAAAGCTCAAATTTGTGGAGCTGCGAGAATTGCAGCCCTATCACTGGACAAAAGCGTACCCGGCAGAAGAGATGGAGCACTGGGAAGGATAATTATTTAAGACTGATTGCATCGCTTTTTTACGGGAAAAAACAAAAAGTCGGCAAACGCGCCTGTAAAGGCTAACGGTTGCCGACTTTGCGTTTATGCGTCTGGCTTTGTGATTACGTTGGCATTTAATCCTTTTGTGCCTTTTCCAGGATAAGTTGATTGTTTTTGAAGTCCAGAATAGAACGTTGCGGCGATAGAATCTGATAGCCGATTATGCCATCGACAGGTACGCTTTCTTGAATTGCGCTGATATTGGAGATAGCAGCGGTGATATTTGGGTATTCATTCTCCCCTACACGGACAACGGGGATTGTGACAAGACTCGATGTTTTGGAAACGGGTGCAAGCTGCGGGTCATCCTGAAAGCCTTGCCCCAACAAACAGGTATTTGCACCTGTGTCTAAAACAAAATCACACGTTCTATTTGCTGCTTCAACCTCGATGATGGGGAGCTTTTCATATTTCATGGGGATCACCGTTTGATTTTCAAAGCTATGTTCCGGGTCAAGGATAATTTCACTAGCGTTATAGTCAAGCAAAACGGTATAATCTTTAATCACGTCGATTCCCAGCGTTCCCAGCAGATTTAAGTCCGGCATAACGGCTTTTAAGGCGTTTTCCACATACATCAAATCCACAATCAAGACGGATATGTTGGAACACTCAATATCTGAAAAGCGCAGGGCGTTCAAAGTTCCTTTGTTTGCGGCATCTTTCTTTACTTCTCCTGAGAACTTGGCAGTATCAACCTGCTCCCCCTGTATTTCCGGGAAATGGGCTTTGTTGATAGTCGTCTGCATAGACCCTGTATCAAAGGCAAAATAGCCTTCCCTCTCATTCGCCGTTACGGGAATGAGCATAATTCCGTGGATCAGCTTGTATGGTATCTTAACCATTTTTTGTTCCTCCAGTTTGTATATTTCAATGGTTAATGGGCTATTGGCATTGTGTCTGGCTTCTATCATGAAGCCAGCGATATTTTATCATAAAATCTGTGGATCAACAAGTTGGCCAATTTGGAATTTGCTTTGTGGCCATTCTTCTCTATCTTCCATTGACAAGACTAAAAGCTCGCTAAAAAATGTATGGCCCGCAGCCCCGAAGAAGCCCAACGTCTGCGGGACACACAAACCATGATCGACATCATGAAGGGCTGACGAATATTTGACGAATATCTAAACCATGCGAAACCGTGCGAAACCCGCTAAAACTCAACTTCTCCCCCGAGAAGCATTCCCGCTCAAAAGCCGAAAAACCCTTGTAAATCAACGAAAAAACCGCCTTTCGGCGGTTCTTTCTTTTGGTACGCCCGGTGCGATTCGAACGCATGGCCTTCAGAGTCGGAGTCTGACGCTCTATCCAACTGAGCTACGGGCGCGCAGGCTATTCTGTAGCCTGCATATTATACCGCGAAGCAGGCATTCTGTCAAGCGCCGGAGCGGGCAAGCGCAGCCCGCCCCGGTGCGTATTGATTGCGTATTGATTGCGTGTCTTTATTGCAGGCGCACCGGAATCGCACGATCCCAGTCATACACCCGGCGGCTGTCCGCGTCGTACTGGAAGGGCACCAGCAGGAGCTCCTCTGGCATATCCGCCAGCGTTTCCATGGAGCCGTCCACCGCGTACAGAAGCGAGCCGTCCTCCTGCTCCTCCATGCCCGCGCTCAGCTCCAGGCTGCGGACGCCGGTCATATCCAGCGGCTGCCGGTCGGGCGCGCACAGCTCAAAGTAGCGGTACAGCTGCTCCAGCTCCGTATTGCTCAGCGTATCGGAGGCGATCGTCAGCCTGAAATTGGTGAAGATGGCGCTGCTGAACACCTCCTCAAAGTGTATGCGCACGCCGTTTGTCGCAATATCGGGATTATGCGCCGCAGCCGGCGTGGTCTGCGCCTTCAGGGAAAAGTCCAGGGTGAAGCTGTCCAGCACGTCCATGTTCACCCGCTTTGCGCAGTCCGCCATGCCGCGGATGACCCGCAGCGTCTGCGCAGGCCAGCCGTCGCTCCATTCCTCGCCCCACATGTCGCGCATGGCGGCGCTGGGGATCAGCACGTTCCAGGGCTCGTCGGCGTCAACGGGCGTGTTGCCCGCGGCAATCGCCGCATCGATCCTCGCCCATGCGGCGGCAGTGTCCTCATCGTTCAGGGCGGCCACGCGCTCAAGCTGGGCGCGCGGGGTCAGCAGCGTCAGCCCCAGGGAGATATCCACCATGCCCGTATCGCGCATGCGCTGGAGGGCCTCGGGGTAGCGCGCCAGATCCTCCTCCTCCAGGTTGCGGCGGTTCCAATCGCCGCACAGGCCGAGGCTGACCCTGCCATCCTGCATGGCGAAGGGGGATATCAGCCAGGCGTCGTCCAGGTTATCGTATCGCAGATAGGCGTTGATCCCGTTGATGGTCAGATGGTCGATTAGCGCGTACACGCCCCGTCCGCGGCTGAAATCCAGCGCCAGGGACAGCTGCGCGCCGTCAAACACCGCGTCGGTCACGGTTACGGTCATATCCTTGCTTTGATGGCTCAGGCCCACGGGCTGCACCATCTGCTGCTGGGCGGCGTTGGGCGCGGTATCGCCCAGCAGGAAGCGCATCACCCCGCTTTGCGCGGCGGCGAATGCGGCGCCCGCCAGGGTCAGCGCCAGCACAGCGGCCAGCGCAAAGGCGACGGAAACATTTCTCTTTTTCATATGATGAATCTCCTCCAGCGTTTGGGTCATCCGGGTATGCACCACGGGCGGCACCGGAGAAAACGCGCGTGACAGATCGGGCAGCGGCTTCATGGCTGTTGTTCCTCCTTATCCAGCTGCTGGCGCAGCTTCTGTCTGGCCTGGTATACCCTGCCCCGCGCGGCGGCTACGGATATGTGCAGCATATCCGCCACCTCCTGCAGGGAGTATCCCTCCATATGATGCAGCAGCAGCGGCAGGCGCAGATGCTCGGGCACCGCCCGCAGTGCATCGCGTAGCCCCAGATCAACCGGCTCCCCGGCCGGCACATCGCCGACGGCCTCGTCGAAGCTGACCGTTTTGTGGCGGCGAAGCCGGTATCGCAGGGTATGGCACTCGTTGATGAGGATACGGGTGATCCAGCTGTTAAAGCACGCCTCCTCCTTGAGCGAGCCGCGCTTTCGCCAGGCCTTGAGCAGGCACTCCTGCAAGGCGTCGGCTGCATCAGCATCGTTCCACAGGATTGCGCAGGCCGTGCGGTACAGCCGCGGCTCCAATTCCAGAACGCGCTGCTCAAAGGCTCTTTCGTCCATGGCATTGTTCTCCTTCTTGCGTGTCATTGCAATGACACCTATAAGACTGCCGCCGCAGCGCGAGGATCAAAGGCAATTTGAAAAAAAGTGTCTATTTGGAAAGCTGTTACAATTTAGAACTTGCATTTTATGAATGATTATGCTATTATTATTACGGAAATATTAAGATTATCTTAATTTCCGACTTATTTATAAAAATGGAGGGATCTGGTATGAAGCGCATCGCAACCTATGACAACCGTTACAAGCAGGCCGTTGAAACCCGCAGGATGATTCTGATCGTGCTGCTGGCGCTTGGCTGCGTGCTGCTGCTGCCGCTGCTGGCCGCCATTGCATAAAAAACGGACGCGCCGCGCAAGGCGCGCAGCCCGTCCTATGACAAGTGGCAGGTTATTCTTCCTGTTTCGCAGCTTCCTCTGCCGTCCCGGCTGTATCGGCCGGGGCGTTTTTTTCGCCGCTGCGCCCAGCCTCATCCAGCATGTGGCTTAGCTCGCGCATAAAGGTGGGGATATCGGTAAACTGGCGATACACCGAGGCAAAGCGCACGTAGGCCACCTCGTCAAGTTGGCGCAGGGAGGACATCACCATCTCGCCGATCTGCTTGGTGGTGATTTCCTCCTGCAGGCTGTTGTAGGCCATCTGCTCCACAGCGGCGACAATGCGCTCGATATCCGCCGCTGTAACGGGGCGCTTGTGGCAGGCATGGATGATGCCGCTGCGGATCTTCTGGGGATCAAACAGCTCGCGGTTATTATCCTTTTTAATCACAAGCAGCTGCGGCATTTCCACCTTTTCATAGGTGGTAAAGCGGCGGCCGCAGTTGATGCACTCCCGGCGGCGGCGGATGCTGCTGCCCTCCTCCGTCGGGCGGGAATCGACAACGCGGCTGTCCGGGCAATTGCAGAACTGGCACTTCATGGCGCGGCGCTCCTTTGGTAAAAATCATCTTTTATTATATGCGGATTGAGCGGATTTGTCCATGGTTTTCTTTGCAGAAAAAGGCCCTTGACCTCAGCGAGGCCAAGGGCTGCGTTATAATTGAATCCGCATCAACCGATGGAATACAGTTCTACCACCTTAGCAACCATTTTGATGTACTTGATGGTAATCGCAGCGCGGGCAGCTTCGTCCATCGCCAAGTATTCCGCCACAGTCAGGGTCTGCGCTTTTTCACCTTCTGCGGGCACAATGGTCAGGGTACTGCGCTCGGCATCCAACTCACACTTTACGCGCGCGCCAGCATTGCGGGCGCCGATACCAATCTTCTTTTCAGAATAAGGATTATATTCATAATAAGAGATCATGATGGGGCTGCCGGCAAGCAGATTGCGATAGGTAGCAGTTTCAGCCATTACGGCACAGGAGGTATACACATCCGTACCATTTTCATCTACGGTATATTTGAGACCGAAAATCGCAACGGTAGGCTCGTTATTCTCGTTGACCGTTACCACCGTGTTGGTACCCAGGCCGTTGCTTTGCAGCTTCACGCTGTACTTGCCCCCATCGTTGGGAAAAGGATAGCTGACATACTGGGCATTGTCCAGCTTCGCGGCATCAGCAATCGTGGAAGCGCCGTTTTCGTCGGCAATCCAATAATAAACCTTTACCTTCACAGCAGAACGTGCAGCCAAATCAAGCGGGGTGCGGATGCAGGGGCCATCCGTTTCATCCACGTACTTGGCCTTGCCGGAAGCAGAGGTCTTTACATCCACGGAAGCGTCCGTGGTAGCAAAGTCATAAATAGCAGCGTTGGGATCTTCATAGATAAAATCAACGCCCGCTTCCTTGCATTGATCGGCAAAGGTCATTTCCTGTGCAGCAGGCGCCTTTTCTTCGGGCTGATCCACTTCGCCTTTGGCGGCGCGCTCAAGCGCGATCTTCACGCCTTTGATTACCGCATTGCTGGATACGGTAGCGCTGGCCACGGCATCCACATCGGCATTATTAGCAGCCACAATCGCCGCAATCACCTTGTCCATAGCAACATCGCCCAGGCCGGTGGTTTCGCTATGAGAAAGCACCTTGATCGAGGCAATCGCATCAGCGGTCATTTCAACCGCCAAACAGATTTCTCCGTTGTGGCCGTCCACAGAAACCGTATAAGTGCCCGGCGTATAGGGCGCATCGGCAAGGGCAGCCGTCCCCGCGCAAACCATTGCCAAAACAAGCAGAACGGACAGAATCTTTTTCATTTGCTCTCCTTCTTTCCACATGCTTTCCGCATGCGGCTGTATTATAGCACCAATCAGTTCATAATTCAACCTTCTGTTATCGATTTTTCAGGATTTATTACATCAATTCTCCTGAATATCGCCGGGCAGCAGCTGAACCAATATCACGTCGTCCCCGATGCGCACGATGCGCTCCCAGGGGATCACCACGCCGCTGCGCTCGCCCTTGAACAGATTGCCCACTTTAAACTGCCCAGGCACAACGATAGCCTGCACGCAGCCCGTGGACACGCAAAACTCAATATCCATCACCTTGCCCAGCTTCTTTCCCGTATCCACGTTTACAACGTCCTTTTCCCGCAGCTCCGACAGGCTCATAGCGCCGCCCCCTTTGCGCTATCCTATGTCGGGCGCACGGAAATGTTGCGGCCATGTTGACCCATACCCGAACAAAAGGCTGGTTATTTTGCCGCTCTGCATTAAAAAGCGATAAAAAATGCGCGGTTTTGCCCCGGAAGCTGTTGCCAAGCCAGGGAAATTCGGTTATAATAATTTATCGGGTGTGACGCCGGCGTTTTTTGCCGTGCGCATATTCGCACGATTTTCTTCGTTATCAACTCTTAAGGAGGAGTATCATGACCAAGTACGTATACCTGTTCTCCGAAGGCAACGCCAAGATGCGTGAGCTGCTGGGCGGCAAGGGCGCCAACCTGGCTGAAATGACCAACATCGGTCTGCCCGTACCGCAGGGCTTCACCATCACCACCGAAGCCTGCACCAAGTATTATGAGGACGGCCGCAAGATCAACGACGAGATCAAGGCCCAGATCATGGAGTACATTGCCAAGATGGAGGAGATCACCGGCAAGAAGTTCGGCGATATGGAAAATCCTCTGCTGGTGTCCGTGCGCTCCGGTGCCCGCGCCTCCATGCCCGGTATGATGGATACCATCCTGAACCTGGGCCTGAACGAGCAGGTTGTGCATGTCATCGCTGAAAAATCCAACAATCCCCGCTGGGCGTGGGACTGCTATCGCCGCTTCATCCAGATGTTCTCCGACGTCGTTATGGAAGTGGGCAAGAAGTACTTTGAAAAGCTGATCGACGCCATGAAGGAAAAGAAGGGCGTCACCTTTGATACCGAGCTGACCGCTGAAGACCTGCATGAGCTGGCCAACCAGTTCAAGGCTGAGTACAGGAACCAGCTGGGCAAGGACTTCCCCGACGATCCCAAGGAACAGCTCTTCGCCGCCATCGAGGCCGTGTTCCGCTCCTGGGACAACCCCCGCGCCAATATCTACCGCATGGACCACGACATCCCCTATTCCTGGGGCACCGCTGTTAACGTACAGATGATGGCCTTCGGCAACATGGGCGATGACTGCGGCACCGGCGTTGCGTTCACCCGCTCCCCCGCTACCGGCAGCAAGGGTCTGTTTGGCGAGTTCCTGACCAACGCTCAGGGCGAGGACGTGGTGGCCGGCGTTCGTACCCCCATGCCCATCACCGAGATGGAGCAGAAGTTCCCCGAAGCCTTCAAGCAGTTCGTGGAAGTCTGCCAGACCCTGGAAAACCACTACCACGACATGCAGGATATGGAGTTCACCGTTGAGCACGGCAAGCTCTACATGCTGCAGACCCGTAACGGCAAGCGCACCGCTGCCGCCGCCATCAAGATCGCCTGCGATCTGATCGACGAGGGCATGATTTCCGAGGAAGAAGCGCTGATGCAGATCGACGCCAAGTCCCTGGATATGCTGCTGCATCCCACCTTTGACGCTGCGGCCCTGAAGAAGGCTCAGCCCGTGGGCAAGGGCATCGCCGCCTCTCCTGGCGCTGCCGCCGGCACCATCGTATTCACCGCTGAGGACGCCGTTGTGCATGGCAAGCGCGGTGAAAAGGTCGTCCTGGTTCGCCTGGAGACCAGCCCCGAAGACATCGAGGGCATGAAGTACAGCCAGGGCATCCTGACCGTCCGCGGCGGCCAGACCAGCCATGCGGCCGTTGTGGCCCGCGGCATGGGCACCTGCTGCGTATCCGGCTGCGGCGATATCAAGATGGACGAAGAGAACAAGTGCTTCACCCTGGCCGGCAAGGTCTATCATGAGGGCGACGTGCTGTCTCTGGACGGCTCCACGGGCAACATCTACGGCGAGCTGATCCCCACCGTTCCCGCCGATCCTAACAGCGGTTACTTTGGCCGCATCATGGAGCTGGCCGATAAGTATAAGACCATGGGCGTGCGCACCAACGCGGACACCCCCAAGGACGCCAAGCAGGCGGCCGCCTTCGGCGCGCAGGGCATCGGCCTGTGCCGCACCGAGCATATGTTCTTCGATCCCGCCCGTATCGGCGCGTTCCGCGAGATGATCTGCTCCGAGACCGTGGCTGAGCGCGAAGCCGCGCTGGCCAAGATCGAGCCCATGCAGCAGGCTGACTTCGAGGGCCTGTTCGAGGCGCTGGACGGCCATCCCGTTACCATCCGCTTCCTGGATCCCCCGCTGCATGAGTTCGTGCCCACCGACGAGGCCGATATCGAAGCGCTGGCCAAGACCCAGGGTAAGTCCGTTGCCTACATCAAGCAGGTAATCAACGATCTGCACGAGTTCAACCCCATGATGGGTCATCGCGGCTGCCGCCTGACCGTCACCTATCCCGAAATCGGCGTTATGCAGACCCGCGCCATCATCAAGGCCGCGCTGGCTGTGCAGGGCCGTCATCCCGATTGGCAGGTTGTGCCTGAGATCATGATTCCCCTGGTTGGCGAAGTGAAGGAATACAAGTTCGTTAAGAACATCGTCGTGAAGACCGCTGACGAGCTGATCGCCGCCTCCGGCGTGGCCCTCAAGTACGAAGTGGGCACCATGATCGAGATCCCGCGTGCCGCCCTGACCGCGGACGAGATCGCCAAGGAAGCCGACTTCTTCTGCTTCGGCACCAACGACCTGACCCAGATGACCTTCGGCTTCAGCCGTGACGACGCTGGCAAGTTCCTGCCTGCCTACTACGCCAACAAGATCTACGAGTCCGATCCCTTCGCTCGTCTGGATACCATTGGCGTTGGCAAGCTGATGGAAATGGCTGTTAAGCTGGGCAAGGCCGCCAATCCCAAGCTGCACTGCGGCATCTGCGGTGAGCACGGTGGCGATCCTTCCTCCATCGAGTTCTGCAACGAGATCGGCCTGAACTACGTATCCTGCAGCCCCTACCGCGTGCCCATCGCGCGCCTGTCCGCTGCTCAGGCTGCCATCAAGGCCAAGAAGTAATTTAAGCAACTGCTTATCGCGCAGCGATGCGCAAAACGGCCGCACAGTTCCTTGGAATTGTGCGACCGTTCTTTTCTAAACAAAGCTGTTAAAATCCAGAAAAATGGCCATGATAATCCCGAAAGACAGCCGAGAGGAGCGGAAACATGAAAGAATCCAAATACGCCGGCACGCAAACCGAAAAGAACCTGCGGACAGCCTTTTCAGGCGAATCCGAGGCGCGCAACAAATATACCTACTTTGCCTCCAAGGCCAAGAAGGATGGCTATGAGCAGATTGCGGCGCTGTTTCTCAAAACCGCCGAAAATGAAAAAGAGCACGCCAAGCTGTGGTTCAAGGAGCTGAACGGCATCGGCGCCACCGCCGAGAACCTGCTCTCCGCCGCAGAGGGCGAAAACTACGAGTGGACGGATATGTACGATGGCTTTGCCAAGACGGCCGACGAAGAGGGGTTCCATGATCTGGCCATCCGCTTCCGCATGGTTGCCGCCATTGAAAGGCATCATGAGGAGCGCTATCGTGTCCTGCTGCACAATGTGGAAATGGCGGAGGTCTTTGCTAAAAGCGAAGTCAAGGTGTGGGAGTGCCGCAACTGCGGCCATATCGTCGTTGGCGAAAAGGCCCCCGAGATATGCCCGACCTGCAACCATCCCCAAAGCTATTTTGAAATCCACGCGGAAAACTATTAAAAAGGTTAGCGTGATCGACATAACCCCGCCGACGGCGTGATGCTGCCGGATGAGATAAAAAGCGCGCGTGCCCCAAATGTAAGCTGGGCATGCGCGCCTTTTGTAAATTTGTCATCGCCCGCCAAATTCGTATTGACTTGCCCCGTGGTATCCTTTATAATTGAGTTACATACCATTCAAACAACCCTGCGCCCCTCTGCCCCCCCCAACACAACAAGATGAAGGAGAAAAAGAAGATGAAAAAATGGTTGGCTGCATGTCTCCTGGCGATAGCGCTGCTCTTTGTAACGACCGCTGCGATGGCCGATCACAAAAAAACAAATGGCGAATCTTGTATCGGCTCGTATTTCAAGCTGGTCAGTAAAACCGAGACCACGCACACACTTTACTGCGATTGGTGCAAAGAAACGTATACAGAGGATCACTGGGCGCAAAGCGGGCAAGAAGCCACATGCACGAAAAAAGCATTGTGCGGCGGTTGCGTTTATACCTTCGGTGAGGCGGACGGGCCGCACGACTGGGGCGACTGGGAACCCCGTGGCTATGCCAGGCACACCCGCACCTGCAGCCGAAGCAGCAAACACGTCGAAACGGAGGAATGTACTTTCAGCGTAGCACCCTGCACCGAAAGCGCCGCCTGTACGAAGTGTGGTAAGTCCTACACGCTGGGACATGACTGGGATCGCTGGAAATCCAACGGAGATAAAACCCACACCCGCGTCTGCTCGCGCGATCCCAGCCACACCGAGACGGCAGACTGCGGCGACTTTTGGGAAGCGGATTGCGTGTATCCCGCCATATGCATCATCTGCCGGGGCGAATATGGCGAAGCAGACCTGAGCAACCACAGCTGGGATATGTGGGAAAGCAATGGCGATGGCACTCACACCCGCATATGTAACCGCGAAAGAAGCCACACAGAAACGGAAGATTGTTTCGGCGTAAGCTGCGGGGAAACGGGCTGGTGTAACGACTGCTGGGAAGAATACACGGCAAGCCACAAATTTGACGATTCTTGGTCAACCACTCCCGATGAGCACTGGAAGGTTTGCCTTCATTGCAAAGAAACCCAAAACAAAGCCCTCCATTCATTTGTGGAACAACCTGACGAAAAGCATCTGAAGTCCGAGGCCACCTGCGTATCCGTAGCCGTGTATTATAAAGATTGTTCCGATTGCGGCTACCAACTATCGGATACCTTTGAAAGCGGCACAATAGATGCGAACAATCATGATCTGGATTATCACGATGCCAAAGCGCCCACCTGCACCGAGTCTGGCTGGAAAGCCTACGAAATCTGCAAGCGCGAGGGCTGCGATTACACCTCTTATCAGGGTTTGGACGCGCTGAGTCACGACTGGGAATGGGTATCCAACGGCAATGGCACCCACACCCGCACCTGCAAAAACGACCCCAGCCACACCGAGACGGGAGACTGCTCCGGCGTGGGATGCGGGCAAACGGGCACATGCTCCGTCTGCAAGGGAGAATATACGGCAGCCAATCACAAATATGAAACCTGGCTGTATGACTCCTATGAGCATTGGAGCTACTGCGTCTATTGCAGTGAAGAAAAAAGAATGCAGCATTCATTCGCGGAGTATAAGCAGTCCGAGGCCACCTGTGCATCCCCGGCTAAATATTACAAGATTTGTTCCGATTGCAGCTACCAGGTAGATCCCTATGATTTCGGCGATATAGATCCAAACAACCACGACCTGATCCACCACGAGGCCAAGACCGCGACCTGCACGGAAATCGGCTGGGAAGCCTATGATACCTGCTCCCGCTGCGATTACACCACCTACGTGGAGCTGACCAACGGGGGACACAGCCTGACCCACTATGCCGCCCAGGCCCCCACCTGCACCGAGCCCGGCTGGGAAGCCTACGATACCTGCTCCCGCTGTGATTACACCACCTATGTGGAGCTGCCCGCGCTGGGGCATGATTATCAGGCTGAGATCATCCCGCGCACCTGCGAGCAGGACGGCTTTACCCTGCACTCCTGCCTTCGCTGCGGGGACGACTACACCGACAATGTGATCGGCTATCTTGGCCACTGGTACGGCGAATGGACGGCCAACGGCGAGGGTGCGCACACCGCCGCCTGCCGCCGCGACGGCTGCTATTACAAAAACACGGTCGATTGTGAGCTCATCGAGCTGCCCGCGCTGGGCGTGTCCGTCTGCCATGCGTGCGGCTCGGCCAGCGACGGCTCCAGGCTGGCGCTGACCAATGCTTCCGTCCAGATCATCAGCGGCAGAATCCCCTACGGCGAGCCGCTGCTGCGCCTGGGCGCGCTGGCCAATGGCGAAAAGCTGCTGACGCTGGGCTACGTCTACGGCGGCAGGCTGTCCAAGGCGTCCTGCCAGGTGAAGATCACCCTGCCCGCCGAGCTGCTGGCTGGCTATACCCTGTCCCTGCTCAACGCGGACGGCACGGAAACGGCGCTGGAATATGCCCTTGAGGGCGATTCCGCCGTGCTGACGCTGACCTTCGCCCAGCCCCTGCTGGCTGTGCGGCTGGCGCCCGCCATGTAAAGACCCATCATCCAATGCCCGCCCACTGCCCCGCCGGGCAGCGGGCGCTTTTGTAAATTCCGCTATCGGCTGCCAAATTCGTATTGACTTGCCCGCGGTATCCTTTACAATTGGGTCAAATACCATTCAAATCATGATGCAAGCCCCTGCCCACAACACAACAAGATGAAGGAGAAAAAGAAGATGCAAAAATGGTTGGCTGCATGTCTCCTGGCGATAGCGCTGCTCTTTGTAACAACCGCTGCGATGGCGCATGCAGGCAAGCAGAATCGAAATGAATTTCTTCATGGGTGATATCCTCCGAGTGGGTTGGTCGCTTCAGTGTTCTGATCTTGTGGCCACGACCATAGGATACACAATTCTCGGAGGAGAAACAAGTACGCACTTTTTTATTAGGTACGCACCTGAAAGTAACTGCCTGTCAAGGGGCGCTTGTTTTATGCATGGGCGCTTTCTATCCGCCGGCTGGGATGATAATACAGCAGCGCGGTCAGCACCAGCAGCGCCGTTGTGGACAGGCTGATAGGATAGGCCGTCATGATGGTTTTGAAGGTGCGGCTTTGCGGAAATACCCCCTGAATCCAGGCGATACGCACGCCGCATACGCCCAGCATGGTCAGCAGCGATATGCCAAAGCCGCGCAGATAGCCCGACATCACCTCGTACATCAGGCTCAGCGAGTGAAATAGCATTACCATCATCAGGCGGATAAAGCCAGTCTCCACCTCGGGATCGTTATTGAAGATGGCCAGCAGGTTTTTGCCAAAGCACAGGTGATGTGGCGGCTCTGCTCAAGGGCAAAAAGCCCACGGCTGAGCTGGCTGCTCAGGCGGGTGCGCTGGCAATCAGCAAAGCCATGCACATGGAGAAGAACGCCTACAAGGTAAACGGCATTCAGGCTATGGTGGAGCGCTTTGTCGCCAGCCTGGTCAAATAAGCAAGAATGACGATTGCCCGGCAGGGAGCAGCATGATTCTTTGCCGGGCAGAAAGGGAACAATATGCTTAAAAAGTCCGGAAAGGCTTTCCTGGTGGGCGGCTGCATCGGCCTGGCAGGTGAAGCGCTGATTCAGCTTGCCGGTCTGTTTATCAAGGATCCTACGATGGCCATGATGGCGGGCATTCTGCTGTTTGGTATCGTCGCGGTGGGGCTGATTGCATCCGGACTGTACTTCAAAATTGCGAAGCTTGGCGAGGAGGGTGCGGTGATTCCCGTATGCGGTCTGATGCTTGGCGCGGCCACGGGCGCGGCTGCCGCGCGCGCCGCCGGAAAATCCAAGTGCAGGCTTTCCTGGCTGGCTTCTGGGGCGTAATCAAGGCGCTGGGTACGGGCTATGTGCTGGCCCTTGCCCTGGGACTGCTGCTGCGCTGACGCAGTGCCTGAGCAACCTGAAGGTTTCCTTTCCGCTGGTGGCGATTCTGCTGATGGTGCTGGGCGGCGGCCTGTGCACCAAGCTGGGATTTTTTGATTGGCTCAATGCCCTCTCCGCTGCGGGCCTGGCCGTTACGGCTGTGGGCTGCGAAAACGGCGCATATAACGCGGGCGTTGCGTTGGCTGCCGTGGGCACGGCGCAGCCGCTGCTGCTGACCGCCGCGCTCAACGTGATCCTGGTTGGCCTGGGCGCGGGCGTGGTGAGCGCCTGCACCAACATTGCCATGAAGGTGAAGCTGGACGAAACGGGTGAGGAATACGCCTTTGCGTTTCCCTACTCATTCAAGCAGTTTTTTACCGCTGAGGATCCGGCGCTCCAGCAGGAGATCCTTGATTTCTATGATTCCGGAGCCTGGGTGGCCCCGATCCATGATCATCACGATTGCTAATGAGAAGCATATAAAACACTGCGAAAAAGCCACGCTGAAGAGAAATCCAGCGTGGCTTTCATCGTGTGCAAATGGAAGTATGCACTTATTGAAATATATAAAAGCGCTCCGGCTTACAGACAATAGCTGCCTGCGGCCGGAGCGCTGGATTGTTTTGCCTTACTTAACCGTAACGGTCTTTTCGGCGGGATTGAGGGTGATGGTGTATTCGCCGGGGGCGACGAGGATATTATCGCCGTTTTCCGTGCCGAACCAGTATTCGTTCGCTACGTTGCCGCCGCAGCCGTAAACGCACTTGAAGGCGACCTTGCCGCCCGCCCATTCGGCGGTTTCCTTATCGGTGAAGCTCACCTTCAGGGAATAGGTGCCGTCGCCGTTATCGGCCATTTTATAGGCTTCGTTCTCGGCGTTCGCATCCGCGGCCCAGCCGCCGTTGCCGCAGGTGCCGACTACATAGTACGCGGGAGTCTCGCAGACGATGGGCGCGGCCAGTTTGTTATCCTCCGTCAGCTTGACGAAGACCATGTAGTGTCCCCTGGTGACCTTGATGTTGCCGTCGGGGGCAGCAAACCACGCATCGGAGGCGTAATTCTTCACGCCGAATTCGCCCTCGTCGTCGTTGCAGTCAAATTCGCCGTACCAGACGTAGTCCGAGCCGTTCTGCTGGAGCTTTACGTTCTGCTCCACATCCCAGCCGAGGAAGGAGGCGTGCACCTGCAGGTCAAAGGAATACTCGGCCGCCGCCGCATCGCCCAGGCGCTCGGCGCTGATCTTGCACAGGGAGATGGTTTCCGCGTCAGTGGTCAGGGTCAGGCGATAGAAGCCGTCCTGAAGCACCTTGATGTTCGCGCCGGTGTCAAAGGCGTCCTCGCCGCCGGTCACGTATTCGGACTTGACCACGTTGCGGCTGTCCAGGCTGTCCACCTCCGACCAGGCGTAGCCCTCGCCGATCACGGCGATTTTGAATTCATCGCCCGTGTAGAGGTTGACGTCGATGGAGAAGGTGTTGAACTGGCCTTCAACGGGCTGGAGGCGGTAGTTGTCCTGCGGCCAGACCTTGCCCCAGGCGTTATCCGGGTAGCCGGTCAGCGAGCCGGCCAGCATCCACGGGCGCTCGTCGGCCATGGCGCTCTGCCAGGCCACGAACAGGGTGGTGTCCTTCTGGATGGGCTTGCCGTCATAGGCGCGCAGCAGCGCGGGCGTGACGTATACGCCCTGCAGCACATAGCCTTCCTTTGCATAGCCGATATCGGTGACGGCTTCGCCCTTGGCGATTTCAAACTCATTCAGGACGGTCACGCCGTCGCTGTCCACGATGGTGATTTTCACCTTTTCGCCTTCGGCCAGTGCCGCGCAGCAGCACAGGCACAGAACCAGCGCCAGCAGGATAGAGAGAGCCTTTTTCATGGATATTCCTCCTTTTATTTTGATAATCCCCTTGCGGGGCTCATCTCTTACTGAAACACCGCGATGCCATAGGAGGGAACGAGCGCCTCGCTGCCGTTTACCTCGGCCTCGCCCCAGATTTCCAATTCGCCCGCCAGCTGCGTATAGCCGCCGGGCAGCGGGAAGGAAAGGTCGTCGATGGACAGATTGACCGCAATGAGAATCCGGTCGCCCTGCCAGTCCTTTTCGATCAGGCACAGGCTCGCATCCGGGCTTTCAAGCACCGTTGGCATGCCGCGCGCGATCTGCGGGAACTGATGCCGCAGCGCCAGCGCCGCGCGATAGTAATTGAGGATGGAAAGCGGATTGCCCTCCTGCTCCTGCACGGAGGGGAAGGGATAATCGGCAACCGTCGTGCCGGGCGGGCAGAGGGTGATGTTCATCTTCTTATCCCAGAACATGCCCAGCCGTTTGTTCGGGTCGTTTCCCGTGCCCGCCATGCCGATCTCATCGCCGTAGTAGACGAAGATGGAGCCGTTGAGAATGCTCAGCAGGCCGCAGGCCATCTTGGCGTTCGTGGGTGAACTGGCGCCAAGGCTGTTGATGATGCGCGGCGTATCATGATTGCCCAGGAAGGGGGTCATCACGTATTCGCCCAGCTCGCGCTGAAGCAGCTTGATGACGTTGCCCAGGCTTTCGCCCTTCTTTTCCACATCGTTTCCCAGAATCTTGGCGATGTAGCCGCCGCCCTGCGCCACCGGGAAAGCGAAAAAGCTGTCCACGCCGCTGGCGTAATAATCGTGGATGGTATACAGGCTGTCCCAGCATTCGCCCACGATAAAGCAGTCGGGGCGGATGGCCTTGGCCGCGTCGTTCAGCCAGCGCAGGAAGGCAATGTTCTTTTCCTTATTGCCGGTATAGTAGCTTGTCACCGCGTCCAGGCGGAAGCCGTCCACGCCCATTTCCAGCCAGAAGCGCATGATCTCTTCGATTTCCGCGCGCACCTGCGGGTTGTCCAGGTTCAGGTCCGGCATGGTGGATACAAAGCGGGATTCAAAGTATGTGCCGTCCGGCAGCGCATTGTAGCCCGTTTTGGGGGTATCGGAAAAGTTGTAATACGCGCGGTAGGGCGAATCGGCGCTGGCCCTGGCGGCCTGGAACCACGGGTGCTCGCTGGAGGTGTGGTTGACCACCAGATCAAGGATTACTTTGATGCCTGCCTCGTGTGCGGCGGCCAGAAAGGCCTGAAAATCGGCCAGCGTGCCGTACTGCGGATCGATGGCGCAATAGTCCATCACATCGTATTTGTGATAGCTGGGCGAGGGATGGATGGGCATCAGCCATATTCCGTCCACATGCAGGGACTGGAGATAGGGCAGCTTTTCCTTCAGGCCGACAAAATCGCCGATTCGGTCTCCGTTGCCGTCGGCAAACGAATAGACAAAGATTTCGTACCAGTTGTCAGCCAGCGCTGCGTCATCGTTATTCAGCGCCAGGGCGGGCGCTGCGGACACAAGCAGGCAGGCAGCCAGCAGGAACGCAAGAATTTTTCTCATGGGCACGCTCCTTCATTTTTCATTTGGAAAGCAGGGGCAAGGCAGGGAGCTTCGCCTGCTGCTTAACCCTTCACAGCGCCGGCGGTAAGGCCGTTGACGATGTGCTTGACTAGGCAGAAGTAGAGAATCACGATGGGCACGGCGATGAACACGCTGCCTGCCGCAAAGCGGGAAAAGTGCGTTTCCGGCATCGAGAACAGGCCGACGGCGACCGTCCACTGATCGCGGTTCTTCAGCAGCAGCTTGGGCAGCAGGCAGTCGCTCCACGGCCAGGCAAACTGCGTAAGCGCGGTGTAGACGATCATGGGCTTGGAGAGCGGCAGGGTGATCTTGGTGAAGATTTGCAGGTTGGTCGCGCCGTCGATGCGCGCCGCCTCGTGGATGGTGGCGGGGATCGTATCAAAGTAGCCCTTCTGCACCAGATAGCCCATCGGCGCGGTGCCTGCGTAGAGGAAGATCAGCGCCTCCAGGCGGTTGAGCAGCCCCAGCTGCGCCATGATGATGTAGATGGCGGTCATACCCATGAAGCCGGGAAACATGCCCAGCACCAGTGTCAGGTTCTTCACCGCGTTGCGCCCCCTGAAGCGGAAGCGGCTCATGACATAGCCGGTCAGGATGACCAGCACCGTGCCAAAAACGCAGCTCATGGACGCGACGTAGAGGGTGTTAAGGAACCATTGGCGGTAGGGATAGAGGCCGTTCACATCATCGGCAAAGAGGTCGATGAAGGTTTTCAGGCTGTATTCCGCTGGGAAGAAGCCGTGAATCTCGTACAGGCTGCCCGATTTGCTCAGCGAGGCCAGAATCAGCCACAGGCAGGGGAGCAGAAAGATCAGGGAAACGACGGTCAGCGCCAGATAGGTGAACCCATCGTCCACGGCGCGGCGCAGCGTCAGCTTTCGTTTTCCGGGCTTGGCCGGCATGGCGTGTGCGCTCATTGATAGGTGTCCTCCTGCTTATAGGCCGCGGAACGAATGTATACCGTCAGGGAGAGCGTGGCCGTGATGACGAAAATCATCAGCGAGATGGCCGCGCCGACGGAATAGTAATTGTTGTCCACGGACAGGTTGTAGAGCCAGTTGATCAGCAGGTCGGTGTCCGAGGCGAGGAAATAATCGCCGTAATTGGATATGACGCCGCTGCGCATGAAGAAGAAGATGCCGAAGTTGTTGAAATTGCCCACGAACTGGCCGATGAGCACGGGCGTGGTGGAAAAGACGACGAAGGGCAGCGTGATCTTGCGGAACTGCTGGAAGGGCGTTGCGCCGTCCAGCGAGGACGCCTCGTACAGATCGTGGTTGATGTTGGTGAGGATGCCGGTGGTCATCAGCATGATGGAGGGAACGGAGATCCAGGCGTTGACAAACAGACCGATGCCGCGCGCCCACCATTTGGCCGAGGCGTCGTTGGTAAGGAAGAAGATGGTATCCTTCCCGGCGGCGGCCAGCAGGCTATTGATGGGGCCGGACTGGGAAAACATGAACTTGAAGCCCAGCATGGAGATGAAGCCGGGGATGGCGTAGGCAAGGATGGGGAACGCCCGCCAGATTTTGGAGCCGCGCACGTTCTTTTTGTTCAGCAGCAGCGCCAGCCCCAGCCCGCACAGGAAATTGACGGCCGTGCTGCTCACCGCCCACAGCACGTTCCAGCCCAGGATCTTGCCGAACGTGCTGCCCAGCTTGCCCACGCTGAATATCTTTTTCCAGGCGGAAAAGCTCCAGTCGGCCAGCCTGGGATACACAATATCGCCGCCCAGGTTGGTAAAGGCGATGAGGATCATGAAGATAATGGGCAGCACCGAGAAGATCATCACCGTGACCAGGGGCAGGCACAGCGCCGCGATGTGAAACCGCTCGTCCGCCAGCGCGGCCAGCGTTTCGGGGAAGGAGCGCGGCTTTTTGCCCTTTTCAACCTGCCGCGCCGTAAAGGCTGCGTCGCGGATATTGCATACCCACAGCAGAATCAGGAAGCACAGCAGGATGATGGCGAAGATGCCCAGGATCAGCATGTTCATGCTGTTATCGCCCTTTATGCCCATCCACAGGTCTTCCTCCTGCGTGCCCAGGGTGAAAAAGCCGATGAAATCCCGCGCGCCGCGCGCAATGAAATACCATATGCCCGCCGCCTCCAGCCCCATAAAGAGCAGGCCCTTGATGATTTGCCCGTAGCAAAGCTGCCCCAGCCCCATCACGGCGGCGGACAGCCATACCCGCACGGGCGCCCAGCGGATGAAGCGGGCAAGCGCCTGCGCCTGCGCCCGAAGGCGGGCGCAGGGGGCGCGGCGGGCGGCTTGTTTGGTCGCTTGCATAGTCATGATGGACGACTCCTTCCGAAAAAGCGCTGCTTACGCCAGGGTGTGGATCGCATCGAAGATCTGCTGCACCATGCGCTCCAGCCCCTGCTGGATTTTTTCAATGGTTTCATACAGCTCCGCTTCGCCGCGGGACAGGCGGAACGCGTCGGTGCACAGATCAATCAGGAAGGATTCGCCCGGCGTCCAGATCTGCGCGGTCTCGTTGATGGCGGGCATCACGTCGATATAGCCCTCGTTCAGGTTGTCAAAGATCATCTGCACGGTCGCGTCGGTCTGGCCGATGGCGGCGGCAGCGTCGCTGCGGGCGGGGGTAATGCCCAGCACCTGGTTGCGCAGCATCACCTGCTCATAGCTTGTGGCGAACTCGACAAAGGCGAGCGAAGCGTTGGGGCATTCGGTGTAGGCCGAAATGCCGTAGCCGTTTACGCCGCCCATCATCTTGGTGCGGACGGTCTTGCCTTCCATATCCAGGATGGTATCCTGCCATGCGTCGCTGGTTAGATCGGCGGAGGCGGGCAGGCGCGGCACGTTGATCATCTTCAGGTCGGCCTCGGCCTCTTCCTGGGTCCAGCTGCCGGTGTTGACCATCGCGCGGATGAACATCTGCTTCACGTCCGGCGTGGTGATGGTGCACAGCATCTTGCCCTGTGCCAGATAGGCATAGGCAGCGGCGGCAAAGGTTTTGTCCAGCACCTCGGTGTTGTTCATCAGGGCAGCCCACTGGCGCAGCATGTACAGGCCTTTAGCCGCGTCGCCCTTGGCCAGGCCGATATCATCGGGGTTGGTATTGCCATCGCCAAAGACATACGCGCCGTAGGTCAGCGCATAGCCCACGGAGAAGTATACGTCCACCAGATCGTCCAGATAACCGTATTCGGTTTTGCCGCCGTTTTGCTGGATATCCTGGCTCAGGGCGTACAGGGCGGTGAAGGTTTCAAAAAAGTCGGGCGTGCCGTTCTGGTTCAGGTCCCACTCCGCCTGCCAGTTGTCCGGCAGCATGGATTCAATGTAGAACAGCATGCCGCTTTGCACGTTGATGGGTACGCCGCAGTAGAAATCCTCGCCGTACATCTGCATCCTGTAGGCGTCCCATGCGTTCTGCGGGATCAGATCCCTGCTTTCCAGGCTATAGACCGGCAGGGGCAGCAGGTGCTTTTTGGTGGCGTATTTCATCAGGATGTCATTGGCCTGATACCACACGTCCGGGCCGTAGCCGTAAGGGCCGTCGGTTGCCAGATCGCTGTACTGGTCGATGTCCATGATCTGGGCGGAAACGCCCTGATCGCGGTAGGCCTCGTTGAACGCATCGATGAGCTGCTGCACGTAGCCCAGCTCGATGGCCGTGTTGTTTTCCAGCACGTTGACCACGGCGCCCTTTTCCAGCTGTCCGTTAAAGCGGGCGGTAACGGCCTTATACCGCTCGCTCCCCTCGGCGAGGGTCGGCGCGCAGGCGCACAGCAGCGCAAGGCAGAGAAGCAGTGCAAGCGTCCTTTTCATGGTTTATTCCTCCTTGATAATGGATGCGTCGGCATCCAGAATGACAAAGCCGTTTGCCGCGATTTGCCCCTCCCGGCCGCGGAAGCAATAGCGCGCGGCGCGGCTGGAGGCGTTGATGAGCAGAGTAAGCTCCTCACGCTCCAGCGTCAGCACATCGTCTGAGGCGGAAATGCGGATAACATCGCCCGCAAGGCGGCCGCCCGTTTTCAGCCGGGCGAGAAGCTGCACATGCCGTCGAAGCTCCGCATCCCATGCCGTTTCGTCCCAGATAAAGCCTTTGCGGCAGTCGGGGTCGTAGCCGCCGGTCATGCCGATTTCATCGCCGTAGTAAACGCAGGGCATGCCGGGAAAGAAAAAGAGAAGGCACAGCGCCAGCTTCAGCCGCTGCCGGTCGCCCCGCAGCAGGGTGAGAAAGCGATCGGTATCGTGGGAATCAAGCAGGTTCATCATCATCCGGGCGGATATTGATGTGGTGCGGAAGAACAGGCGGGTCAGCCGTGAGGCAGCCTGCCGTGCTGTCAACGCGCCGTCCACCAGATAATCGATCAACGCCTTGGTCAGACCGTAGTTCATCACGCCGTCCAGCTCGTCGCCCGCCAGCCACGCGCGCGGGTCGTGCCAGGCTTCGCCCAAAATCAGCGCGTCCGGCTTGGCAGCCTTGACGGCCTTGCGGAAGGCGCGCAGGAAATCATCGCTGATTTCGTCCATCACGTCCAGCCGCCAGCCGTCTATGCCGAATTCCCTGATCCACCACGCGCCCACGCCGCAGAAATAATCGACCACGGCGGGATTGCCGGTATTGAGCTTGGGCATGTCGCTGGAAAAGCCGAAGGTGCGGTAATTGCCCTTTTCACGGCTTGGAAAATCGCCGTCGATCAGGAAAAAGTCATAATACGGCGAGGCCTTGCCGCAGCGCTTCACATCTTCAAAGAAGGGGTGATACTCGGAGCAGTGATTGAATACGCCGTCCAGCAGCACGCGCATGCCGCGCGCATGCGCCGCCTGCACAAGATTCCGGAAGGCGGCCTGGCCGCCGAACCCTGTGTCCACATCATAATAATCCACGATGCTGTATTTGTGGTTGGTGGGGGAGGGGTGAATGGGCGTAAAATACAGGCAGTTAACGCCCAGGTCGCTCAGGTAATCCAGATGCTGCGTTACGCCCGGCAGGTCGCCGCCCAGATACATTCTGGGGGTTGGCGTTGCATCCCACGGCGCGGTGATATAGGGCTTTTCGCCCATGCCGTTGGCAAAACGCTCGGGAAAAATCTGGTACATGACCGTCGTATCCGTCCAGGGAATATGGCGGTGCACATTGCAGGGAAAAATATAGGGGTACTGGAAGAAGGTGTAGTAAGCGCGCTCAAAATCATACGTGCGCGAAAGCCCTTCCTCGCTGAAGTAAAAGCATTCGCTATTATAATATAGTAGAAATAGATAACACAGCCGCGTGTCATCGCCGGTCAGGTCGATCTGATAATAATCCAGCGTATCGTCATCGGCGATCCTGGGCATGGGCAGCGTTTGGCGCTGCGTGCTCCATGCATACTTGTTCATGCAGTAGCAGACCTCAGCGCGGTCAAAATCGCCCTTCGCCGTGGTTAGGCGAATGCGGAAAGTGTGCTCATCCAGCGGATAGCAGTCAATGCCGCGGCCGCGATGCGTGACAGCCGGAATGTTCATGCGTTTCCTCCGTTATTGATATGCCAGCCCGATAGCGTTAAGCCCGGGTGCGTGTTGTGCCTGGAATGGTAAGTCTTTTATCGGACTTACAGGTGCCTTTGATAGCATCCTATTGCGTGCAAACGTTTGCATAAACAGAATACCGCTGTTTAGCCAAAATGTCAACTGATTTGGGATAAAAAATGCCGGAAAATCAGGGACAAAGGTGGAATGATATGTAAACACTATGATATTTTGCATACGCGGCTATGTTGCGCGGCGGCATGGAGGGGGAGACGATATAACTGCAAGATTGAAGGGACGTTATACCTTCAAAACGAAATGATTTTTCTGAAAGTCAAGAAGCCCTTCGGCGCGCATTTTTCCAAGCTCCAGCGACAGGCCGCTGCGCTCAACGCCAAGATAATCCGCAAGCTGCTGCCGGGAAAAAGGAATGTCAAATTCGTATTCTCCGCACCGCTGGGCTTCGGCGGATAGATAGGACATCAGTTTTGCCCGCGTGGTGCGCTGACCCATGTGGGTGAGCTTCTCACTGAAACGCAGGTTTTTTTCGGCAAGCTCGCCGAGCAGGTTACGGATGATGCGGCTGTGGTGAGCACAGGCGGACGGGCACACATCCAGGATACGCTTTACATTGAAAAACATGACCGTTGCAGGCGTTTCAGCGATTACGCTTACATTCAGCACCGAGCCAGGCGCGCAGGCAAAGGCGGCGGCAAAGGTCTGTCCCGGCCCTGCCTTGGAAAGAATATTGCGATTGCCCCAAATGTCCTCCTGGATGATCAGCACGCTTCCGGATAGCACAAGGCCGATCGAGTCAGCCGCATCGCCGGCGCGCAGCACGAAGGCTTCCTTGGAAAAGTCCTTTTGTTCTGCGTGGAGGCAAGAAAGCACCGTGCTCAGTTCCTCCTCAGAAATGCCCGAAAATAGCTGAGCGGATCGGATAACAGGCAAAAATTCTCTCATAAAAGCCCTCGCTTTGTTGAAAATTCAACCGACTTGATGAATTTAATATACTATAATACGAGCGAAAAAGCAAGGAAGGAGACTTTGCTATGAAAAGAAGAATCATTGAAATCGATCAGGATAAGTGCAACGGCTGCGGTGCTTGTGCCGCCGCCTGTCATGAGGGCGCGATTGCCATGGTGGATGGCAAGGCGAAGCTGATGCGGGACGATTACTGCGACGGTCTGGGCGATTGCCTGCCCGCCTGCCCCACCGGAGCCATTACCTTTGTGGAGCGCGAGGCTGCCGCCTACAATGAGCAGGCGGTGCTGGCCAACAAGCAGAAAAAGATGCAGCAGGAGGGAATGTGCCTTCACGGCGGCTGCCCCGGAACGCGGATGAAAACGATTCAGCACGCAGAGCTGTCAGGCGTTGAGATGGCTTCTGCCCAGGCGCAAAGCCGGCTTTCCCAGTGGCCGGTGCAGATCAAGCTGGTTCCTGTGAACGCGCCCTACTTTGACGGAGCAAGGCTGCTCATCGCCGCCGATTGCACGGCTTATGCCTATGCCGCCTTCCATGAGCGCTTCATCAAGGGGCACATCACGCTGGTAGGCTGCCCGAAGCTGGACAGCGTGGACTACTCCGACAAGCTCACCGAGATCATCCGCAATAACGATATCCAGAGTGTCACCATCGTCCGCATGGAGGTTCCCTGCTGCGGTGGTCTGGAGCATGCCGCAAAAATAGCATTGCAGCAGAGTGGAAAGTTCATTCCCTGGCAGGTCGTGACCATTTCTACGGATGGGAGAATCCTTGAATAGAGATAGAAAAGCGGAACGAGTGAAAAAGGCCTCATTGAAATAACCTAACGAAAAGCGCTCATGCCGGAGTCCTCCTTTTAGGCATGGGCGCTTTTCGTGCGGGTATATATTTTTGCGGAGGATGGGTTTCGCTATCAACGCTCCGCGCTTTCATGTGCGGCGGGAAGCTGGAATTCCTCCAGAAATTTTTCAGCTACGCGGGAGAAAATATGGTGACGTTTCCATACCAGAAACATGTTGGCCTTTGGAAGTCCGTCGATGGGACGGAAGCAGAGCGGGCTATTGCCGGTGACATTGATGATTCCGTCAATTCCAAGCACATAGCCCAGGCCGTCTTCTGCCATTAGAGAGCCGTTATAAAGAAGGCTGTATGAGTCGGCGACATTCAAGCGGGGCGTATTTTCTGCTGGATGGTTTTCAAGCAGCTGCCGCAAACCATATTGACGGGAAACGATTAAGGGAAGATCATTCAGATCTGCAAGCGCGAGACGTTCTTTGCCTGCAAGCGGATCATCCTGCCGCATGAGGAGTCCCCAGGTGTTTTCGTAGGGAATTGGGAGCATGTTGTATTTGAGCGGATCGATCGGAGAAAAGAGAAGCGCGAAATCCAGAAGTTCGCTGTCAAGCTGGTTTGCAAGATCGAGTGAGTCGCCGCTGCTCATGCGCAGCCGGATTCCTGGAAAGCGTTTATGCGGGTTTGATACAACGTGTGTTAGGTAGTGAACGCCCATCGTTTCTCCCGCGCCTATGTATAGAGCTCCCTCCAGTGTTTCGGCGTGCGACATGATCTCGGCTTTGGTTTTTTCGGCGAGAGATAGCATATGCTCAGCCCTGCACTTTAGGATCCTGCCTTCTTTCGTCAGCGTGATGCGGCGCGCGCCCCGAGTGAACAGCGCCTTGCCAAGCTCTTCTTCGAGATTCCGCAATTGCCGAGACAACGCAGGCTGGGCCAGATGCAGGACACGGGCGGCAGCCGATATGTTTTCCTCCCGGGCGACGGTTAAAAATAGTTCAGTACACGAAGCTCCATCATTTCGCCTCCTGCTTTCATTATAGCACAATCCATGCCTAAAAGGTACACACCATGCCTAAAATGTATACTTCTAAGGACTTGTAAAAAAGTTAGCAGGCTGATACAATATAATCTAGAGTATGTTCACATACAATACAATCTAGAGTATGTTCACACTATTGACAATAAAGAAATATCTGATATAATGGAGTCATGCAGATA
>ERZ1026772.174-NODE-174-length-49945-cov-10.752736_pt1 | contig 49945 bp, 37 predicted proteins | sample MGYA00380124_ERZ1026772 | MGnify/ENA primary metagenome ERZ1026772 (study PRJEB33269, sample SAMEA4719760) | human gut metagenome | biome: human-associated habitat; feature: organic feature; material: feces | place: Cameroon | collected 2013-10 ...
GTGAAAGTAGGAGGTAAATGCCTTTTATGAATAACATTTACCTCCTACCCAATTCCCTATATAGTGCCTTTGTCTGTTTCCCTAATGGCCGATTTGGGTTAAATATTTTTAACGCTATCAGAAAACTGGCAAAAGAGTTTATCGTATCGAAAAAAAACAGTAAATTTGCACGCAATAAATTTTTTAAATACAAATTATGTCATCATTTGTTGCAGATAGAATTGTAATGGACGGTCTCACCTTTGACGACGTCCTCCTAATCCCAGCTTATTCAGAAGTACTGCCACGCACAGTAGAGTTGAAAACCAAGTTCTCGCGTAACATCGATTTGAACATACCATTCGTTACGGCTGCCATGGACACCGTAACAGAGTCGGCAATGGCCATCGCCATCGCACGAGAGGGTGGTATCGGCGTGATCCACAAGAACATGAGCATTGAGGAACAGGCAAGACAGGTAGCAATCGTGAAGCGTGCCGAAAACGGTATGATCTACGACCCTGTGACCATCCGCCGTGGATCCACAGTCGGTGAGGCCCTCGATATGATGGCAGAATATCATATCGGTGGTATTCCGGTAGTCGATGATGACAACCATCTCGTAGGTATCGTCACAAACCGCGACCTCCGCTTCGAACTCAACCACGACCGCAAGGTTGACGAGGTGATGACATCGGAGAACCTCGTAACAACACATATCAAGACCGACCTTGCCGCTGCAGCAAACATCCTGCAGGAGAACAAGATTGAGAAGCTCCCTGTTGTGGACAGTGAAAACCACCTCGTGGGACTCATCACATACAAGGACATCACCAAGGCAAAGGACAAGCCAATGGCTTGCAAAGACGATAAGGGCCGTCTGCGCGTTGCAGCCGGCGTGGGCGTTACGGCAGACACACTCGACCGCATGCAGGCTCTCGTGAATGCCGGTGCTGATGCCATCGTCATCGATACCGCTCACGGACATTCTAAATATGTTATTGAGAAGCTCGTTGAGGCAAAGAAATCATTCCCTAATGTTGACATCGTGGTAGGCAACGTGGCTACAGGAGCCGCTGCCAAGATGCTTGTTGACTATGGTGCTGATGCCGTGAAGGTAGGTATCGGTCCTGGCTCGATCTGCACCACACGTGTCGTGGCTGGTGTCGGTATGCCTCAGCTGAGTGCCGTTTATGATGTGGCTTCAGCTCTTGAGGGAACAGGAGTGCCATTGATTGCCGACGGTGGTCTGCGCTACTCGGGCGACGTGGTGAAGGCACTTGCTGCCGGTGGATACTCAGTGATGATAGGTTCGCTCGTAGCCGGAACAGAGGAAAGCCCTGGCGACACAATCATCTTCAACGGACGTAAGTTCAAGAGCTACCGCGGAATGGGTAGTCTCGAGGCTATGGAGAACGGTTCGAAGGACCGCTACTTCCAGGCTGGTACCAAGGATGTGAAGAAGCTCGTGCCGGAGGGAATCGCCGGCCGTGTGCCATACAAGGGAACTCTGCAGGAGGTTATCTATCAGCTCGTTGGTGGTCTGCGCTCAGGTATGGGCTATTGCGGAGCCAACACTATCAGCAATCTCCATTCTGCCAAGTTCGTGCGTATCACAAACGCCGGAGTGCTTGAGAGTCATCCACACGACATCTCTATCACAAGCGAGGCTCCAAACTATTCACGTCCAGAATAAACATTATTATTAACTACACGACATGGCGTGAGGTCTTACCGTTTACAGTAGACCTCATGCCATAATATCTTAAAGACAATACAGAAAACAGATGAAATTCAAATCATTGTTCTGTGCCATGCTGCTTGTGAGCGGAGTGGCACACGCACAGCAAAACGACCCGACGATAATGACTATCAACGGGCAGCCGGTATCACGCTCTGAGTTTGAGTATTCATACAACAAGAACAACTCTGAGGGCGTCATCGACAAGAAGAGCGTCGCTGACTATGTGGATTTGTTTATCAACTATAAGCTGAAGGTCGCTGCGGCATACGACGCCAAGGTGGACACGCTGCGGTCTTTCAAGAAGGAGTTCCGCTCCTACCGCGACCAGCAGGTGTTGCCGTCGTTCGCCAGCGACGAGGCCGTTGAGGCTGAGGCAAAGAAGATGTATCAGGACACCAAAGACCGCATCGGTGACAAGGGGCTCATTCGTCCTATGCACATCCTGCTCTATCTCCCTCAAGACGCCAAAGACCAGCAGAAGACTGAGGCTGCACAGCGTGCAGACTCCATCTATAATGTGCTCCTCTCCAAGATGCCTAAGCCTCTCGCACCGGTTGTGAAGACCGTGAAGAAGGGCAAGAAGACCATCAAGGTCACCGAGCCGGCCGTACCGGTAGGCATGGAGGAATTCGAGAAGGTGTTCGCTGATTTCGCAAGGAGATATTCTCAGGACCCGGGTTCTGCCCGCAACGGCGGAGAACTGAACTGGCTCTCTCCTGGTCAGACACTGCCAGAGTTTGACAACGCTGCATACGGACTGAAGGTCGGCGAGATGTCGAAGCCGGTGCTCACCTCCGTGGGCTATCATATCATATATATGAAAGACCGCAAGCAGCTCGAGCCATACGACAGTCTGAGAACCAACATCATGAAGTTCCTTGAGTCGAGAAACGTCCGCATGAAGGTAGCCACCGACAGCGTGACCAACATTGTGAAGAATTCAAAGGGCGCACTGACCAGAGAGAAGGTGCTCGCCCAGCGCACAGAGGAGCTGACAGCCAAGGACAATGACCTGAAGAACCTCATCCGTGAGTATCACGACGGACTGATGCTCTTTGAGATCAGTAACCGTAACGTATGGGACAAGGCAGCCAAAGACGAGGCAGGTCTTGCCGCTTACTTCAAGAAGCACAAGAAGAACTACGCATGGTCGGAGCCTCGCTTCAAGGGTATGGCATTCCACGTGAAGAACGTAGAAGACCAGAAGGCAGTGAAGGATTGTGTTAAGGGTCTTGCCTTCAGCAAGTGGGCAGACAAGCTGCGCACCACATTCAACAACGACTCCGTTATCCGCATCCGTGTGGAGAAGGGAATCTTCAAGAAGGGCGACAATGCCTTCGTAGACAAGATGGTATTCAAGAAAGACACCACCGTGCAGTCGCTCAAGGATTATCCTATCGACGATGTGTTCGGCAAGATTCTGAAGAAGGGTCCGGAGGAGTATGAGGACGTGAAGGGCCTTGTCATAGCCGACTACCAGAACCTGCTCGAAGAGCGCTGGATAGCAGAGCTCCGCAAGAAGTATCCTGTAGTGGTAAATAAGGAGGTGCTTGAAACCGTAAACAAGCATTGATGCAGAAAATTTAACGCCTGCTTCTGATGACGACGAGTCTTGAAACAGGATGCCCCGAAAACGGTATGGTTGCCGATAGGGGATAAACAGCAATAACGCCGTGGCATGATTTCACATAGAAGTCGCCACGGCGTTTTTCAGTTGCAGAATGTTCGGAGATTCACTTTCCGATCCATCCCACACCCACATCCTGCCTTCAATCATATTGCCGACGTCGAGATTATTTCATAACATGGAATAAAAAAGATTAAAAGCGGAGTGATAGATGAAATATTATATGTACCTTTGCCCAATAGTATATTTTTAACCCAAATCGGTCATTAGGGCTTACTTGTAATTTTGCTCTTTAGAAGAGTGGATTTTGTTTGACTCTTGATTCGCAATGGCGAGTTGTTGTGGATTGAAAACAGATAAAAGACACTCGATAAAGACAAAAGACAGAAAGCGGTAATATAATGCTGCATTAAACGCTCTGATTGCCGTATGGGGTTTAACACAAGAGTATTAGTTTTTATATTAACGACAGAAAGTAAATGAGATACGGATTAAAGAAGACATTCCTCGCCCTTGCACTCACAGGAGTGCTGCTCGTGGCAAACGGTGCGGCAAGCCGCTATCTGGCAACCCCTGCCAACGACGATGTGACAGCCGCCGACTCGGCAAATGCCGGCAAAGCCGGTGCTGACAAGAAACACAGCGACGACAGACCCGCCAACGAACGGAGCATCATAGACCAAGTGGTGTGGGTGGTAGGCGACGAGGCAATCCTCAAGTCTGACGTCGAGGCCATGCGTCTGCAGGGCGAGATGGAAGGAATGAAGTGGAACGGCGATCCCGACTGCGTCATCCCGGAACAGCTCGCAGTGCAGAAACTCTTTCTGCATCAGGCAGCCCTCGACAGTATCGAGGTGTCAGAGGCAGAGGTGACGAAAAGCGTAGACCAGCAGATAAACTACTGGATAAGCAATGCTGGCAGCCGCGAGAAACTCGAGGAGTGGAAGAAGATGACCGTGAAGCAGATGAAAGAGAGCCTGCACGACGACTTCAAGAACCACCAGCTCATTGAGCGCATGAGAAGCAAACTCGTTGAGGACATCCAGGCATCGCCTGCCGACGTGAGCCGCTATTTCGAGAATATGCCAGAAGACAGTCTGCCGCTGATTCCTACCGAGGTGGAAGTGGAGATTATCACCCAGGCACCTAAGGTTTCGCCAGACGAGATAAACAAGATAAAGAACGACCTGCGTGACTATACCGACCGTGTGACTCGTGGCGAGACATCCTTCGCCGCCCTCGCCAGACTCTATTCCGAGGACCCCGGAACGGCTCGCCAGGGCGGAGAATTCGATGACTATGTAGGCCGCGGAATGCTCGACCCGGCGTTTGCCACAGTGGCGTTCAACCTCACCGATCCTAAGAAGATATCAAAGATCGTGGAGTCGGAGTTCGGATACCATATCATCCAGCTTATCGACAAGAGAGGCGACAAAATCAAGGTACGCCACATCCTGCGCATCCCGAAGGTGAGCCAGGAGGCAATCACCCATGCCGAGAACCGTCTCGACTCCATCGCCAACGACATCCGTGCCAACAAGTTCACTTTCGAAGCAGCAGCCTCATATCTCTCTGACGACAAAGACACGAAGAACAACAACGGACTGATGGCAAACCAGTCGGAAGACGGTTACACCAGCAAGTTCCGCATGCGCGACCTGCCGAGAGAGGTGGCGGCAGTGGTAGACACCATGAAGGTGGGACAGATTTCCAAGTCATTCCAGATGGTCAACTCCAAGGGAAAGACAGTCTGCGTCATAGCCAAGCTCGTTAACCGTGTCGACGCCCATCGCGCCACCATCACCGAAGACTTCCAGGCTATGAGAGACATCGTGATGGCACGCCGCAAGGCAGACTACCTGAAGGAGTGGATACAGAAGAAGATCAAGACCACATACATCCACATCGACGAAGCATACCGCAACTGCAATTTCGAATACAAAGGTTGGGTGAAATAACGAAGCATCATCAAGATATTAGATGAATACAATAAACAAGATATCAAGATATCTGAGCGGGCATAGAATACAGTTGGCTGTTGTTCTATGCCTGTTTGGACTTTGCGTGGCACAGTCGCGAAAGGTAGCCAAAGGCCGCCATCGCCCCAAGACCGACGAGCGTGTGTATCTGAAACATGCCGACATGCTGCGCTTCAACCAATACGGCGAACATGCCGGGGCACAGATCCTCAACGGCAATGTGGCGTTTCTTCACAAAGGAGCGTTGCTCACCTGCGACAGTGCCTATTTCTATCAGGAGTCAAATTCCTTCAAAGCCTTCGGACATGTGAAGATGCGACAGGGCGACACCCTCTCGCTCACCAGTGACTATGCCTTCTACGACGGCGACAACCAGATGGCAGAGGCACGACACAACGTGTTGCTACGCCATCGCGGAACAAAACTGTATACCGACAGTCTCAACTACGACCGTCTCTACAATATCGGATATTTCTTCGAGGGAGGAAAGATGGTGGACAGAAACAACGTGCTCGTGAGCGACTGGGGAGAATACGACACCGAGACACGCAAGGCGGTGTTCAACTACAACGTGAACCTGCGCAACCCGAAGTTCACCCTCACCACAGACACCCTGCACTACGACACCCGCACATCGCTCGCCAATATCGTGGGACCATCAGTGATACGCAGCAAGGAGAGCGTGATACACACTTCAGACGGATATTACAACACCAACACCGGGAGGGCACGGCTCTACGGCAGGTCTACCATGTCGAACAAAGGCAAGGAGATAACCGGCGACAGCCTCTTCTACGACGAGAAGCGAGGCATAAGCCAGGGCTATCGCAACGTGATATACAAAGACACGCAGAAGAAGAACGAACTCCACTGCAACTACCTGTGGTATAACGAGAAAAACGGTTTCGCCTTCGCTACGGAGAATCCCGTGATGATGGAATATTCGCAGAAGGACACACTTTTCGTGCATTCCGACACCATAAAGGTGATAACATATCATCTGAACACCGACTCCGTGTATCGCACGGCGCATTGCTACAACAAGGTGAGAGCCTTCCGCAATGATGTGCAGGCGGTGTGCGACTCCCTCGTCTACAACACCAAAGACTCCTGCATGACGATGTATCGCGACCCTATAGCATGGAGCGGCGACAGACAGTTGCTCGGCGAGGAGATACAGGTGTTTATGAAAGACTCCACCATCGACCGTGCGCATATCATCAACCAGGCACTCACCGCCGAGCTGATGCCAGACAAGGAGCACTACCAGCAGCTGTCATCGAAGGAGATGTTCGCTTATTTCACCAAGGGACAGATAACGCAGACCGAGGCGATAGGCAATGTCAGGTCGATATACTATCCCGTTGACGACAAAGACTCAACGCTCATGGGACTGGTGTATATCGAGACCGACACGATGAAGATGTTCATGCGCGACAGACAGTTGCAGAAGATATGGACATCGAAAACCGACGGCACGTGGTATCCCATGACGCAGATTCCGCCGGAGCGATACAAGCTCGACGGATTCACATGGTTCGACTATATCCGTCCGATAAACAAAGACGACATCTATGAATGGCGCGGAAAGAAAGACGGTACGCAGCTGAAGAACATCACCCGCCATGCCGCTCCACTGCAGCATATCGAGGGTGGCGAACTGAAAAGCGTGGCGGCTACGGAGAACAAGCCGGAGAACTGATGTTGCCGGTGACTGTTCCCGGCAGACTGTCCGGGGGAGGGGCGATGTACAGCAGCAAAGTCTCCCGCCGGATTTAATTCAAGCAGCACCCAGACTGGGGCTGATACAGATAAAAGATTACAGATAATATATGAGCGATATAATACAACTTCTGCCCGATTCCGTGGCCAACCAGATAGCAGCCGGTGAGGTGATACAGCGCCCCGCGTCTGTCATCAAGGAACTGGTGGAGAACGCCGTTGACGCCGGAGCCAGCCGCATCGACGTGCTTGTGGTGGATGCCGGAAAGACATCCATCCAGGTGATTGACGACGGAAAGGGAATGTCAGACACCGATGCGCGTCTCGCCTTTGAGCGCCATGCCACATCGAAGATAAGACAGGCCGACGACCTCTTCTCTCTACACACCATGGGATTCCGTGGCGAGGCGCTGGCGTCAATAGCTGCCGTGGCACAGGTGGAACTGAAGACCCGTCAGAAGGGCGACGAGGTGGGCACGCTGCTGTCTATCTCAGGATGCAAGGTGCTCAACCAGGAGCCTATCGCCTGTCAGGAGGGAAGCAATTTCCTGATACAGAACCTCTTCTTCAACGTGCCGGCAAGGCGGAAGTTCCTCAAGTCGAATTCCACGGAACTTAACAATATCATGGCTGCCTTCGAGCGCATCGTGCTCGTATACCCGCATATCCACTTCACGTTTACGAGTAACGGTACCGAGGTGCTGAACCTGCGTCCGCATGGCGACAGCTTCCGTCAGCGCATCATCGAAGTCTTCGGCAAGCGTCTAAACCAAAGCCTGCTGCCTGTAGGCGTTGACACCACGGTGTGCCGTATCCATGGTTTTGTGGGAAAACCGGAGTCGTCGAAAAAGAAGAATGCCCATCAGTATTTCTTCGTCAACGGCAGGTATATGAAGCATCCCTATTTCAACAAGGCGGTGCTGACACCTTTCGAAAGACTCATTCCGCAAGGAGAGCAGGTGCCGTATTTCATATATTTCGATGTGCCGGCAGAAGATATCGACGTGAATATACACCCCACTAAGACAGAGATAAAATTCGAGAACGAGCAGACGATATGGCAGATATTGATGGCTGCCGTGAAGGACTCGCTGGGACGCTTCAACGATGTGCCGTCGATTGATTTCGACACCGAGGGAAAACCCGACATTCCGATGTTTCATCAGACAGGGGAAATGCAGGATTTCCAGATGCCGAAGGTGGACTATAATCCTTCGTATAATCCATTCAGCAGCAACTCCCGTCAGCCGGCAATACCCGAGAACTGGGAGCAGCTCTATGAGGGAGCCGGCGATATCCAAGATGATTCTCTGCCGGGAGGTGAGACCGTATCTTTCGGTGGAACGGATGCCGGCGAGACTCAGCCGCTGTTTCATGATTTTGAACTACAGAATGGCGGTGGCGAACTGCAAGAGGGTGGGGAAGGGCAACCGGTGTCTTCTGCCCTCAATGCCAAAATGCCGATAGAAGAGAAGTCTCCGTCGCACTATCAGTATAAGGGCCGTTATATCATGACGGCAGTGAAGTCGGGACTGATGATAATCGACCAGCACAGGGCACATATCCGAGTGCTCTATGATGGATATATGCAGCAGATAACCGACAAGGCAGGGCATTCGCAGAAGCTCCTCTTTCCGGAGATGGTGCAGTTCGGTCCGTCAGACAACGTAGTGTTCCAGAGCATACAGGAAGATATGACGCTGCTGGGCTTCGACTTCAGCGATCTCGGTGGCGGCAGCTATGCCATCGGCGGTATGCCGGCAGGACTTGAAGGCTTGAACCCTCCGGCTCTCGTCAGCGACATCGTGGCTCTTGCGGCAGAAGATACTGTGTCGGCAGCCGAAGAGATAAAGCATGCTGTAGCCCTCGGATTGGCACGCAATGCGGCAATACCATACGGACAGGTGCTCGATTCGAAGGAGATGGAGAACCTTGTGAACGAACTCTTCGCATCCACCAACGTGAACTATGCCCCCGACGGCAAGACCATAATCGCCATCCTCTCGCAGGGAGACATCGACCATCTGTTTTAACCCAAATCGGTAATTAGGCTGATTTTGATTTAAATCCCAATCAGTTTGTATGAACTGGTTCTCAATATTGCCGGTTTATGATGATGGCTTTGTTGTATTATAAGTCATATAACCTTCAATTGACCATATAAACGAATTGCCCAAGATGAACACTTGAGATGTCATCTTGGGCAATTTATTTTGTTATGGGGTCGTCAGGAATTACATCAAGTCACACTTCTCCTCGGTGTTCTTCTCCACCTTCTCGCCATCTTTCAGGATGCGAGCCTTATAGCCGAACTTCTCAAAACCTTTCCGGAGTTTCTCTGGAGTGGTCTTGTCGGCATTGTACTTTACGGTGACTGTCTGGTCTGGCACCGAAGTCTCAATGCTCTTGATACCCTTCTCGAAGCGAAGGTTGCTCTTGATCTTGTTCTCACAAGCCTCACAGTGCATCTGTGGGGTTGTGGTGAACACTACGGTTTTGATGTCCTTGGCAAAGGTAACCATTGCCACCATCATCATTGTGAACATTACTAAAATTTTCTTCATGACTTTTCTATTTGATAATTTGATTTTTATCTGATTCAAACCAACGGATTTATTATAGAGATCTATTGCTCCAAACACGTTCAAAGGCTGCATACAATAGAACAGCCTAATGACCGTTTTGTGTTAAAAGTGTACTCTCACTCCAGCGTAGAACATCCTGCCCTCTACAGGTCCCCATACCAAGGTCGGCTCGAAATCGCTTCCCCATGGGTTGCTGGCACCATAGATAGGGGTTTTCTGCTTGAAACCGGTCAGGTTCTCACCTCCCACATAGATGCTCCAATGACGGAACCATCTCGTAACCTGCGCACTCACCTGCTCGAAGCTATGGAAGCGAGGAGACCACGACCGGCTTCCATCCGCCAACTGATAAGGCTCCGGATTCCTGCCTCCACCATTCAGTTGCACGGTGGCATCAAACTGCCAAAGTCCAAGTGGGGTCTTATATGAAGCCGTGAAAAGCGCCTTATACTTGCTGGTCAAAGGCTTCTCTTTCAAGGTCTTGCCATAATCGTATGTACACTTAACATCATTCAGACGATAAGCCGCTGTTATCTCCAAGCCTTTCAGCAATGGATAAGAGGCATCTATCTGGAAGGTGTGTGAATAAGACTTGCCTATCAGATTATAGATGGAGATAAACTCCTTGTTGGCATCATAATCCACCACCGCCTGATTCCTGAAGTCGGTATAGTAATACTCGGCGTTCAGTTTCAGCGTCTTGCCAAACATCGGGATATAGAAAGCCGTGCTCAGTCCATAGTTCCAAGCCTCCTCTTGCTTGAGACTTTTGCTGATATTGAGGTTTCTGCCACTCGCCAAGAGGTAATTGTATTCAGCCATGCCAAACACCGTGCGATAGCCCTTGCCTGCCGACAAGCGGATGCTGATGGCGTCGACAGGCGAATACTTCACGTGGAAACGAGGTGTGAAGAAGTTGCCATAAAGCGAACTGTGGTCGAAACGTACACCTGCCATCGCCGTCAGCTTAGTGCCTAATGTATAGGTGTATTGGGCGTATGCCCCAGGGGTTGTTTCCTTCTCGTTCTGTCTCTTGTTTAGCCCCTCGTTTTGCCCTTCGTTTTGCCCCAGGTAATCGTGGTTGAAGCTCAATCCCAACGACAGGTTGTGCTGGGTGGAGAAATTGGTTTCAAACATCAGCGAGCCATAGAGATTCTTCTCATTGAGATCGTAGAGCTTGTTGCCATACCGGGCATTCAACTGGTGCATCGAAGCCGAGGACATGAAGGCAATATTTGTGCCATGCTCGTGATTTAGGATGAAGGCATGTTTCATATAACCCTCATAGCGGTTGGTATGGAGCTTGATTCTGTAAATATCATCACTATGGACATGCTCCTCGTCCTGTCCGCTGGTACGAATCTCCTTCAAAGCCCCAAGTCCGCCATGAAAGATGTAGCTCTTGCCTTTATACACCCAACGGTTTTGCACATTATATTGTTCTCTGCCAGGCATATCATAGAAACCGTCACCATTGTCGTCATGGTTCTTGATGATATTCTCATGATGCAGCAATATCTCCGTAGCCCATCTGTCCGACAGATGAACGTTGGCATCGGCGTTTGCCTCGATTCGGCTTTTGGTATCGCCAAAGAGGTTCACCTCCACCTGTTGCTCATCCTCCGGTTGCAGGTAATCCACATTGATCTGACCCGTAATCGACTCATAGCCGTTCTTCACAGAAGCACTGCCTTTTGACACCTGAATGCCTTTCATCCAAGGTCCCGGAACATACCCCAGGGCGTAAGGGATGGCGGCACCACGGAAGTTTGGGAGATTCTCGGTGAGCATCTGTACGTAAGTGCCCGAAAGACCGAGTAGCTTGATTTGTCTTGCGCCCGTTGTGGCATCATTATAAGCCACGTCCACCGATGGGTTGGTAGTGAAACTCTCGCCAAGGTTGCAACAAGCCGCCTTGAAGAGCTCATCCTTGTTCATGGCGATGCCATTTACGGCACCAGCCAATCGGGAAGTTCCCGGCTTGCGTGCCACCGCCTTCACCTCCTGCAAGGTCTGGTCCTTGAAGATGGAATCCTGATAGGAGGAATCAGCAGGGGCGTTTCCTTCAGAATCATTATATGATAACAGAGACGCAACCTCTGTCTTATTGTTTTTTGCATAAGTCTCAGCACCAATAACCAACAAGGCACTGAGCAATATATATCTTGAATACATAAATATATCTCCTTTTATCCGAGACTTAAATCTTGGTTTCGGATGTTTGTTACTTTTTTTACCCTATTACCTTTAAGCGAAGCGCAATCGCAAAGAGTTGAGAACGACACTCACGCTTGAACATGCCATCAGGGCACTTGCCCACATCGGTGTAATCTGGAAATCGATGCCGAAGAGATGCAGGACACCTGCCGCCAGAGGGATGCAGATGAGATTGTAGATGAATGCCCAGAAGAGGTTCTGCCAAATCATGCCCACCGTCTTCCTGCTTAGTTTCACGGCATCAGGTATCGCCATCAGATCATCGTCCATAAGTGTGACCTGTGCCACATCCATCGCCACATCCGTTCCCTTGCCTATCGCCATACTGACATCGGCAAGAGCCAATGCCTGGGTGTCGTTGATACCGTCGCCTATCATCATCACATGCTTGCCCTCCGCTTGGAGTTTCTTGACCATGGCTTGCTTGTCGTCAGACTTCACCTTGCTCTGATAATGCTTGATGCCTGCCTTGCTTGCCCAATAGCGAGCCGCCTCTTCCCGGTCACCACTCATCATATACACCTCGATGCCTTCCTTTTCCAACAGTTTCATTGCCTCGGAAGCATGAGGCTTGAGGGTTTCGCGAGACTCAAGGTCATCCAATCCGTCCCCTTTCGTGAAGTCTACATTCTGGTTAGGAATGGTGAGCGTGCCCGTCTTGTCGATGACGAGGGCATTCACCTTACGGATATTTTCGAGGGCGGCGGCATCCTTGATGAGGATTTGCTTCTGTGCCGCCTTTCCTATTCCCACCATCAAGGCAGTAGGCGTTGCCAAGCCCATGGCACAAGGACAGGCGATTACCAATACCGCCACGCCACTCATGATAGCCTGAGGCAGACAGCCATTGCCACCAATTATCCACCATGCCAAGAAAGTAATCAAGGCGATGCCTGCCACCACCGGCACAAACACCAATGCCGCCTTATCCACGATGCGCTGTACGGGAGCCTTGCTCCCCTGTGCCTCCTGCACCATCCTGATGATATGTGCCAGGGTGGTGTTCTCACCTATCTGTCTGGCTCTCATGCGGAGCTTGCCTTGGCTCGGAATCGTTCCTGACAATACCTCATCGCCCACCCGCTTTGCCACAGGGGTAGGTTCGCCTGTAATCATCGCCTCGTCCACGTATGCCGCATCAGCTGTCATAAAGCTCTCGGCTTGGGTTACCACGCCATCCACAGGAATCTTTTCCCCTGCACGTACCTCGATGACATCACCACGTTGGATAGTGGAGATTGGCACCTCCTCCAACTTCTCGCTGGTAACCAGTCGGGCGGTCTTCGGTTGCAAGCCCATCAACTGTTTGATGCTTGCCGCCGTGCCATCCTTCGCCTTCTCTTCCAGGCATCTTCCTGTCAGAACGAAGGTGATGATCATCACCGAGGCATCGAAGTAGACATGCCATTCGATGCCCCTTGCGCCCCATACCATTTCTCCGAAGAAGGTGTTGAAGGCACTGAAGATAAAGGCGATGAGAGTGCTCAGAGCCACGAGAGAATCCATGTTGGCGGTTCGATGCTTGAGTTGCTTCCATGCCGAGACATAGAACATCCGACCGCAATACAACATGTTCAAGAGGGCTAGAATCAAGGAAATCTGGTTGTTGAAAGCCGAGGCGTGGCTATCCCTCATCATGCCATTGCCCATAGAGGCGGTGTTCTCCATACCGGTCGAAACCCAGCCCATGGAGAACGCCATCACTAGAATGGCGAAAAACCAGGACAGAAGGGTCTTGCGCTTCAAGAGAGTAAATTCACGGCGATTGATTTCCTCAGCACTACGGTCTGCCTCGATGACGAGGTCATAGCCTGCATTGGAAATCTCACGCTTCATCTCTTCGAGGGTAATCTTCTCCGGGTCATAATCGACAAGGGCGGTGCGTCCTGCCAAGGAAACGGTGGCGGAAGTTATACCCTCAAGGGAGTTGAGCTTGCGCTCCACATTGGCAGCACACACTGAGCATGCCATGCCAATCACTGGTATTGTTTTCTTCATTGTCTTTTTTCTTATTTACCTGTTATAAATATATGTATGCGACCCTAAGTCATTATTGATAGGGTAGGCATACGACAATCTTGGTTGCAAAAGTCAAAATAATCTTTTGCAACCTATTTGCAAATATGGAAAAATCAAATAATCAGGGTGTTGAGGAGGGCAAGATAAGCCCTTGGAGGCGAATGTGGAACGTTCTGATTCCAATATCTTGCCTTCTGAATGCTACAGATAACAGGATGAGGCAACATCTGCCAAAGAGCTGGCACGATGCCTGCAAATACTGGTGCTGCATCGAAATCCAGGTGTTGGATAGAGACCGTAGGCGACAGTTTCACCTGCTTCACATCCATGCAATGCTTCTTCACCAGTGTGCCCGGTTTGCCTTGACAACAGTCATGGTCCATGCTTCGTTTCACACAACAGTCAGCCACCGTACCCACTGTCACCTTGCCATAGCTGAGGCAGTGGGTGACGGTAGTACCCACGCTCAGGTAAACCACCATGAGCGAGAGCATCAATGTCATCAATATGTTGAGCGAACGTTTCATACCTATTTATCTATTATCCTTGGTCAAAAGGAATCGACCTGTACGGATGAAAGAAATGCTTAATTTTGCACACCTTTCTTTTCCTCCTCGAAATGCAAACCGTTATTAAACAAGCCATCTGCGTGAGCGTGCTGCAAATGTGCTGCAAAACTCGTGCTAACGAGAGAAAAGAAAACTTGCTTTCTTTTCCGAGTGCAGCCGAGTTTGACCTTGGTCAAATATGGAAATAAGCAACGATAAGCAAACACGCACTCAACTGCTGCAAAGGTAGTGCAAATGAGCGGAATATCAAAACAAATACGAAGTTTTGTTTTGTATTCCCGAGTGCAGCCTACCTTATTAAGAGGTAGTGCTTTTACTTGTAAATACCAAATGTGGTACCTCAAAAACTACAAATGAAATACAGCAAAAAATACAAATGAATTGCCACAAAAGTTAGTTCTAAATTACCACAAAAGTTAGTAATAAAACAACGCAATTCATAGTATTAAATATCCACAAATATCAGTTTTTTGCTTGCCTATATAACTGAATATCACTAACTTTGCACACATAATCAAATCACGGTTACTATATGAGTTATTCACATAGAATTGCAGACCTTCAACTGGCAGAGCGTCTTGAGGCTTTCGGGGCTGTACTAATAGAGGGCCCTAAGTGGTGCGGAAAGACAACAACTGCGGAACAAATGAGCAAAAGTGTCATTAAGATGCAGGACACGGAGATGCAGGAAGAATACGCTGCAACTGCTGCCTCGAAACCATCATTGTTGTTGATGGGTGAAACTCCTCGTCTTATAGATGAATGGCAGGATGCTCCTGTGCTTTGGGATGCCGTGCGTACTATGGTGGACAGGCGTCAGGTTCCAGGCCAATTCATTCTTACGGGGTCTACTGTTGTAGACAGAAGTAAAATACATCATTCTGGTACGGGTAGGATTTCACGAATGAAGATGTTGCCAATGAGTCTATGGGAGTCAGGAGAGTCTAACGGAAAAATTTCACTTAAAGAATTGTTTGATATTAAAGACTTAGACATAGACGGCATCACTTCAAATATGAAGATTGAAGACTTGATTTATGCTGCTTGTCGTGGTGGATGGCCTGCATTTCTAAATATGAAGAGTGACAAGGCAAAGCTACTTATTGCACGCAACTATGTTGATGCCATTTGTCGTGACGATATCTCAAGAGTGGATGGCGTACAAAGGGATGAACGGACAACTCGTGCAATATTGCGTTCGTATGCCCGTAACATCTCAACATTGGCAAAGAATACCGCTCTGTTAGCTGATGTAACAGCCTCAGGTGAAGTTTCACTTTCTATGAGTGCGTTTGAGGATTATGTAACCTCCCTAAACAAATTGTTCGTTATCGACAACATCGAAGCTTGGTGTCCTGCCGTCCGAAGCAAGACTGCAATTCGAAGTGGTATAAAACGAGCTTTTGTAGACCCGTCCATTGTAATTGCATCATTAGGACTTTCCCCAAAAGCATTGATGACGCAGCTCAAAACCTTTGGTTTCATCTTTGAGCAGATGTGTGCGAGAGACCTTCGGGCTTATACTCCAGGTTTTGGCAATCATCTGTCATACTATCGCGACCGCTACGGACTGGAAGCCGACTTGGTGCTTCATCTTGACGATGGACGCTATGCTCTGATAGAGTGCAAACTTGGCAGCCGTGAAATAGAAGAAGGAGCCAAACATCTTTTGGAAATTAAACGACTCATTCAAGTGCATAATGAGAAAGAAAAGCAGGTGCCGCTGCGCGAACCCGAATTGATGATTGTCATGACAGGTGGCAGCATGGCTTACACACGCCCAGACGGTGTCAAAGTAATACCACTTGCTTGCTTGAAAGATTAAAAAACAGAATAGGATATGGGAACAGCATTACTGGCACTCTGCTTCTGCGCGTTGTCGCTCGTCCTTGCCTTGTTTGTGGGCATATCGCCCATAAGCGACAAGGCAAAGATTAGGTTTATGTATGTCGGTGCTGCGTTGTCGTTGATAGCAGTACCAATGATGAGCCATTATATTGCAGGGCTGAACAATATTGTGGACGAGCTGCGTTATCAAGCCGTGCTTGTGTTCATCGTCGTTGTGTGTTGCTATTGCTTCGTCATGGCAAATATGGTGAAGTACAATGTCATGAAGAAAAAGGTGGCGGTGCTTGAAGATACGGTGGAGAAACTTGAACTGGAACGTGCTGTTGCAATGTCGCAAGCCGTGGATGAAGATCAGCAGCACAAAGTGCAAGAAGCACTCGACAGGTTTGCAGCAAAGATGAACGTATTCAGCAAAGAAGAGCAAGAGGCCTCAACGCCTGTGCCATTGCCTTTGCCGAGCGTGACCTGGTCGTAATACCCAAAGTCAATATTGTTATCAATGCCAAATGCAGCCAAGCCGACCTCATGGCGTATGCCAGCTCCGCTTTCTTCAAGATTGGCAAGAAGCGTAAAAGCATTGCCCAATTCCTCAGCATAGTATTCGAAACTTACTTCCCCGGTGGTGAAGGATTCGTGTATAAGAAGATGCCAGGGGCGAAAAGTTAGTTTCAAACTATAGAATAAATGATAATCTTGCTCAGAGAGCACGAAATTAATGACCTTTAACGGCTTTTGCATAAAATCATACAAATACCGCCTTTAACCATCCTGTTATTCGAATATCGTCAGTTGTCCTGTTTCTTGCCTCCCGGCATGATGATGGTGAAACCGTTATCCTGACAGATGCCGGATGCAATGGTGTCGCCTTGAGCTTCGGCTTTCTTCAGCCATTCCTTAGCTTGCGCCTTGTCTTCTTTCACTCCCTCACCGTTGAGATAGCAGATGCCGAGACTGCGTTGTGCCTGGGCAAGACCTTTTTCTGCTGCCGTGCGTATCATGCTGACGCCTTTCTCCTTGTCTTGTGCCACTCCTTCACCATTCAGATAACATCCGCCGAGCTCGTAGATAGCCTGTATGTCGCCCTGATTTGCTGCCTGCTCATACCAGTGGGTAGCCTCTTTCAGGTCTTTGCCCACTCCTATGCCTTCAACATAGCAGACGGCAAGCTGGTACTGGGAGTCAACGTTACCCTGGGTGGCAGACTTGCGGAACCAGCGTGCAGCCTCCTTGTAGTTCTGCTCCACTCCGATTCCCTTGAAATATAGAGAGCCGAGTAAGAACTGCGACAGGGCGTCACCCTTGTCGGATGCCATTCTGAACCATTTCATGGCTTCGGCAGGGTCTTCGTCCACACCGTTACCATTCATATAGCAGGTGCCCACATAGCATTGGGCTTCCACGTTGCCAGCCATCGCATCTGCCATTGCGTTTTTGAATGCCTTTGAGTTCTGTGCCGTTGCACCCATTGTCATGGCTGCGGACAGGAGTATTGTCAAAAATGTCTTTTTCATTGTCGTCTGGATTTTTGATAGGTTTTATTACTGGCGCAAAAATAATAAAAAAACGCGTAACGGCAAAATATAGCCCTGTATTGAATCCACAAACGTATAATACAAAACCGCCTGATGACCGATTTTGGATAGCGATAGGCATAGGTCGAAAAAATCCCCCCTGCCGTGGGGAACAAAACCCCACATTAGGGGGATGTGTTCCCCACGGCAGGGGGGAAAATACAGGTGCTATATAAGTGTCTCTATTATTTGTCTTTCTTGCCTCCGAAAAGGCTCTTCCACACCTTTACGGCACCCTCTTTCACTTTGCGTGTGATGTCGGCCTTCTTCTGGTTGATGACAAGATCGACATCCACGTCGCCACATTTGATGGAAACCACACCGCTGCGCTTCTCTTTGCCTAAGTTGTCTTCCACTTCCACGTATATCTTGTCATTGTCAGCCTTGCTTGCCTTCACCCATTTGGGTTGGTCTTCGATATACCAGTCGTCGTAGTTGCAGGTCACGGTGACAGACTGTGCTCCGCCTTCCATCCTTGACTTGAAGTCAAGGTAGTCCTCAGAGAGACTTATCTCCACGTTCTTGTGCTTGTCAACCTGTGCAACCTCTTCAACGACAGTTTTTTTGGCATCATTCTTCGTTATAGGTTTCGGTTTTGGTTTCGGCTTGTTAATCCTTTTCAAGAGATAGTTGCATGCGCCAATCTGTGCGTCGCATTTGTCCTTTCCAGCCTCGGTGGCGTAAAGTCCTTTGGCTTTTCTGAAATTTGCTATAGCCTGTGTAAGCGAAGTCTTGGTGCGTTGTTTCTTCAGTGCCATTCCCTTGCTGTAAATTCCGTCAGCAGCAGTCTGCGCATGTGCTCCGATGGCAACGAAAAGCATTGCCAGACAGAGGCATATTCTGATTATCTTTTTCATTGTATCTTATTTTGGTTTATGAAGTCATTCAATCTATTAACTCTCTCTCTGTATTTACTCTCATATTCAGTGCCTTCCACCAACTGAATCTGTTTCGACAGTTCCTGGCAGGCGGATTTCAGTTCCTTTGCCACGTTGCCCATCTTGGTCTGCACTTCAGTAGCCTTTGCCTGCAGGTCGCCGTCGCTGCCTATCATGTCAGCCAGTTGCTTGTATGAAGTATATGCCTCCATGAGCTTCTGTTCGTAGTCGTCTTTAGACCGGTCCTGACCTTTCAGCGCCAGCATGTCGGCAGCCGTTATCTTGTCGTCGATATTCTTGGTCTTCTGCTCTGCTTTCTGCTTCTGCACCATGGCAACCTGCTGCTGCTCCACCTCCTGCTGCTTCTGGTTGGTGTGGATGGCGAATGCACCACCGATGATGAGCAATGCAGCCACGGCAGCGGCGATGATGACCATTGTCTTCTTTGAAGCTCCGCCGCCAGCCACTTCGCCGGATTCCAGGGCGACACGCATCTGGGCGCAGGTCTGGAAGCGCTGCGACTGGTTTTTCTGACATGCTGTCTCAATGATTTTCTTCAGTGTCTTGTCCTTTATCTTGCCCAGCGGCAGTTTCTCCTTCAGCTGCTTGTGCAGGATTTCGTGGCGCGCTCCCTCGAAAGGTGTGTGTCCCACGATACACTGATACAGAAGTATGCCGACGGCATAAATGTCAGTTGTCTGATTCTGGTGGCTGATGTCGCCGAGAGCCAGCTCAGGAGCGGCATATTCCGGTTTTCCCATGAACTTGCCGGCAACGGTGAGCTGCTTGTCGCTTGTCGTCAGCGTGTTCATCTGCTTGGCGATACCGAAGTCGATGAGCTTGATATGTCCGTCGGTAGTCACCATGATGTTCGAAGGGTCGATGTCGCGGTGTATATATCCGGCATCATGCAGCGCCATGAGTCCCGACAACACGTTCATGACCACTACTTTGGCAAAGCGCTCCGGATCCTTCTTGTAGTCGGTGAGCAGTTTCACGGCGAACGGCACGTCCTGTCCGTTTCTGTCCTGTGTCTTGCCGTTCAGAATATCCGACAGCGACACTCCGGTGAGCAGTTCGCTGACCACATGATAGTGTGTCACCACCTCGCCCACGTTGTTGCGGTCGCTAATCTCTATGAATCCGAGCATCTCCACGAGGTTGTCGTTGCGCAGCTGTATCTCAGCCTCACGCCTTGCTCTCTCGTAGGCATTTGCCGGCAGGTCGTCGAACATGAATTTGATGGCTACTGGGCGTGACACTCCCGTACGCTCGTCGACGCAGACTCCCTTGAATACTTTTCCCATTCCGCCTTCACCGATAGGCGGTTCTTCAGAATTAAACTGATAACAAATGTGGTTTCGCTTTTCAGCTTCACCTTGAAGTTTTATTATTGCCATAATCCTATGTTTTGTTTCTTTAATAATGTTCTGTTGATTATCTGTTCCTGTCGTCGGCAAGGCGTTGCGTTAACCTGCCGCCGCTTTTATTTCGTGTTATTCTTTATCTTCTCCAATTTCTCCTTTATCTTTTTTATTATGCCCTGGGCTTTAGGGCTCGAACCGTATGACTTGCTGCCCTTCGACACTTCAGCCATCGCGGTCTTGTTCTTCTTGGCATAGGCGAGAACACCGTTAACCTCCGGTTCCCGTTGTTTGCCGCATAGAGCCTTTAAGTTCTGAATTGCCTTTATCACCTTGTCAGCATGAAGTCCCTTCTGCTCCTTGGTCTTTTTCTCATTGCCATTGTGATATCCCAACATGTTGTCGAGTGCCGTCAGGGCCTGGTTGACAGATGTCTTGAATTTGGCAGGGTCGCCATAGGCAACGGTCTTCTTTCCCTTTCCGGCATCCTTGTTGTCCTTGCTGCCATTCTTGTCGGCAGCAGAATGCTTGCCGGAGTCGGCATTCTTGTCGGCGTTGGCTTTTCTTTCTGTATCAGCCTTCTTGTCGGCAGCTTCCTTCTTGTTGTCCGCTGTAGAGGCATTTCCCTTGTTGTCTCCGTCAGCGGCTTCGTCCTTCTTCTTTGTGGTGTCGTTGACATCCTTCAGGAGATTCTTGTCCGACAGGTTTTCCGTGATTTTGCCATCAGTCTGGGAAGGTGTAGCAGCCGGTCCGTTGCCGATGTGAAGAGCTTTGCCGGATTCCTGTGGCGTGTTGCCTATGCTTGCCGTGTCATTGCCGGCACTGCCGCTGTAGAGGCATATTCCGATGATGAAGGCAGCCAGGGCAGCAATGCCGCAGATTGCTGTCAGCATCATCTTATACCACTTGTCGTGGAGCTTGGAGTTGCAGTCCATCTCTATTATTGCGATGGTGTGGTTGTCGTGGTGTCCGCCCTTGGCGAATCCCAGTCTGTCCACTTCGCTCGATATGCTTCCCACCACATTTGCTGTCTGTCCCTTGGCGGCGAAGAATTTCAGCAGCTTCTTGTGCGGCATGCTTCCCCATACGCCATCAGTGCAGAGGATGAACCGGTCGCCCTTGCGATAGCCCATCTCTTCGATATCAGGGTTGTGGTCGGTCTTGCTTCCGAGACTTTTGGATATCACGTTGGATTGGGGAGAGACGCGAGCCTCCTCTTCCGTCATCACCTTCTTTCTCACCAGTTCTCCCACGAGCGAATGGTCTTGCGTGCGGAAGAGCATCAGTCTGCCGTGCATCCTGTAGCAGCGGCTGTCGCCGGCGTGGCATACTATAGCAGATTCACTGTTGATGAGTATCGCCACCACTGTGGTTCCCATGCCGCGCAGCTCCTTGTTGGCTGCCATTGCGGCGTTGAGGGCATCGTTGGCTTTTGCCACGGCGATGCGCAGAGCCTGTTTGCGTGGCGTCAGCTGATTGCAGGAGTTCAGATGTCTGGCAATCTCCTGTTTGGCTATCGCAGAGGCGGTCTTGCCTCCCGGTCCGCCACCCATTCCGTCGCAGACCACGAAGAGGAAGCCAAGCGGCGTGTCTATGAATCCCAGGTCGTCTTGGTTTTCTTTTCGTCCGCCCTGCATGGAGTTGGCAGCTCCGTGTAGGCTGATTGTCTTGGAGAATATAGGGAACATCGGTTCTTTGTTTTTAGCTTTTTTCTTCGTTACTTTAGTTGTCGGAGCATTGCCCCAAAGTGGTCATCAGACCTTTTTACCTCAACGGTCATCAAACCGTTTAATGGAGAGTTCTTTTTAACCCGAATCGGTCATTAGGGCTTGCTTGGATTTTGGAATTTTAGAAGAGTGGATTTTGTTTGTATTTTAATGAGTAATAGCGAGCTATTGCGAATTAAAAACGAACAAAAGACGCCTTATAAAAAACAAAAGACAGCAAGCAGTTATGAAAATTATACATTAAACGGCCTAATGACCGATTGGGGTTTAACCAGTATTAGCCGGATGCCGCCTTTGGGGCGACATACGGCTATAGGCACTGGTTACTGTTCGCTTCTCACTCAGTATCCATAACGGACAAAAGAATCATTTATTGCCGCCGGGATATGTCTGTTATTCAGTTATGATAGGTATGGCTCGGTTTGAAGCGGAATAGTATATGGCGAAGACAGCATTTGCAGGAACGCTGAATGTCACTTTCTTCGTGCCGTTCATGCTTGTTTCTTCTTTCTTGGGCTGGAATGTGGAGCGTGCGAGGTCTTTGTAGGTGAAGCTGTATACATCAACCTTCTTGACGGCTTTCTTTGTCAGCGTCACCACCTGGAACATTTCGGCTTTCACGTCACCGTTGTATTCCACGTCGAATGTCGCCATGCCACTTTTAGACTTCAGTCTGACGACCTTTTCCGGTATCGAGTCGAGAATGAGGGCATCGTCCTTTTCCGTGACCTTCACGAATTCAGCCTTTTCCCTGTTTACCATCACTTCGCCCGGCTTCAGGAGGATGTCGAACAGAGGATTGTAAGCCGTGTTCTTCTCCTTGCCGATAGACTCGATGTTGCTGGTCATTATCTTCTCTTCCACACCATTCGAGTTGCGCATCTTGATGTAGTTGGCGCTTGCCGGTCCTCCGTTATACTGCTCCACGATGATTCCGCGTCTCGTGCGGTTGTTGGTCAGTGTCACCACATCGCGCAGCGGACTCTGTTCGGAGATGTTCTGGTTGGGGTTGACGGCAGAAATCTTCAGTGTCTTGATGTCGCCGAAGGGCATTGTTTCCACCGTACCGTCGCTTTTGAACACGCTTACCGTCTCGAATGATTCACCGGCATATTCACCTTCTACCGTTCTGCCCGACTTCAGCATGTAAGTACGCTTGAGTCCCGAGAGAGCATTCTTTGCGCTGCGCACTCCCTCTATGCGGTCTATCTCGTCCCATCTCAGAATATAGCTGTCGGGAGCGAGCTGCAGGAATCTTACCTTCATGCCACGTTCCAGGATGCGCACGTTGTTGAATGTCTTGCCATCCTCAGCCAGACGCTCCTCGAAGTCGAGTTCGTCCGGTTCGCTGGCTATCGAGTCGCTGACATCCACTCCGGCAGAGATGTTGCAGAGAGTGAAAGACTTGTCGTTGCCGTAGCCCATGAGCGCATCATTGTCTTTTGCCCATTTGCGCCATGCCTTGTCGAGCTGGCTTTCCTTTCGTGTCACTTCCTTCACCGTGATGTCAGAAGCGCTGATGCAGATGATTGCCTCGTCGGTGCTCACCTCCATGTATCCGTCCTTTTCCTGATGGGCAATGAAGCCGCTGAGCACCGAACCGTTCTTGAGGTATATCTTCTGTGTGATGGCGGCAGATGCGATTGTGCATATCGCCGTCATCATTATCGACATTATTATCTTCTTCATGTTTGTCATCTTCATAGTTTCCTCCTTGTTTACTCGTATCTTGTCTACTTGTCTACTGCCAGAGCCAGTATTATAACAGCCGAATTACCGTTTGGGGCCTATTTCACCACGTGAGGGTTCTCCACGAGCTCCTTCACGAATTTCGCCTTTATGCCATAGTTGAAGCCCTGGGATACCGATACTCCGGAGTTGAGCACTCCCACGAGCATTCCCTTCTTGTTGAAGATAGGAGATCCGCTGGCACCTCCGAAGGATGCGGCGTCGAATCCGAAGCTGAACTCTGTAGGCATCTGTGTGATGCTTCCGCCACGTGCCAGCACCTGAATGCCCTTTTCAGAGTCGGTCTTCTGAAGGCTGATTCCGAATGGGAAACCGATGGTGTAGATGTGTGTGCCTACGGTGAGGTCTTTGTCGTTCACGTCCATAGAGTCCTTCAGGTTGATGAATGTGCTGCCGTGAGGCAGTTCACCCTTGTCAGACTGTATGAGAGCTACGTCCACATTGGTGTCGTCGCCGGCTGAGAGCACTCTGCATCGGATGAGATTTTCGACAGAGAAATACTTGGCCTGCGGGATGATGCTGATGCCGTCGTTCACACCGGTTACCTTCACCATGGTGGTGTATGCCTGCAGACCGTCGGCAGACTTCATCTGTATGTTCTTCAGAAATTCTATGTTTGTGGCCAGAGCCGAGAGCTCTGTCTTTATCTTCATCTCAAGTTCGCTCACTGAAGTGTTGAAGAGCCAAGGCTTCACGACGTGCAGATTGGTGACGAGCTGTCCGTCCTGCGAGACGAAGAATCCGGTGGCGAAGCTTGTGCGGTTGAGGATGTACTCCTGTATGGCAGATATATCCTCAGCCCCCACGAAATAGTAGTTTGCAGTGGTGTACACTACGGCCTTGTTAGACTTGAATTTGTAGTTTATGCTGTTTACCTCTTCCTCTGAGATGGAACCTTTGCTGATAGGAACCCATTTTGTTGGTATTCTAGCCGATGCAGCAAGGTCGAGGTCGCCGCAGGTCACCTCCAGGTGGTTGTTTCCGATTATCATGGCGATGGAAGTGTTGTAGCGTGCATACAGCTCTTCATCGCTATACTCCTTGCCTCCGCCGAATCCGCCGCCGATGAGTTTCATCAGTCCGAATCCCACTCCGACGAGGACTACCAGTCCTGCCACTGCGCCCACGATATATTTCCATGACTCGCTTGGCCATGGCAACTGTGTGGCGAGGTTTACAGGCACTCCGCCGCAGACCACGGCGCTCTTCTTCTTGATGCGGTATGCCGTGTCTTTCGGTATGCGCACACCGTCAACGGTCGTTCCGTTCTTGCTGTGGTCGAAGATATAGAACTTTCCGTCGCGTCCCTGTTTCACTGTGGCGTGATAGCGGCTCACCGTGGCTCCCGTCACCTGTATGTCGTTGTTGAAATGGCTTCCGATGCCGTAGATGCCCTTGTATGCCGAGTTGTCCTCAGGCATCGGCACCTGGTTCCACTGCAGGTCCACGTTGCCGAACGTTATCTTGTCGCCACGTGTCACCTTTGCCGGTGTGCCAGGCTTTATCTGCTGTCCCATCACGAAGGTGCCGTTGTGGCTGCCTCTGTCTTCTATCATCATGTCACCGCTGTCGAGCAGTGTCAGTTCAGCGTGTACCGAGCTTACCATCGGGCTCTGTATGACGATATCACAACTTGCGTCGCGTCCTATTTTCAATATTCTCATAGTGTAGCGTTCTTTTTATTGATTATATAATAATATGTATACTATTGACAGTTGCCTGGCATCAGATTCTCAGTCCGGCAGACTTCTTGGCGTTGTCTTCACTCGGAGTGTCGTTCTTTTTCTGCTGCTTGTCCTTCTTTGCGGCGTCGGCAGCCTTTGAGTCGTTTTTCTTCTGCTGCTTGTCGTCTTTTGCCTGTTGCTTGTTGTCTTTCTTTGTCTGTTTCTTGTCAGCCTTCTGCTCGTCCTTCTTGTTGTCGTCCTTGCTTTCGGCTTTCTCTTCCTTCTGCTTGTCCTCGTCTTTCTGGGTCTTCGTGGTGTCAGCCACGGCAGCAGGTTTCTCCTGCGTTCCGGCAGAGTTGCCGCCTCCCATTGCCGCCTTGATGCCGAATCCGGCTATGGCAATGACTGCAAGCGCCACTACTGCTATGATGGCATACTTTATTGCCTCGCCGCTCTTTGGCACGCGGTTCCAGTCGAGGCGTGCCACGTGGGCGAACGATACGCTGTCTTTGCGTGTTACCGGCACCGGCACATTGGGCGCTATCCTGATGCCGTTGACATAGGTGCCGTTATGGCTCTGGTCAACAATCGTCATCTTTCCCATCGACGTGACGTTGAGGATGGCATGTCGGCGGCTTATGACATCGGTGCTGTCGTTGATAACGATGTCGCATCCTGTCTCTCTTCCAATAGAATATACTTTCATAGTCAGAATTATTTGTTTTTAGTTATTTTCTTGATGGAGTCGGTGAGGGTAGCCACTGCGGCCTGGCTTTTCTTCACGGAGTCTTTGTATAATGCAATGCTGTCGGCGGTTGCCTTGGTTGCCGCATTGGCGGTGCGATATTGCATCACGTTTGTCATGATGCTTGCCGTGAGTCCCACGAGCATTACGGCGATGATTATTCTTGCTGCTTTGGTCATCTTTGGAGTTAGTTTTGAGTACTTTCTTGTTTCTACGAGGGCAAGCGTAAGATTGTCGTGTCCGCCGCCGGCGTTGTGTCCCAGATTGTCCACGTGGGTGGCGATGTCGTCGGTCACGGTGGCGAGGCTTACGCTTCTTTTCGACACCAGCTTCAACAGTTCCTTCTCGGGCATCGTGCCGTGTATGCCGTCGGAGCAGAGCATGAAGCGGTCGCCCTTCTCATACGCCACCTCGGCAATTTCAACATCCACCGTTTCGGCGGCGCCGAGAGCCCTCGTTATGATGTTAGACTGTGCAGAGAGGCGTGCCTGCTCCTCTGTTATCACTTTCTGCTTCACCATCTCGAACACCATGGAGTGGTCGAATGTGCGGAACACCTTCCTTCCTCTCCTCAGCTGGTATATGCGGCTGTCGCCCACATGAGCCACGATTGCCGACTGCTTGCCGATTAGGAGCACCGTCGCCGTGGAGCCCATTCCCTTGAGTTGTGGCGTCTGCTTGCCGGCCTCTATAATGGCGTCGTTGGCTCTTCTCACGGCATCGGCAACCACTGTCTTCGGGTCGTCCTTCTCCGAGGCATCCGTTATGGAGTCTACGATTTCCTTCACGGCAATCGTGGATGCAGTCTTTCCGCCCGGTCCGCCTCCCATGCCGTCGCAAACGGTGACGAGGTATCCCAGCCTCGTGTCGTTCCATCCGAACGAGTCCTGGTTTTCGCGTCTTCCTCCGATGCGGCTTTCAGCAAATGCGATGACGTCGGCAGAGCTGTCTGAATATATCTTCTGCAGATCCATTATTGTTGATTTATGATGAACGGTAAAACGATGACCATTGACATAGCGCAGATGGCGAGGAAGACCATTATCGCGGCAAGAGCCTTGTTCTGCTTTGCCCATTCCATTGTCTTCTCCATCGTTGTAGGCTGGTAGGTGAGAGCCATCGTTATTGCTTGCTTGAATTCTTTCACTGTCTGGAACCTCTTCATCTGGTCCTTCTCTGTTGCTTTCCATATCACCCGCATGAGCTGCGGCGGTATCTTGTCGCTGGGCGGCATCTTCTCGGATATCTGTGCCGCAAGCGTCTCCGTGTCGTTTCCCTTGTCCATGGGGTTGCTGCCGGTTATCAGCTCGTATAGCGTGATGCCCAGCTCATAGATGTCACTGCGGCCGTTTATGCTCTCGGCACCCGAACTCTCGTCCCTCTTTATCTGTTCGGGCGATGAATATTGCGGTGTGCCGATAAATCCGTATTGCGAGAACTTGTTGCCGCCGTTCACCCTTGATATTCCCAGGTCCATGAGTCGCACGTTGTTGCCGTTTTCCACCATGATGTTCGACGGCTTTATGTCGCGGTGTACCACTCCCTTCTGATGTATGTATGCCAGAGCGTCCATCACCGGCATTATCAGCCGGCAGATTTTCTCGGCGCGGTTGTGAGTGTTGGGGAATGCTGCTACATATTTGTCAGCGTCGTCTCCCTGCACATATTTGCTTATAATCCAGATGGGTCCGCGGTCGGGGGCATATTCGCAGTATCCGAGCATCTCCACGAGGTTAGGGTGTCTGAAGGCGAGTGAAGCCTCCTGACGTGCCCTTTGCCTTATCATGGGGTTGTTGGCGAAATAGTCTTTCACTCTCTTAATCGCCACCTTCACTCCGTCATCGCATCTGAAGCCAAGATACACGTCGCCCATAGCGCCGCTGCCCAATGGCATCTCTGCTGGGTTATAGCAGTACCACACCCCTTCGGCAAAGAGGTATATGTATGCACCACGTTTTAATACGGTCTTCTTAGGTTGCATCACATGGAGATTGTTCCGCCGTGGTTAGGATCGATAGATCCGTCCATTCCTACAGTTCCGTTTGTAGGTTTGTATCCGCTGTTGCCGTATGGGTCGTAGGCTTCGGTGCGTGTCTGTCCGTTGCGGAATGGCGGCACGTCACCGAATTCGTCGCTGTCCTCCTCCGTTGCCACGGCGATGAAGTTAGGGTTCACTCTCAGGTTTGCCTTCTCTGCATCGATGAGGATGAGCAGCAGTTCGTAGTTGTTGCCTATTGTTATGATGTCACCGTTGTGGCAGGCTTCAGCGTCGAATCCGAGCTGCGTTCCGTTGAGTCTTGTTCCGTTGGTGGATTCCGGGTCTTTGATAGAAGCTATCACGCCTTTGCCCTCCTGTTGTCTCACCACGATTACGGCGTGGTTGCCCGACACGGTGCCTTCGGCGAGCTGTATGTCGCAGTCTGCGCTTTGTCCGATAGTGTTGCGGCCAATCTGCAGAGGCCAGAACTCTCCTGCAGCTGTTCTGGAAACAGAGTACAGGAATCCTACAACCGGTTTTCCTGGCTGTATGGTGCGCTGCCTTTGTTGTGGCTGTTCTCCGGCATTGTTGCCTGGCTGCTGTGTTTCGTTGCCCATCATTCCCGGCACCACGGTGCCTCTTGCTGCCTGGCGTCCGCTTCTTGAATAGAAGCTGTTGCCGAGTCCGCTGTTCATGTTATTTCCACCCTGTCCGTTGTCTGGTTCGAGACCTTGGATTACTGTTCTGTTCTGAGACATAAGCTATTTGTTTTAAATGAACTCTCGTTAGATTAATTTTTCTGTGCAGTACAACTGTCTTGCACATTTCTTTTTCACATCTACAAATGTACGAAAATTAACAATACAAAAAAAATGGTAAATGTTTCGTTTGTGTGTATTTTGGATTGAACGTGTCGTATCTTGGATTATTCGTACTTAAAAAGTTCGGTAATCTGCATCAGATTTATTTTTATTGCTCTCCGGAAAACCTATTGCAGGGCTACATGAGGGCAGATATTTATATGGTAGGTATTTGTTTTCCAAACAGGCTGGTCGGATCCTTGGCAATGATAACAAAAACTTTAAGAAATGGGAACGCTGCTTGCCCCGGTTGTGAACGCTGCTTACCCAAGTGGGGCATGCTGCTTGCCCCGGTTGGGCATAATCAGAGCCAAAAACGTACCCACAATGTTTCATGTAATGAACGTTAGCAAAGGAGATGCAAAAAGCACTATAAGAGCAGACTCCTTTTGGTTGTAGTCATGGCTGTATTTATAAAAAACGAAAGAAGCCTCCCGTCTGCGATGAGACGGAAGGCTTCCTGTTAATTTATGATTTTCAGACGAGCAGATTACTGCTCTGTGATCTGAACTGTTGCACGACGGTTGAATGAGATTGGTGAGAGTGTTTCTACACCACCGTGAGCCTGAGTTGAGATGTTGTCAGCATGTACACCCATCTTGATAAGCTCGCCCTTAACGATTTCAGCACGCTTAACAGAGAGCTTCTGGTTGATCTGAGGAGTACCTGTTGCGCTGTCGGCGAAACCTGTAACCATGATCTTAGAGTTGTTAGTCTTGGCGTACTTAGCAAGAGCCTCAACGTTGACGAGGTCCTTAGGATTGGCAACGTCTGTCTTGCCGATGTTGAAGAATACAGATACCGGAGTAGTGATGAACTGCTTGATAGACTCAGGCATTGCAACCTCCTTTGGTTTCTCGTTCAGCATAGCCTTCAGGCGTTCGTTCTCTGACTTAGAGTCAGCGAGCTGAGCGTTGAGAGCGTCGATCTGTGACTGAGAGAGAGCCTTGATAGCGTCAACATCTGGCACCTTAGCCCAACCGGTCTTGCCGATGTTGAGAGTGAGACCGAGCTCAGCATAGAGGTAGTTGTCGTGAGAATCCCATCCGCGAGGACCGTTGTTTGCGTGTCCCTCTGAGTAGAAGTCGTTCTCCAGACGGTTCCAACCCAACTCGAGGTTGATGGCAACGCGCTTGTTGATGTTGAACTCGTTGAGCAAACCGATGCTCATACCCATTGCATACATGTCAGAGCTCATGTTGCGTGCGAAGCCTGCACCAGCGAATGGAATACAGTTGTAAACACGCTTAGGGTTGTAGCCGCAGAACATGTTGCTCAGGTTGAAGAGCACCTGCTCCTGTGCGTTCCAGTATTTGAAGCTGTCGCCATTTGCCTTACCCCAGATACCAGACACCTTTGTGCGGAGTCCGAGACCAGGAGTGAACCACTTACCGATAGCTACAGAAGCCTGTGGGTTAGAGCGGAAACTCTTGAGAGGGTTGTTTGATGTGTCGAAACCATGCTCGAGTGAAGAATAGAACGCAGTCCACTGCACTCCACCCTGTACGAACCAATTACTCCAGAAAGAGTTAGTTGCTACGCTATACTTTTCTGTTGTAGTTTCTGTTTCCTGTGCCATTGAGGTCAAGGAAACGCCGGCTATAGCCAGCATAATTAAGAACTTTTTCATAACCGTATTAATAAATCTAATTCGTTATTTCTATATTTTTGTGAATAAAACTGCCGTTTCCTCCTTTAAATATTGTGATATATGGTGCAAAGTTAATCTTTTTTTTCTAATTACATAACTTTTAGTATAAAAAATGCTATATAAATGTATATTTTTGTGTTTTCTGTTCATCATAAAGCGCTATGGCGACGACAGCAAACGTTATGTAGTGGCAACAAAAAACCCCGACAGGCATGTTGCCGATCGGGATTAGTCCTTTTTTGTGCATTCAGCAGTGCGATGATTATCGACGCAGACCGAGAGCCTTGATTATAGTACGATAGCGCTCAATGTCGCGGTCGTAGAGATAATCGAGCAATGCACGACGCTTACCTACCAATTTGGTCAGAGACCTTGCGGTAGTATGATCTTTACGGTTTTTCTTCAGGTGCTCCGTCAAGTGGGAAATACGGTATGAGAACAATGCTATCTGGCTCTCAGCTGAACCAGTATCAGAGTTAGACTTTCCGTACTGTCCAAAGATCTCTTGTTTTTTAGCTTGATCTAAATACATTGTTTTGATTTTGTTAAAATTGTTATTTATATTTGCATAAAGCGGGTGCAAAGGTAAGAATATTATTTTGTTTACAAAGCAAGAGATCTTGAATAACTCGGTATTTTAATATTCTTTTGCATTTCGGGCCACTGATGCGTACGTATTGCGCCATGGCTTGCGGATTCTGCCGTTTGCCGCCTGTCGTTTTTTACAGAGAGAATCTGTATCCGGCACTAAACGTAAACACGGAGTTCTTGCCATCTATGTTGTCGTAGACCTTTGTCAGTCCGATATTGTAGCGCGCATCGAGAATCACGTTCATGTATTCGTATGATATGCCCACGGGAATGGCAAAATCCACTTTCTTCAGTTTCACGTCACCCTTTATCTTCTTCACGCTCTCCGTAGAGCCCACGCCTGCCTGGTCGCGCACGAAGCTCGCTTCGGTGTATTCCATCTTTCCGTCCACGTTGAATCCCACTTGCACGCCTACTTTCAGTGCGAGGTTGTCTGCCACGTATGCACTTGCCATCAGCGGCACATTCACATAGTCGTGGTGTTGTTTCCAGTCTCTCACTTCGTTCCATTGCTTGGTCGACATGTCGTGTGCCTCCTTTACATCGTCGAATCTTTCGCCCTGTCTGCTGTAGTACGCACCTATGGATGCCGCCAGCATGTCGCTGAACTGGTATTCAAAGTCCACACCGGCCATCAGTCCCGGTTTGTAGTTCGAATGCGTGGCATCGCCGTATGCCGATGCGAGAGAGGTGTACACCTTGTCGCCCGTCACCTTGGATATGGCCACACCCAGTCTTGGGATTATGGAGAAAGTGCCAGCCTTTGGCTGAGCCATTATTGCCACGACACCGATAACCAATGATATGGCGGTAAGAAATATTCTTCTCATAGTAACTTGTTTTTTTTGTTTACCTTTTTTTATATTAACGCCCCGATACACTGATTATTGCACGTGGCGTGTTAATAATCTGTTGCTAAATGAAAGAAATGGCATGCGCTTATTTGTCATGTAAATTAAAAACACTACCTTTGCACTCATATTATTAAGGTAAATTATGCAAGATATCAGAAACATTGCGATTATTGCCCACGTAGACCATGGTAAGACTACATTGGTGGACAAGATGATGTTGGCCGGAAACCTCTTCCGTGACGGAAAGGACCTGAGCGGCCAAGTGTTGGATAACAATGATTTGGAACGTGAGCGTGGTATCACCATCCTCTCAAAGAACGTTTCAATTAACTGGAAAGGTACAAAAATCAATATCATAGATACTCCGGGACACTCCGACTTCGGTGGTGAGGTGGAGCGTGTGCTCAATATGGCAGACGGATGTCTGCTTCTCGTCGATGCCTTCGAGGGACCGATGCCACAGACACGTTTCGTATTGCAGAAGGCCCTGCAGATAGGACTCAAGCCAATCGTGGTGGTAAACAAGGTGGACAAGCCAAACTGTCGCCCGGAGGAGGTTTACGAGATGGTGTTCGACCTGATGTTCTCTCTCAATGCCACAGAAGACCAGCTCGACTTCCCCGTTGTATACGGAAGTGCAAAGAACGGCTGGATGAGCGCCGACTACAAGGAGCCAACCGACAACATCGAGTATCTGCTCGACAAGATCGTTGAGGTGATACCGGCTCCGAAGATGCTCGACGGAACACCACAGATGCTCATCACCAGTCTCGACTATTCAAGCTATACAGGCCGTATCGCCGTGGGCCGCGTGCATCGCGGTTCGCTGAAAGACGGTATGAACGTGACCATCGCCCACCGCGACGGTTCTATGGAGAAGACCAAGATCAAGGAGCTCGACACCTTTGAGGGAATGGGACATGCCAAGACGGAAGAGGTGAAGAGCGGCGACATCTGTGCCGTGGTAGGTCTGGAGAATTTCGAGATCGGAGATACCATCTGCGACTTCGAGAACCCTGAGCCACTGCCTCCAATCGCCATCGACGAGCCTACCATGAGTATGCTCTTCACTATCAACGACTCACCGTTCTTCGGCCGCGAAGGAAAGTTCGTTACCAGCCGTCACATCAGCGACAGACTGAAGAAGGAGTTGGAGAAGAACCTCGCCCTGAGAGTGGCTCCTTTTGAGGATTCCACCGACAAGTGGATCGTCAGCGGACGAGGAGTGCTGCATCTCTCGGTACTCATCGAGACCATGCGTCGCGAGGGCTACGAGCTGCAGGTGGGCCAGCCACAGGTTATCTACAAGGAGATAGACGGAGTGAAATGCGAACCTGTCGAGGAGCTCACCATCAACGTGCCGGAGGAATTCGCCAGCAAGATGATTGATATGGTGACACGCCGCAAGGGAGAGATGACATCCATGCAGAACCTCGGCGACCGCGTTGACATCGAGTTCGACATCCCGTCGCGAGGTATCATCGGTCTGCGTACCAACGTGCTCACCGCCTCACAGGGCGAAGCCATCATGGCGCACCGCTATAAGGAATACCAGCCGTTCAAGGGCGAAATCACACGTCGTGTAAACGGCAGTATGATAGCCATGGAGACCGGCACGGCATATGCTTACTCTATCGACAAACTGCAAGACCGCGGTAAGTTCTTCATCGATCCGGGTGAGGAAGTATACGGCGGAGAGGTAGTAGGCGAACATGTTCACGACAACGACCTCGTGGTGAACGTGACCAAGGCAAAGCAGCTCACCAACACGCGTGCCAGCGGTTCCGACGACAAGGCTCGTATCGTGCCACGCACGGTGCTCTCTCTCGAAGAGGCTCTCGAATATATCAAGGGCGACGAGCTCGTGGAGGTGACTCCGAAGAGCATGCGTATGCGCAAGATACTGCTCGACCACTTGGAGCGCAAGCGTTCCAACAAGGAATAATGCGTTCCCCCATAAAGAAAAAGCGCAGCTGATACGCCTGACCTGTTCAGGTCAAGGCAGCATCAAATATACAGAGGCGTGAAGGAGTTTGAAGAGAGCTTCCGACACGCCTCTTTTTGATGGATACCAGTGATGGGCGTTGAATTTATTCTATTCTTCAAATCCATCATACATTGCCACATATCCCAACAACAGAATAATAAAAAAGAAGATGACAGACCTCAACAGACGGATACTCCATATCGCCCTGCCAGCCATCGTGAGCAACATCACCGTGCCTCTGCTCGGACTCATCGACGTGGCGATAGTGGGCCACCTCGGTTCGGCAGCATATATAGGCGCCATCGCCGTGGGCGGAATGATATTCAACGTGATGTATTGGCTGTTCGGATTCCTCCGCATGGGAACGAGCGGCATGACATCACAGGCTCTCGGACAGCGCAACCTCACCGAGGCAGTGCGTCTGCTTGTCAGGTCGGCGGGAGTGGCTCTGGTGGTGGCGTTGGTGATGATACTGCTGCAGGTGCCATTGAGGCAGATGGCACTTAGCGTGATGCAGCCCTCTGCGACAGTGAGAGAGTTTGCCGAAGTTTATTTCGACATTCTGATATGGGGTGCCCCGGCAATGCTCTGTCTCTATAGTCTCACGGGATGGTTTATCGGGATGCAGAACTCCCGAATGCCGATGGTCATAGCGATAACCCAGAATGTGGTCAACATCGTGGCGAGTCTCGGTTTTGTCTTCGGATTGGGAATGAAGGTGGAAGGCGTAGCCCTCGGCACCCTCGTGGCTCAGTATGCCGGATTCCTTATGGCAGTGGTGATGTGGGTAGTGGTGTATGGCAGACTGTGGAAACATTTCCAGTCAGAAGCCCTCTTCGCATGGCGCTCGATGAAAGGTTTCCTTGGAGTAAACCGCGACATCTTCCTGCGCACGCTCTGTCTCATCAGCGTGATGCTCTTTTTTACCTCCGCCGGGTCGTGGCAGGGTGAGACGGTGCTTGCCGTCAATACGCTGCTGATGCAGTTTTATATGATATTCTCATATTTCATGGACGGTTTCGCCTATGCCGGCGAGGCGATAAGCGGCAAATACTACGGTGCCGGCAACAGTTCGGGACTGCAGCAGTCTGTGCGCAACCTCTTCGGGTGGGGAGCAGCGATGACCGTGATATTCACCTTATTATATATAATAGGAGGCGACGCGTTCCTGTCGTTGCTCACCGACGACCATACTGTGGTGGCAACAGCTCATGGATATTCCTTCTGGGCATCGCTGGTACCCCTCTTGGGTATGGCGGCATTCATCTGGGACGGAGTGTTCATCGGCTGCACCAAGACCCGCGGCATGCTCCTCTCGATGTTCTTCTCGTCAGCCACCTTCTTCACGGTGTATTATTCCCTGCGTTCCTCCCTTGCCAACCACGCCCTCTGGATTGCCTTCCTCGCCTATATGGCGATGAGAGGCATTGCCCAGACCCTGCTGTGGAGGAGAGAGATGAAGCGGGTGGAATAATTAACCCTGATCGGTCATTAGGATAAAAACAAAGGGCTGACACCTCGTTAGTGAAGTGTCAGCCCTTATGACTGATTTGGGGATATACTATGAAAGGGGGAGCTTGTTAGAGTCTGAATGTGATTGGCAGAGCGTATAGCGTTCTCACAGGTTTGCCGTTTATCTTGCCCGGAGTCCAGCTTGGCATCGCCTTCACCACTCTCAGGGCTTCGGCGTCGAGAAGCGGGTCTACACCGTATTTCAATTCCACGTTGCTCACGCTGCCGTCTTTTTCTATTATGAACGACACTACCACCCTTCCCTGTATGTTGTTCTGGATTGCCACAGGGGGATAAACGACGTTGTTGCTGAGATAGTTGAAGAGTGCTGTTTGTCCGCCAACAAACTCCGGCTGTTCGTCAGGGGCTTTGAAAACCTCACTGTTGTCCGTCGTCCGGGCGTTGCCGCTTGCCTGGCTGCCGCTCATGGCGGCATACAGCTTGTTCAGTTCAGCCAGTGTGTAGGTCTTAGTCTCGAAGCCGCTCAGTTCGTCAGCCTCATAGAACATCATGTGTTTCCTGCCGTCAGATGATATGAAGAACACGTTGTTTGTAGGCACCTTGTCGTTTTTGAACACCCATTTCGTTATCTTTGAGAATTCCTCGTCCGAACAGGTCATGAGATGGTTTTCAATCGCCTGTTCAATTCCGTTCGGGTTGTTCACGGTGATGGTCGCCTCCTGGTATTGCATGTCGTTTTCTCTTACCGTCTTCGATTCTATGAACACAGGCTGCTGCTGCGTTCCGTCCACTTTGATTTCCATCTGCATTCCAGCCACATACAGGAAGTTGCCGGCAAATATCGGGAAGCATACGCTTGCCCAGTTGTTGTCGATGTCGCAAAACATTCCCAGGTCTTTGTAGTCGCCGCTCTGTCGTCTCATTCCTGTTGACGCCCGTCTCAGTTTTCCGCATTCTTTGGCGCCCTGGTCGTCAAGGTTGGGGTTGATAGGTATGCTGATGTTGCGGATTCTTCCGTCTGTCGTCACGTCGGCAATGTATCCCAGTGTGCCCTTTATCCATGCCGGTTTGCTGTTAGCCTTGCCAGGGCTGTCCTGAAAGTGTATTGCCGTGGCTATCACGTTATACCATCCGTTCTGAGGCTCCGTCTGCTCTGGGTTCAGTGGCAGATATTGGTCGTTGAAAGCCTGGTATGGTTCGATGTAGGCTCCGGTGCGGGCATTGGGGCGGTATTTGCCAGCCTCGGTGTCGGCATAGAATATCTGTGCATACGTGTCGAAGCTTCCGCCGTCGGAATACCATTGCATCAGTTTGCCGCTGTTCACGTTAGGCAGACGTCTGAGGTTCACCATGTCGCCGTTTACGATGAAGAACCCCTTGAAGTCTGGAACTGTCAGTGTTATATTCTCCGATTGTGCTGATGCTCCCAGCGGCGATATGAAGAGCGCTGCCAGGATACTGAACATTAGATTTTTCATGTTTGTTTTTTTATCCCCCAACGGTCATCAGACTTGATTGTATTTTGGGCTGAAACGACCTAATGACCGTTTTGAGGGTATGGTTTGACTTGCTTTCCCCTTGTGTCCGCAGCAGTTTAGTTCTGCGGATACACCAGGTTCTCTTCCTTAATATTGCGTAGTGTTTCGAGATATTTCTCCGATTCCCAGCGCGCCATTGGCAGGTCGTGCAGGAGCCAGTTGCCGCAGTCCTTCGGCGCAGCGCCCGGTATGTCACCTTCGAATCCGGCAACAAACTGGAACGTGCGTTTCATCAGTTCCACGATATCCTTCGATTCGTAGTCGCCGCGTATTATCAGGTAGTTGCCGGTGAGGCATCCCATCGGTCCCCAATATATGATGCGGTCTTTCCACTCCTCGTCGTTGCGCAGATATGTGGCTGCCAGATGCTCTATGGTGTGCAGCGCTCCGGCGTGTAGAGCCGGTTCGCGGTTAGGCGCCTTCATGCGAATGTCGAATGTCGTTACCACTTCGCCGCCCACCTCGTCTTTGCGAGATACGTAGATGCCCGGCAGCAGCAGTTCGTGATTGATGGTGAAACTTGGAATCTTCTTCATAGTGCTTACTGTATTTTTTAATGTTGTGGATATTCAGTTCTGCTTTCGTCATGGGGGGCACCGTCATTGCGGCAATCCTCCTTACGAATATAGTCAGATTGTCAGATGCTCTGCAGGAAATGCTTTGTCACGTTGAACGATCCCTCTGCGAGGCGTGCCCAGAAATCGAAATACTGCGAAGCCTTGTTGTCCTTCAGCGGTATGTCGCTGATGATTCTGAAGCTGATGAACGGCACGTGGTATATGTGGCACGTCTGTGCTATAGAGCAGCTCTCCATGTCCACAGCCTTTGCGTTCGGGAAATGCTCCAAGATGCCCCCCATCTTCTCCTTGCTGTCAACGAACCATTCTCCGCTCACTATCAGTCCGCCATGCACCGGAGTGTCGCCGCCAGCCGCCAGTGCTTTCTCCACGAGTTCCTTGGGAGCCTGGAATTTTGCCGGCATGCCGATAATCTGTCCGTATTCGCATTCGTTGCCACAGTAAGCGTCGTGGTATACATATTCCGTGCCCACCACCACGTCGGTGACGTTCATCTCCACGTCGGCACCACCAGCCACGCCGGTAGAAATCACGAGGTCGGGAGCGTAGCGGTCGATCATCTCCACCGCTCCGATAGTACTGTTCACCTTTCCGATGCCGCATTTCTGCAGTATTATCTCTTTGTCTCCGATACGTCCGGTCACGAAGTCTTTGTGGTGGAACCTTTCCACCGTGGTGTCGCTCAGTAGAGTCTTCAGCTGTACGAACTCCTTGTCCATGGCGACGATAATTCCTATTTTCATATTCTGTTTTCTTTTTAATCTTTTTGCAAAGGTAATGCAAATCGAGTGGAGAACGAAATGAATTCATTCATTTCTTATCCCGAGATGCCGCTTAGCTTATTATTTAAAGGTAATCATAGCCCGTTGGCGGAATTAGATTAGTGCATACTTAATCCTAATGTCAGTTTGTGTTAAAATGGGCACGCTGCTTGCCCAAGTGGGGTAACGTGCTTGCCCATCATGGGCAACGTGCTTGCCCCTGTTGGGCAGATTTGCTGTCAGGTGTCTGCCCAATAAGCTAATGTTGTAACACCCATATTCCTGTTTTCAGGATTCTGCCAACGCATACAATTCCTGTCGTCTGAATTCCTTTCATCTGATAATTCTTTTCATCTGACAATTCTCTTTTCATCAGCAAACCATCCAGACAATAGGCTGACAATTGCTTGGTAGTCAACTGTCTGATTGCCAGAATATTACGATAAAAAACCAGACAATCTGACAGTTTTTCAGAAATTCTCGTTTTTACTAAGAATCAGCGATATGGGCAACTTTTGCTCATATCGACCAACTTAAATTAATTCCGCCAACGGGTAATCATAATATATAATTTTGCAATGCAAAGTTCAACTTTCCATTTCCCGATACCTGTAATTCATTTGTTTTGTCTAAATTTGCAAACGAAAAGAAGACAATAAACAATTTATAGCTATAATGAAAAACTGGAAACAATATCTGCCGGACGTGCTGGCAGTGCTGCTCTTTGCAGTGATTTCTTTCGCCTATTTCTTTCCTGCCGACATCGACGGCAAGGTGCTCTTCCGCCACGACTCCCAAGCCGGAGTAGGACTCGGACATGAAGCACAGGAATATCGTGACCGCACCGACGGCGACATCACACGCTGGACGGGATCCGGATTCTGCGGTATGCCGACATATCAGATTTCGCCGGCATACAAGAGTCTCACCACGCTCACCGACATCGTAGACGTGTATCATCTGGGACTGCCCGAAAACGTGTGGTATCTTTTCGTCTACCTGCTCGGATTCTATATCATGCTCAGGGCGTTCAACTTCAAGACCTATCTTGCGGCGCTCGGTTCCGTGGTGTGGGCATTCTCCAGCTATTTCCTCATCATCATCGCCGCTGGACATATCTGGAAGGTGATGGCACTGGCATATCTGCCGCCTATGATAGGAGGTATTGTGCTGGCATACAGAGGAAAATACCTCTGGGGACTCTTCGTCACGGCGCTCTTCACGGCATTCGAGATATTTGCCAACCACGTGCAGATGACATACTATTATCTCTTCATCATCTTCTTCATGGTAGTGGCATACCTCGTTGACGCCATCCGCAAGAAGCAGATGGCACACTTCCTGAAAGCCACCGGAGTGTGTGCCCTCGGAGCCCTCATCGGAGTGAGCATCAACCTCAGCAACCTCTACCACACCTGGGAATACAGCAAGGAGTCGATGAGAGGCAAGAGCGAACTCGTGAAGCAGCGCTCAGCCAACCAGACCGACAGCGGACTGGAGCGCGACTACATCACTCAGTGGAGCTACGGAGTGGACGAGACATGGACGCTGCTCGTGCCAAACACCAAGGGAGGAGCCTCGGTGCCATTGGCGCAGAGCGAGACGGCGATGCAGAAGGCAGACCCGCAGTTCATGGAGGTATACCAGCAGCTCGGGCAATACTGGGGCGACCAGCCAATGACCAGCGGACCGGTGTATGTAGGAGCCTTCGTGCTGATGCTCTTCTTCCTTGGAGCCCTGATAGTGAAGGGACCTATAAAGTGGGCGCTCGTGGCAGCCACCTATCTCTCCGTGATGCTATCGTGGGGACATAACTTCATGGGACTGACAGATTTCTTCATCGACTATATGCCGATGTATGCCAAGTTCCGCACCGTGGCGTCGATACTCGTCATCGCCGAGTTCACCATCCCGCTCCTCGCCATGCTCGCGCTGAAGGAATTAATAGAACACCCGGAAGTGTTGCAGGAGAAACTCACCATGCGCGACAAGCTGCCGGTTACGATATTCGTGTCGTGGCTGTCAGTCTTCGCCCGCAAAAAGCGCGACTATATCCTCATCAGCTTCCTCATGACGGCAGGAATAGCCCTTGCCTTCGCTTTGATGCCAACGGCATTCTTCTCCGACTTCGTGTCGCAGAACGAGATGCGCGCTCTCTCGCAGATACCTCAGGAATATCTCAATCCGCTGCTCGCCAACCTTCGCCAGATGCGCATCGCCGTGTTTACGGCAGACTGCTGGCGCTCGTTCTTCATCATACTCATCGGCAGCGCCTTACTCATGGCTTTCATATACAGGAAACTCAATGCCAAAGCCATGGTAGGACTCATCTGCGTGCTCTGTCTCGTTGACATGTGGCAGATAGACAAACGCTATCTCAACGACGGAATGTTCGTGGAGAAGAGCGTGCGCGAGAATCCTATCCAGATGACAGCTACCGACAAGCAGATACTGCAGGACAAGACCGAGTGTGGCAACTACCGCGTGCTCAACTTCGCGTCGAATACCTTCAGCGAGAACGAGACGTCATACTTCCACAAGAGTCTCGGCGGATACCATCCGGCCAAGCTGCGCCGCTATCAGGAGATGATAGAACGCTATATCCAGCCGCAGATGCAGAAGGCTATGACGGCAATCGTTGAGGCCGGCGGAGACATGACAAAGGTGAATGGCGACAGCATCTATCCTGTGATAAGCATGCTAAACGCCAAATATTTCGTGATGCCGCTCAACGGCGGACAGACAGTGCCTATCATGAACCCCTATGCCTATGGAGTGGCATGGTTTGTGGATAAGGTAAGCTTCGTAGACAATGCCAACCAGGAGATGGATCTAATGGCGAAGATTGACCTGCGTCACGAGGCTGTGGCAGACAAGAAATTCGCACGGCAGATAGGCAACGCCACGAAGCAGGACGGCAACTCGCTCGTCACCATCACCTCATACCAGCCAAACGAGCTGACCTACGACGTGAACTCCGACAAGGGTGGAGTAGTGGTGTTCTCAGAGGTGTACTATCCGGGCTGGACAGCTACCGTTGACGGACAGCCGGTAGAGATGGGACGTGTGAACTATATCCTACGTGCCATCAACGTGAAACCGGGCAAACACAAGGTGGTGCTCACCTTCAAGCCAGCCACTGTGACTACCACAGAGACCATTGCCTATATAGGATATTCACTGCTCGTTGTAATCCTCCTGCTGCTCGTATATAGAGAATACAGAAGACGCAAGGCAGGCAAGACAGAAGAGTAGAAACCGAAACTGACAAACTATAGATCTAAGATGAAGAAACTATTGTCACTTCCGCCAAACTTGGTGGACTGCTTTCATGATATCACCGGATACGACAGGAAGGAGTGGTTCTGTTCCAATGACCCGGTAGGGAAGAAACTCGGTTCGGGAGGCGGCACCACATGGCTGCTGCAACAGGCTTATGCCGCCGATGCCACCGGAAAGACCTTCGACGAATGGCTTTCTGCCGACAGACGCCTTATCCTGCATGCCGGCGGACAGAGCCGACGGTTGCCGGCATACGCCCCGTCGGGAAAGATTCTGACGCCGATACCCGTGTTTCGATGGGAGCGCGGACAGAGACTGTCGCAGGATCTGCTCTCGTTGCAGATACCGCTATATAAGCAGATAATGGATGCAGCGCCACGCTCGCTTCACACCATGATAGTGAGTGGCGACGTGTATATCCGTGCCACTGACCCCCTGGGCGACATACCCGAGGCAGACGTGGTGTGCTACGGACTATGGCTCGGACCGGAGATAGCCAAAGACCACGGCGTCTTCGTGTCGCGCCGCGACAACCCCACAGAGATGGAATGCATGCTCCAGAAGCCATCGGTGAAGACTCTGGGCGAACTTCTCAACACCCACCTCTATCTCACCGACATCGGCATCTGGCTGCTCAGCGACAAAGCTGTGAAGATGCTCATGAAGAAATCGCTGAAGAATGGCGATCTGACAAGTGGCGATATAATCAACTACGACATGTATTCAGAGTTCGGCTGCGCCCTCGGCGACAAACCGACGTCGCCAGACAGTGACCTGGCCGATCTCACCGTCGCCGTGCTCCCGTTGCCGGGCGGCGAGTTCTACCATTATGGCACGAGCCACGAGATACTCTCATCTACGCTCGCCATACAGAACCTCGTGAACGACCAGCGCGAAATCATGCACCACTCCCTCAAGCCGCATCCCTCACTCTTCGTGCAGAATGCTGAGAGAGACTGTCAGCTGACGGCAGAGAACCAGAACATCTGGATAGAGAACAGTTGGGTGGGCAAGAACTGGACTCTCACCCGCGAGAATATCATCACCGGAGTGCCGGAGAATGACTGGAGCCTGCATTTGCAGCCAGGACAGTGTGTTGACATCGTGCCGGTGGAAGAGAACGGATACGTGGTGCGCCCCTATGGATTCAATGACAAGTTTCGTGGCAATCTCTCCGACCCATCAGTGGAATACCTCGGAATGCCATTCACGCAATGGGCTGTAGAGCGCAACATAGATATAAACGGTATCGAAGGAAAAGAAGACTTGCAGTCTGCCCGCATATTCCCAGTGGTATACGATACCTACGGCATGCAGCTGCTGCTGCGCTGGATGATAGGCGGCAGACAGGAGCTCAGCGAGGAGGAACGTGATGAAGCTCTCGCTCTCTGGCAGGAGGCACGCCGCCTCAGTGCTGACGACATCTCTAACGAGGCAGACCTCGAACGCCTCACCAGACAGCGCAACGAATTCAGAGCGTCGAGCTGGGCATCGGTGGCAAAGAACTATCGCCACAGCGTGTTCTATCAGGTGGACCTCAGCGATGCCGCAAAGGAGTTTGCCCTCTACGGCATCCCAGCTCCGGAACCTATTGCCGACTCCGCTCCGCTGCTGACGAGGATACACGACAACATGTTCCGCTCAGAACTGTCGAGACGCCGCGGCGACACCTCTGGTTCGGCGGAATATGAAGAGAAGGCTTTTGCCCTTCTCCGTCAGGGGCTCATCGCTCCGCAGGCCGCCGTGAAGCAGCAGCCACGCATGTCAGTATATGCCGACCAGATAGTGTGGGCACGCAGTCCGGTGAGAATCGATATCGCCGGCGGATGGACCGACACGCCGCCATATTGCCTGATGGAAGGCGGAAACGTGATAAACCTCGCTATAGAACTCAACGGCCAACCGCCGTTGCAGACATACATCAGACCCTGCAGCGAACCGCATATCATACTGCGGAGCATCGACCTGGGAGCCTCTGAGCAGATAACGACATTCGAACAGCTCGCCGACTTCAGACACGTGGGCAGTCCGTTCTCCATCCCCAAGGCAGCCCTCGCCCTTGCCGGATTCCTTCCGGCATACGCCGTGGAGCAGCACAATACGCTGAAAGACCAGCTGATGGCATTCGGTTGCGGAATAGAACTGACATTGCTCTCTGCCATCCCTGCCGGCAGCGGACTGGGCACGAGCAGTGTGCTCGCCGCCACAGTGCTCGGAGCCTTGAACGACTTCTGCGGACTCTCCTGGGACAAGGGAGAGATAGGCAGGCGCACTCTGGCATTGGAGCAGATGCTCACCACCGGTGGAGGCTGGCAAGACCAGTTCGGCGGAGTGCTCGAAGGAGTGAAACTGCTGCAGACGGAGCGTGGCTTCGACCAGAACCCTACGGTGCGCTGGTTGCCAGGCGACCTCTTCACCCGCAATGAATACAAGGCTTGCCATCTGCTGTACTACACAGGAATCACACGCACGGCAAAGACTATCCTCTCGGAGATAGTCAGACGGATGTTCCTCAACCACAGTGGAGAACTCGCTATGCTCAGAGACATGAAATGCCATACGCTCGACATGTATGACGCCATACAGCGTGCCGATTTCCAGCGCATGGGAGGACTGATACGCAAGACCTGGACGCAGAACCAGGCGATGGACAGCGGTACCAATCCCGACAGCGTGAGGGCGATAACGAATATGGTCGACGACCTCTGCCTCGGCTACAAACTGCCGGGAGCCGGTGGCGGCGGCTATCTGTATATGGTGGCAAAAGATCCTGAAGCGGCGGCCCGCATCCGCAAGATAATCAATGAGAACCGTCCCAACGCCAATGCCCGCTTCGTTGACATGACGCTCAGCGAAACCGGTCTGCAGGTGAGCCGAAGCTAAGTGAGGCTCAAAGATAAAATCATTGGATGATATGATATTCAGAACAGAAGTAGACATACCAAAGCCGACATTCAGCATAGAGCCATTGGAGCAGATGCTGTTTGTCGGCTCTTGTTTCGCCGACAATATCGGGCGCCGGTTTGCCGACGAGAAATTCCGTGCCGTGGTGAACCCCTACGGCGTGATGTATAATCCGGTGAGCATCCTGCACACCGTGCGCCGCTTCGCTATGCCGTTGCAAGCTGACAGCTACGACCGTCTGGTGTGCGTCTTCACCCTCGGCACCAACCACGTCTACCGTCTGCGTGAGACCGGCGAGATTGTGGACAACTGCCAGAAGCGTCCGCAGCGCCTCTTTCAGGAAGAAGAACTCACCATCGACCAGTGTCGGGATGCCCTCGCCGAGGCAATAGGCATTCTCCGTGGCGTATGTCGGGACCTGAAGGTGATAGTGACCGTCAGTCCCATCCGCTATGCCAAATACGGATTCCATGGCAGTCAGCTATCCAAGGCGACACTGCTTCTGGCTGCCGACAAACTCTGTAGTGAATACGACTGCTGCAGCTATTTCCCGGCCTATGAGATAGTGAACGACGAACTGCGCGACTATCGCTTCTATAAGGAAGACATGCTCCATCCCTCGGATCAGACCGTCAGCTATATCTGGGAGCGCCTTTCCGCCCTCTATTTCAGTGCTGCCACTCATGCCTTTCTCAACCGCTGGCGACCCATCCGTGAGGCTCTCGGCCATAAACCCTTCAATCCCGACAGCGAAGAACATAAGCTCTTCGTACAGCGCACTCAGCAGAAAATCGCTGACTTGAAAAAGGATTATCCGCTGCTTGATGTCTAACCACCAAACGGCCTGATGACCTCTATTGTGTTGTTTTTCTGTTGTTTATTGAAAAAAATAAGTCCGGGATTAATCATTTTGCATTTTTTTATGTACTTTTGTAATTAGAAACAAGAAAGAACACCGTCGCAAGTCAAAAGAAAGGAATGGTCATGGCGGTGGATGCCTTTGAAGAGGCAATGAGATTGTTTCGAGTAATTACCCACTAAACCAACTAAAACTCATCAGTTATGGATCAGAACTATCAACCACAGCAGCCTAATCAGCAGTATAATAACGGTTATGGTAACAACAACGGCTATCAGAACAATGGCGGTTTTCAGAACAACGGCGGCTTCCAGAACAATAACGGCGGTTTCCAGAATGGCTTCGGCAACGGCAACATGCCTCCAAAGCCAGACAACAATATGGTGCTTGCCATCCTCGTCACTTTGTGTTGCTGTCTGCCCCTCGGCATCGTAGGTATCGTGAAGGCAAGTCAGGTGAACTCACTCTATATGGCAGGTCAGTATCAGGCTGCCGTGGCATCAGCTGCCGACGCCAAGAAATGGAGTATGATAGGACTTATCTCCGGATTGGTGATTAATGTCATTTCGTTCATATTTTATTTCATGGCAGGTATGTGCAGTGCAATGATGTAAAGCAAAACTGACAGGTGGCATACTCCAAGCGTATATATATAATAATAGGTATAACGGCGGTCATTCTGGGCGGACTGTTTCTCGTAGACCCGTCTAACGCTGTCTACGCTCCCAAATGTCCGATGAAACTCATCACCGGACTGAGTTGTCCCGCCTGTGGCATACAGCGCTTCCTGCATGCTCTGCTCCACGGCGAACCGATGGCGGCGCTGCGCTTTAACTATTATCTCGCCTTTTCGCTGCCCTACGCCCTGCTCTTCATAGTGGAGTGGGCGATGCCGCATGGCAAGAGGCGCGATGCCTTGGCCAGGGTGATAGAACACCGCTGCGTGGTGTGGTTCTATATCATCACCTTCTTCATCTGGATGATAGTGAGAAACATCCTTGGCATTTGACGACCATATACATATCCCCCTTGTCTACTCGTATCTTGTCACCTTGTTTACAGCCAAAGCAAATTGAAAGCCTGCGAAACTTTAAAATATTATATTCACCCGATAACCCTCCTGTGATATGGACAGAAATCAGATAGACCAGCTGCTTATGGTATACGGCAGCAAGATTCCCGCAAACATGTATCCGATGGTGAAGAGCCGTCTGGAGACAATGGACAGCAATACCGCCAACGTCGCCTTTATGCAGATGAAAGACCCCACCATCAGTCTGCTGATATCAATATTCCTTGGCGGCTACGGCATCGACCGTATGTATATCGGCGATGTTGGTCTCGGTGTCATCAAGCTGCTCACCTGTGGCGGATGTGGAGTGTGGTGGCTCGTCGACCTCTTCCTCATCATGGACAAGACCAAGGAGAAGAACGCCCAACTGCTGCTAAACGGCGGTATGATGGGCAACGGATTCTGATCTGTCCCGGTCAATGGATTTATGTCGAAATTGGGCACGGGCGTTGCCCATTTTCCGGTGGTTTACTATCTTTTTCTAAGGTCGTGGCGTTTTTTATCAGCAAAGCAAAGCCATGACACAAAAGAACTGAAACCTTGCAGATGAAAGGTCTGCCTATCGCAGATTGGTAGAATATACCCTGCTTTCTGACTATTTGTCGGTTGGCGGGGCTTTTTTTATGCCTGATAGTCAGAGACTTCTGCCGATTTGTCGTGCTTCTTCGCGTGGTATGCCCTTTGCGCTATCGGTAGCGAACAGAATGAACAAAACCCGAATCGGTCATTAAGACTTGTTTGGATTTCACATCTTTAGGATATTATCTCAAACGGCCTGATGACTGTTTGATGTTAAGGTAAAAAGAATCAGGATAAAGAATAATAACAAAAGAAAGGAGACAAAAATATGACATTCGACAAGTTTACAATCAAGGCGCAGGAGGTGGTGCAGCAAGCCGTCAACACCGCGCAGCAGAACGGTCAGCAGACTATCGAACCTGTACACATCCTCAAGGGAATACTCCTCAAGGGACGTGATGTAGCCAACTTCATCTTCCAGAAGCTCGGTGTCAACGCACAGCAGATAGAGACCCTTGCCGACCAGGAGATACAACACCTGCCGAGAGTTCAGGGCGGACAGCCATATCTCTCTACCGACGCCAACAACGTGCTCGCCAAATCGCAGAGCCTCGCAAAGCAGATGGGCGACGAGTTTGTCAGCGTGGAGACGATTCTCCTGGCTGTCATTTCAGATGGAGCCACGGCAGGCAGAATATTGAAAGACGCCGGGTGCACGGAGAACGACATGCGCAAGGCAATTCTCGAATTACGGCAGGGACAGAAGGTGAGCTCGCAGAGCGGTGACGAGAACTATCAGAGTCTCGACAAATACGCCAAGAACCTCGTGGAGCAGGCACGCTCCGGCAAACTCGACCCAGTGATAGGCCGTGACGACGAAATCAGACGAGTATTGCAGATACTGTCTCGGCGTACCAAGAACAACCCGATCCTCATCGGTGAGCCGGGAACCGGTAAGACAGCCATCGTGGAAGGACTCGCCGAGCGTATCGTCAGAGGTGACGTGCCGGAGAATCTGAAAGACAAACAGCTCTATTCTCTCGATATGGGAGCACTCGTGGCAGGAGCCAAATACAAGGGTGAGTTTGAGGAAAGACTCAAGAGCGTAATCAACGAGGTGACCAAGAGCGAAGGCCGCATAATCCTCTTCATCGATGAGATACACACCCTCGTGGGAGCCGGAGGCGGAGAGGGAGCCATGGATGCCGCAAACATCCTGAAGCCGGCATTGGCACGTGGAGAACTCAGGGCCATCGGAGCCACCACACTCAACGAATATCAGAAATATTTCGAGAAGGACAAGGCTCTGGAAAGACGATTCCAGACTGTGATGGTGGACGAGCCAGACGAGATGAGCGCCATCTCAATCCTGCGTGGACTGAAGGAGCGCTACGAGAACCACCACAAGGTGCGTATACAGGATGATGCCTGCATTGCCGCCGTAAAACTCTCAGAGAGATACATCAGCGACCGTTTCCTGCCAGACAAGGCAATCGACCTCATGGATGAGGCTGCAGCAAAACTCCGTATGGAGCGTGACTCCGTGCCTGAGGAACTCGACGAGATTACGCGTAAGTTGAAACAGCTCGAGATTGAGCGCGAGGCAATAAAGCGAGAGAACGACCAGCCCAAGATTGATCAGCTCGACAAGGATATTGCCGACCTGAGAGAACAGGAGAAGCAGTATAGAGCCAAATGGGAAGGAGAGAAAGCCCTCGTGAACAAGATTCAGGAAGACAAACAGCAGATTGAGAACCTGAAGATTGAGGCTGAGCGCGCCGAGCGCGAAGGCAACTATGAGCGTGTGGCAGAGATACGCTACAGCAAACTGAAGTCGCTGCAAGACGACATCAACGCCATACAGAGTCAGCTGCGCAACGCACAAGGTGCTGAAGCCATGGTGAGAGAGGAAGTCACTGCCGATGATATAGCAGAAGTGGTGAGCCGCTGGACCGGAATACCAGTGACGCGTATGCTGCAAAGCGAGCGTGAGAAGCTGTTGCATCTTGAAGAGGAGCTCCACAAAAGAGTAATCGGACAGGATGAGGCAATCACCGCCGTCAGCGATGCCGTGCGTCGTAGCCGTGCCGGACTGCAGGATCCCAAGAGACCTATCGCCTCGTTCATCTTCCTCGGCACCACAGGTGTGGGTAAGACGGAGCTGGCAAAGGCACTCGCCGAATACCTCTTCAACGACGAGACGATGATGACGCGTATCGACATGAGCGAATATCAAGAGAAGTTCAGTGTGTCGAGACTCATCGGAGCACCTCCAGGATATGTAGGCTATGATGAGGGAGGACAGTTGACCGAGGCAGTGCGCCGCAAACCATATTCCGTCGTACTCTTCGACGAGATAGAGAAGGCACACCCCGACGTGTTCAACATCCTGCTGCAGGTGCTCGACGACGGTAGGCTTACCGACAACAAGGGAAGGACCGTAAACTTCAAGAACACCATCGTGATAATGACCTCCAACCTCGGAAGCCAGTACATACAGCAGGAATTCGAGAAGCTCAACGCCCAGAACCGCGACACTATCATCAGCGACACCAAGCAGAAGGTGATGGAGATGCTGAAGAAGACCATCCGTCCGGAGTTCCTCAACCGTATCGACGAGACTATCATGTTCCTGCCGCTCACGAAGCAGGAGATAGCACAGGTAGTGACGTTGCAGATGAACGCCGTGAAGAAGATGCTCGAGCCGCAGGGCTTCACGCTCAACGTGACCGATGCCGCAATACAGTATCTTGCCGACGCAGGCTTCGACCCGGAGTTCGGTGCACGTCCGGTGAAGAGAGCCATCCAGCGCCTCGTGCTCAACGATCTCTCAAAGAAAATCCTCGCCGAGGAGGTAAGCCGCGAGAAACCTATCGTTATCGATGCCAACGGCGCCGGTCTGCAGTTCAGAAACTGATGCGGGGTATAGGAATGAAACTGATTAATGAATGATAAAGAAAAAAACGGAGTATTGACCACAAAGGCCAGTATTCCGTTTTTTGTTTGACTAGCATGTGTGTTGTCTAATGGGTGCAAGTCCCTAACGAGCCC
>ERZ1026772.175-NODE-175-length-49789-cov-27.737805_pt1 | contig 49789 bp, 62 predicted proteins | sample MGYA00380124_ERZ1026772 | MGnify/ENA primary metagenome ERZ1026772 (study PRJEB33269, sample SAMEA4719760) | human gut metagenome | biome: human-associated habitat; feature: organic feature; material: feces | place: Cameroon | collected 2013-10 ...
TGGCTATCCGTGGCTACTCGTGGCTACTGGAGGCTACTCGTGGCTATCCGTGGCTCACTTCGTTACATTATATATATTATAGTATATCACAGATATTAGAGTATTTGCAGCCGTGCCCACTTCCAACGGCTCTTTATGGATTTTATAGAGCATCACAGATTTTAGGGATTTACATATTATTATATAAAACTTCACCTTATTAATATACGAATAAGATAAAAACAAAGTTTTTTAATAAAAAACAAACTTTTCTTTGTTTTTTATTTGGCGGTTTCAAAGTTTATTTGTACTTTTGCATCAGTTAAAACAAAATACTGAATTAATAACATACAAAGATTATGGCAAGAACCACAAAACAACAGGAATTCGACGAGCTATCAAAGTTCGGCTGCGCTTATCTTCAGACCAACAATTATGGCGGTATCTGCTATGTTATAGACGATGGCGGTGAATGGATATTATGGCGCGACTGCACCAGCAGAAACGAGCACACTGCGCGACGTTGGCAGCGTATAAAATACACTTGCCCGCGTGATCCTGAAGCCGAATCACGTCCGTATTTTACAATTTATGGCATCCGCTATTATCTGGACGACTTCATGCGCTGCGCTTAATCCATCACCCTGGGGAGGCTCCAGCCTCCCTATTATAGACAACATATAACATTACAAACTTTTAAATACTTTATAGATTATGAAAAAATATCTTATCATCTGTGACAGTAAGGAGACTGCGCAGAAAGTCAACGACTACATTTCAATAAATAGTCTTTTTACAGAAGGTGAAACTATTACAGAGCCCGTGGCACGTTTGGGGCGTGCATACACCGACGACGAGCGCGTATATAATGCCGTGTGTGCTTATATTCAGGAAGGAGGCGCGGGTGTAAATGTTTATAATCTTTTCAAGTTTGATTTTAAAAAAGATAATATCGAGATATACCAAGATGCAGAAGGCCGCACACAGATACGCAGATTTGGACCCACAGTGTATCATATAGAAGTCGCTACAGACAGCATCACCGTAAATGGCTACAACATGAAGATCAAGATAAAAAGTGGATATACATATAAGCTGTTGAAGACTTATATAGGTGTGTCGCAGACTGAAGATTTTGCATATTTTATTCAGGATGAAAGCTGGAAACATTCTGGCGGTCCTGCGGCGATATGTAAGCACGTTATAGCACACGGAAAAAAATGCGCTTAATATTAAATACTTACTATCATGACACCAACTATCACAATATCACGCACAACGGGCACACGTGCCCTTCTCGCGGCTCTATTTGCCGTCGTCGTGCTGCTCGTTAGCCGCACGGTAAAAAACGCCCTGGCAGCCTTTAAAACGGCTTGCCAGTGGCTACGGACTCAGCACAGCTTTTGTGGCGAGGATGGCGATCCAATCAAGTGCACCGGCTGGCAGTTCGTAGGCTATAATATCATTGCAGCTGTAGTGGCAATATTGCTCTGCATCGAGTATTAAATTAATGCCTTATTATAGACAAATAAAAACTTTACCAACTTTTAAAATTAATAGAATTATGGCACAAATAGCATTATTCAACGTTACTAACGAATCAAAATATTTTCCACAACGTCGCGATATGTTCAACGAGGCACGATGGAAGGAGGCAAAGCGACTCCTGTCACAGGCCCTGAAACTGACAAGCAAGGAGGCAGGCAGATATACGTCGCGCTTCCTCCAGGATAGAATGGTAGGTGGGGACTTCCCGGCACCTTCTGGAGGCTATCACAACGGCATCACGTGTATTGCCAACGGCGGCGAGCATAGCCAACAGCGAGGCGAGTTTACAGTGTACGATATTATAGGCAGCTCATATATCTATGAGGCACCGACAGGCGACATGTGTATTGCCAACATTCCGGAGGAAGGAGAAACGGAGTATTATCGTATAGCGGTATTGGCTTATTAATCATCATTCACGGGCTGCACTGGCAGCAGGGCAGCCCCTATTATAGAACACTTGTAAAATTGAGAATATTATGAACGAGATATTTGTTGAAGCACAGAATCTTATTTGCAACGATGGCGAGGTGTGGTTATGGAAGTCTGAAACTATGGATGGCGTGCGCCACTTCGCATCCAAGGAGGATGCACAGAAGTATATAGACTTGCATCATCAGTTTAGCCGCGAGAATGGCATGAAGGAGAAATCCTACAGCATCGGCACGGAGGCAGACTTTATGACGGCTGCAAAGAAGTATGAAGCCGACAAAAAGGCCAACGAGGTGAAGGCATATTGCAAGCACGTTGACGCATTGATAGAGCGCAGCCAGCTCGAAATTAAGGCTCTGGATGGACTGGCTCAGGTATGCAGACAGTTCGATGGCAAGGTGTTGAATAAACGCTTCCATGATGCCGTAAAGGACGTGACGGGCTTTTACAACTCTTTTAATCAAAATCTCGATCGTTACGAGTTGGAGTATTATGGCCGCAAATATGATTATAACGACCGACCATACCTTCACATCAGAGCCGACTGGAGCCACGGCATCAACCGTTACACCGGTAAGAAAAAGGACGTGAATCCGAACGACTGGCAGTGGAACACTGGCGATCGTCTGGAGGCAGAAAAAGCGGTTGCTGTTATAGAGTCTTATAAAAACGACCGTTTGTCCAAAATCGAGAGTCTGAAGGCTTCAAAGAAGAAGTATGCAGCCTATCTGCGACTGGCACGAAAAGCGGAGGCGATAATGAAGGAAATGGAAGGCTACGACTACGAGTTGCGCGAGTTCGCAAAGGAGAAGGCATTGAGCCAGTATAGCCATCACTCCTACTTCTAGAAGGGCTATTAAACCATCATTCACGGGCTGCCCTGGCAGTAGGGCAGCTTCTATTATAGAACACATAATTTTTTGAGTAAATCATGGATAAGAAAAAATATATCGACGTGTTGACCGAACAGGCAAACAAGCATCACAGACCGCAGGAAATGGCACTGAGCGACTTCTGCGACTATCTTATAGAGTTTTTCAGTATTGACGCTTTTAAGGCTGGCACAGCCGAATATAGCCAACACGTCTTGAGCTGCACAAAGAAGAATCCCTATTTTGCGGGATTAGCCTTCCAGTGGCTCGACGATGTGGCAACAGCGATGGAGCGTGGCGAGTGGCTTGACGTGTTTGGTATACTGTACGAAGAAATGTATCTAAGCCGTGGCAAGGCATCGAAGACGGGTCAGTTCTTCACGCCTCAGAGCGTGTCGGACTTAATGGCGCAGATTAGTGGTCTGGGAGCCGGCGACCACGGCAGGGTGAACGACTGCGCAGCAGGTAGCGGACGTTTGCTCCTGGCACATTATATGGAGAAGAGCAAACTGGACCATTCAGCCGGCAGACGTTTTGAGTATGTGGCACAAGACAGCGATCCTATTGCTTGCAAGATGTGCGCACTCAATTTTATGGTGCATGGAATGTATGGACGTGTAGAGTGCCGCGACACATTGCGCATGAGTGAGCCGACGGTGGTGTATTATATCAACGAAGTGAAATATCCGTTTGACACGCCTTATTATAGCGTGAGAACGGTATTAGCGGAAAATCAGAAATAAGGTATCACGGGGCGATTTGCCCCTATTATAGAACATTAAAAATACTAAGAAATATGGCAAAGATATTTGTTAATGAGACTGTAGGTAAATTGCAAAGTTTTGTTGGATTTTACGATTCAATCTGGAGTCCAGATGATGATATATATTATGAGTGTGTAAAAGAAGATCTGGAGGAGGATGTCGATTTTACCTTCGACTATAAGCAGTACCAGAACGACGTATGCAAGGCATATACGGAGGTGTGGAAATTGTGGATGCAGGAATTTATCAGCGACGATATAGAACTGGATTTTGTAGAGGTTCACAGTCCACGATACTACAATTACGAAAATGATTCTTGTCGCGTGAAAATTCGCCTGACACAGGCTGCGGAGGATGCTATTATAGCCAAGATAGGAAAAAACCGCGATCAGCTGGCCAAGTGGATAAAGGAAAACCACACAAGCTACGATGGCTTCTTTTCTAATCTATCCAACGACATCGACCAGTGGCCCAGTCGTTTGTTTGATAGCGACGAAACTTTTCAGCCTGCCTATCTCTTCTGTATGCTCTATTATATTGTCAAGGCTGAATATTTGGCGACAGGCGAGATAGAAAGCCTTGAACACGAGGCGTACGGTCGCATATGTGAAGATATTAGTGTAACATCATATATGAAGGACATCAAAAAAGTTGCTTAATTATATGAAAACATCTAAAACAATTCATTCCTTCCTGCTTAGTGAGCAGGAAGGACACACACTCCTCACGGCTCAGGAATATCCCTGGAGCGTGTTGCAGGTGATACCGACCACTCCGGCAGACTTCGACCGCACAGTGGCAGTTCTTGAGCAGCGAGGTTTTGTAGCCCATCACGACAGCGATCGCACATTTTGCATCATCCATTTGACAAGCGGCGACCACGACGGACAACACCCTGAACGGTATATCACCATCACTCAGAACAACTACATGCAGTACATCGAGGCATTGAAGGACGCGATGGCGCAGGCAGCAGTGTGGTATGAGACGAATATTATAGAACCCTTTAAAAACGACAGAAAATTATGGCAAGAATAATTATACTGAGTACCTGCGACGCATGGAAGTCGCGCAGTTCATTCCGACTTTATGGAACATGGGCGACTACGAAAGCTGCTTGTCGCCGACTGTTCAAGAAAATTGGTGAGCTTATTGAAGATGGCACGTTTGTTTATGAAGACGAAACATTGCCAGTGAACGAGCAGTTGGCGAAGTTTAAAGAGGACGGAAAAGGCTGCATTACAGGATTTATTTATGATATTCAGTCTAAACTGAAATACGGAAATCTGGAGTGGTCTGAGCTTAGATAAACACCCCTATAACACAACCTCTTTTTTAAAAAAACGACAGAAGATTATGAAATTCAAGACAGTTCAAACGATATTGATGGCTGCTCAGAGCAATCAGCAGCACGGAGTTATAAAGATGCACAGCGACTGCGTGTGCTTCAGTTTCACCCACGGCGACAGCGGCGAGGACGACATTATCGGCTATAACAGCGACACGGAGGTTATCTCGGTTCTGGGTAAGGCTTGCAACAGCTATATCGACTGCGAAGCGATAGAGTGTATCGAGGTGTATAAGTAAAGACGACAGGATTATGACAAAATTTTATAGCATTTACGCCTTCATCGGAGGCGAATGGCGTGAATATAACGGAATAGAATATACGGAGCAAGAGGCTAACGAAGAGCTGAGATTGCTAAAAAGCACAGCTGTTGCAAGTTCAGGAAGAAGTGCACCCGAAAATGTGAGACCATAGAATTGAGTGTGCGACGTTAGATTCATCACATACAGATCATTGTAAGACGAATATTATAGAACCCCTTAAAAAACGACAGAAAATTATGAATAATAAAGAAAATTCAACCGACCTTATTACTTCGACTGACGATGTATATGTATGGTATGCTTGCCTTTCGATGCGCAATGAATTATGTTGTAACATCTTTGATTCGTTTGAGGATGCGAAGGAATATGTACGTGAGAATGAAGATATGGATGCAGCTCTTCAAAAAACGCCTATTGCATATACTATCGGCACGAAAGCAGAATATGATGCTGCTTGTATAGCATACAAGCGCGAGGGAGAACGAAGGGAGGAGGCTGCGTATGCTGCCCATGTTGACAAGGAAATAAAACGTCTGGAACTCGAAATAGTATGTCTGGATACACTTCTGAGGGTCTGCAAGGAGTTTGATGGTCAGATTCTCGATAAGCGATTTCATGCAGCTATAGAATCAGCCACAGGTTTTTTTAGTGGTTTTAAAGAGGATTGCTTCAAGTTGTTATATTCTAAAAATCATCATGATTACGACCAAAATCCATCTATTGAGATTGGGGTAGATTGGAGCCATGGTTATGATAGTTTTGGAAGAAAGAGAAAAATACATCTCGATGCTTGGCGTTGGAACAATGGTGAACGGCTCGAAGCTGACAAAGTTGCTCCTGTTATTGATAATGTACGAAAAATCAGACTCAGAAGAATTAGGCGTATAAACGCAACGAAGAAGAAATATCGGGAGTATCTTCGCCAAGCACGACAGGTGGAACAGATGATTTTTCGTCTTAACGATTGTGATAGGAAGATGCAGGATTGGGCGATGGAGCATGACTTAGATCTTTTTAGGGATGATGTCTATATCTTCAAGAAACGTTTATAGCCCTACCCTTTCCCGCCCGGTATGGTCCTTTTTAGTGGTTCGACTCCACAGGCGGGAACTCATAATCATAATCATTTAAAGTATTTTGTATTTGTTATCTGCAGAGCTGCAGCGGTCCGCGAGGATAGCGGCAGCGCAACGCCCACCACGGTACGGCGTGGCACCAGGTTCGAGCTCCTGGGTGGGTGACGATGTTATCAACGAAATGGGCGAAAGAACGAAAAATTTCGTATTTTAGAGCTTTTCGTTGATAAAAATGTAAAGAAAATAATAAAATACGCATTAATATATAAATTATGCGTCATTTATTTGGTAGTTTCAAATATTATTGCTACCTTTGCATCAGATAAAGAAACAAACATTATTAATCGGCTGCACCAGATAGCCTAATAAAGTCTCAAGGGTATGAGCAAACGATATGACTATTACATTTAAGGAGTTCAAGAACAACGTTAAGGCTGATGCCAGAGTATGCCTTTGTTCTTTCTATGACCGCACAGACGATCGTTACGGTCGCGCGGTAAGATTAGTCCGTTTTGGTTATAAAGAAAAATATAGCGCTTGGTCTGCTGAATCTTTCTTATCTCTTCCTCTTGCTGATAGTTACAAAATGGATGTTTTCACAACTTATAAATCCGGTTTCTGGGGAGATAATCATTACGTTAAGGAGTCGGCAGTAGACTTCAATTCCAAGTGTTTTTATATTGTTGCTCCTACCTTTGCCAAGGACGTGGAGAAGGTTTACAAGCGTAAGAACGACGCGAAGCATTGCAGCATCAACGCCCAGGTGTTGGCGAGCGTATCAGAGGCTTGTGCCACATGGATGCGCCGTTCTGACTATCTGAAGGGCAAGAATGAGATGGTGCTGCTTCCCGACTATCTTATTCTCGACGCTTGCGAGAAGGACGAGCAGAAGCGCGACAAAGCTGTACGTCGTACACTCGGATTCGCAGAGAAGGCATTTGCCAAGTTCCTGAGCAAGGAAGGATTTGCCAACGGCGACGAGTATTTGGTATGTCTGGAGCAGGATGCTAAAGATAAGGCAGCAGCAGAAAAAGCGGCTGTGAGATCTGAGAAAGCAGCCGAGAAGAAGCGTGTACGCGAAATAGAGTATGTGAATAGTCACATCTTCTACGAGAATGGCGAAGCTTATAATTATGACTACAATATCTTTATTGAGCGTCACATCAAGACTGGCGGGCACGTTATGTTCCGCACTTGTGCAGTAGGCGACTTTAACGCTATCGGCTGTTGGGAGCAGAAGGATTTCGATGGCTATAGCCGTAGTTGTCGTTTCCCTATGATTCGCCGTGGCTTTCATTTGACAATCAAGAAGGGTTACAGCATACGTCTTGTAGGCGGTCTTATTACCTTCTACCGTGGCGAGTTCAAGCGCGATGGTATGGCGTGCGAATGGGTTGAGCAGGGGCGCTTTATTGCCGACATTGTAACAAAAAAGGGTTATCTCGTGAGAGGTGAGCACATCGAGGCTAAGACGCTCAAGGAAGCGAAGCGCATCAATGCCGAGAAGCGCAAGCAGCAGGCTCTCGACCTTCTTAATGCTCGTGCGAAGCGTGCGCAGAAGGCAGCGGAGAAGAGGCAGCGCATGGAAGAACTGGCAAAGTATATGTTCACCTTCGAGGACTCGCTGAATGCCGGCAACTGTCGCCCAGGTACTCAGAACTTCAAGAACTTGGTGGAGAAGGAAGTAGGTCACGAAGTGAACGAGATTTCGCTTACTGATCTTCGCAAGTATGGCAAGATGTTCAATTTGACGTATTATACTGATCGTGTAATCAACTTTGTTATAAACAGAAAATAAAAATCACAGATTATTATTTATTATGGAAAAGGAAAATTTATCTTCTCTCCAGCTATCCTCGGTAGCCAAAAGCTATTACGAGGGTAGCACTCCGAAGAATGTATTCGGAATGGAGAAGTATGTTGCTACGGATGGCAAGAACAGCATGTTTGTAAAATCGGATTATAAGCCTGTAAAGGGCGAAGCGGTGTTTTACATCAAGCGAGTGAGAAACGGTGTGTATTGTCAACTTTACAAGCACGAGCAATAAACATTAATAACAAAACTCAAAAGATTATGGCAAAAGAAAGATTTGAGTTGACATCGGGCAAGGATCTGATGTGGACAGTGACGGACAACGAGAACGGTATCGCGATCGACTTCCGCGAGGGTTTGTTTAACGAGAGTCAGGAGGTGAAGCTGCTCACAGAGTTTACTTTTGGCGATGCTCCGAGAATGGCACGTATCATGCGCGAGATAGGCGACTGGATGGCAGAGAATCACGTGGAGGTGGCTCTTAGTGACTGGAAGGCTCAACGCTCGGCAATCTGGAAGCTGTCTAATGAGAAATATTGGTTGGCTATGGCTGCAGCTACCAACAGCCTGATGTTGTCGGAAATGGACGCGGAGCACGCTGCGTGTATGTTGTACGCTGAGGTGTGCGACTGGGCAGAGTTCGAGAAGAGCGTGGACTTGACAGCAGCTGAGGAGGAAAACCTGAAGGGCGTGTTGTCGGAGCTGACAGACAGCGAGGCATGGGAAGTGTTCAAGATTCTGCATGTGTTCTGGAACTACAAGACCAACCAGGGCAACATGATGCAATGGGCAATGGACGTAACTTGGTGGCCTGCATTTTTGCCAGAGGAACTGAAGCGTTCGGAGTTTGCTGAGGATGATGATGATATTATAGATGAAGGTTAAAACGACGGAATTATGGAAATTATAAAGAGTGGAGCACCGAAGGCAGGCAGACCTGCCATCGGTGGCAAGAGACGACAGTATGTTGTTGCCGACGATGCGCATGAGTGGATTATGGCGCATGGTGGGGGTAAGTACCTCACGGACACTATTCATGCTATTATGGCAGTAGCGCAGGAATCGACATTACAATAAGACATTTAACATTACATTATATAGATTATGCGAAAGATTAAGGATTTTGAGGAATATCGCGCTTTGGTGGACGAGGTGAAGGTGCATGATTATAAGTACTTCGCCCTGAATGACCCTACTATAAGCGACGAGGAATATGACGCGCTTTATTTTGCCTTGCAGGAGTATGAGGAAGCGCATCCTGACGAGGTATTGAAGGACTCGCCTACTCAGCAGTGCTACAGCGAGAACGGCAACGGCAAGCGCACGGTGGCACGTCGCACGGCCTGCCTCTCGATGAAGAAGTTGCACGACGCTCAGGCGGTGGTGAAGTACCTGAGAGCACAGCAGCGTGCTGCCAATATCAGTAGCAAGGGAGCGAAGGCGGATGTGGAGTGGAAATTTGATGGTGAGACCGTAAGCCTTGTGTATCGTCGTGGTGCGTTGTCTGAGGCTACCTACGGACATGGCAAAGAGTTATATGGTATCGACTGCCTGGAGCACATCAAGCACGTGCAAGGTGTACCCGACCAGATGGCAGCATGGAAAGAGTACGATCGCGTGGAGGTGCGCGGAGAGGTAATAATTTCCCTTGAGGAGTTTGCTCGTTATAGTAAAGCAGGCAAATCACCTCGTTCTACGAGCAACGGTATTATGGCAAAGAAGGTGGCTGTGGCTGACGAGTGTAAGCGACTGGAGTTTCATCCCTTCCGCCTGATTATGGACGGTGTGGTCAGACATGCGGCTGCTATGCAGGCTCTTGAGCGTAACGGCTTCAATACTTCGGGCTTTGTAGCAGACCTTGACCTTGGCAAGACGGATGCAGAACTGGAGCAGGACATCGAAAGCATTGTTTGTATTGCCGAGGTGGAGCGTGAAGCATTGCCCTACCCTACCGACGGACTTGTATTCAAGTTTGACAACTACGACTATTACGACCGCATAGGACAGACCGACCATGATGCAAAGTATAACTGCGCGTTTAAATTTCGCCCCGTGTTTAAGTCCGTTACCACCTATCGCGGACACCATACCACGATAGGTGAGAAGACGGGCAAGATGACGTATATAGCCGACTTCGACGAGGTAGAAATGAACGGACACCGTTTTGCTCATGCCAACTGCGGCAGCGAGCGCACGTTCCTCCAGAAGGACCTTACACCAGGTTGTAAGATAGAAGTAAGTCTGCACGGTGACGTGATTGTGTGCGTGGATGGCAAGGTTGAGGATGGATCGACCATCGAAGAAGAACCTATTGTCGAAGAAGATTCTATCATCGTAGATGAGCCTGTAATCCCTGACGACGAGCCTCTTGTCATTGATGAAGAACCTCTTGTTATAGACGAAGCGGGAACTGTTCACCAGCCGGAGCCTTGCGTTATAGAGCCTGAGATTAATCAGAGTGAGGAGCAGGAGCAGAAATCAGAGCCGGAACCTGAACCCGCTCCTCTGTCAAAGCCGAAGCGCAAACGTTACTATCCGCAGGTAGGTGAGCCGACGCTGCGAGAGGAACGTAAAGACGAGGAGGAATCAACTACGGAGGACAAGGGACTGACCGTAAAAAAGGTGTTGGCGGGTGCGCTGGTGGTGCTGCTGGCTGTGTCGGCGGGAATCGTGATGGTAGCGTTCGTGGGAGCTGCGGTGCTCTTCATGCCGATGTTGGGAGGATTGACGAAAGAATAATTTTAAAGATTACATATTATGACATACGAAGAAACAAAACAATATGGAGCACACTCCATTATCAATACTACTTTTTATGGCTGCGGTCATTATATTGTGAATGACCGTGAGAAGAATGACGCTACAGACAACGAGTTCTTCACAGAGGAAGAAGCCCGACAGCGTATTGAGAAATTGAAGCCGCAGGGATATATCTCTGATGAAGAATACCAGAAGTCTCCTCGTCCCAATACCAATACTTATGAGTTATGGTCAGATGCGGACGAGTATCTTGATGATTTGATTAAAGAAGAAGAATAAACTGTATCATTAATAATATTTACTCATTTATGAAAAACCAGAAATTTGAGCTTCGCATTGCCGTAGGTGGTGATGACGAGAAAGTGGGAGTAGAAGTGGAAGTATGGAAGGGTGGGAAAGCCTCGGATTTCAGATTGCTTGAGGGCGATAACCTACGACTTGCATACGAGAGTACTAAACACACATTGGGCATTATTGCTCGAATGCAACTTGAGCGACTACATAAAGCTGGTGCTGTTTCTGATGAACAGTATAGTCGGATAATTAACAGAAAGTGTTAATCAGAAACAATAGCAAACAAAATAGCACCGTTACCAGAGCAGGCATAAAGAATAAGTATTGCATACTGCCTATTCGTAGCGAGCGCACCAGCAACGAAGAACATGTAGATATAACCATTAATGACGAATGAAATTAATAGTTTCGTATATTCGTAGTTTTATATTTTAGTATGTTTGTATTACTATATTTATATAAATACGTATTTATGTATGTATTTATATTTTTATGTATATAAATATTTATTTATATAGATATATAGATAGATATTTATATAGGTATATAAATAAGTATATAAGTACATAGGTTAATAGATATTTAGATAAATAAAATCATAGACGAATATAAAATTTGTATAGTTTTTCTTGGCAGTATGGATTATAAATATTAAATTTGCACCAAAATACGATAGTACAGATGTATTTATGTATATTCGTACTTACATACCGAGATATTTTAATATCTACATATATTTATACGTTTATAGATATTTAGGTATGTACTTACATATATTCGTATCAAAAATAGGTTTAACATTTAAGATTAATAGATTATGGAAAGACTAAGAGAAGTACTTGCCTTCGTAAATCACAAAGGCGGTGTAGGCAAGACAACAACAGTGCAGAGCCTGGCAGCTGGTTTGCGTCGTTTTGGTAAGGGTAAATTCGGCGAGGATGCTGACGGACGCAAACGATTACCACGTGTACTCATCATCGACCTTGACCCGCAGGCGTGTGCCTCGTTTCTCTACGGGTGGAGTGAGACCCTGAATGTCGGCAAACCTACTGTTTATGACGCATTAGTACAGCAGAGCAATCTGCCCATTTATCAGGTACGCGATGGCATTTACCTCGCTCCGGCAGCACAGCAGCTTATATCTATTGAACCATTTCTGAATCAGCGTGCCATGCCCCGCAAGGCTCTGTGTAAGTTGCTTTCCAAGCCACTGAACGAGTTGAATGGTGCCGAACTGGCTGAGGAAGGTGTAAGCAGCGTCATAGAAGCCTTTGACTACGTGCTTATAGACTGTCCTCCTGCCATGTCGCTGCTCACTTACAATGCACTCACGGCAGCCACAAGTGTAGTATTGCCTGTGCAACTTGAAGTGCTGGCAACAAAAGGTATTGCTGAAATCATCAACGCCATCGAGGAAACACGCGAGGACTTGAATCCCGACCTCGACATTCGCGGTTTGCTCATGGTGATGAGCAACGACCAGACCAACGCCACAAAGGAGTTTAAGGCTTACCTCGGCGAGAAATACAAGAATTATATGTTTGATGCCTACACACGGCGAGACACGAAGATGGTGGAAGCCCAGGCTATGCAGGAAGATATTTTTTCTTATGCACCATATAGCAGGGTAGGAATTGACTACGAGCGCTTCACCAAAGAGATAATCAACAGTTTCACCTTTTAATATTATAGATTATGGCAAGAGAAATGAAAAAACGAGTATCACAATTTGGATTGGAAAACTCAAAAGCTATAGACGAGAGCGAGCGTATCTTGGAGGCAGGCAGACAACAGCGCAAGGAAATCAGAGAGAGAAAGGAGAGTGGGGAAGATGTTGAGTCAGTTACTATTCCGTCTGCAGAAATACCTACTGTGACAGTACCTGTTGTACCAGCTAAGAAAACAACGAACGGTATTGTTGTGGATGTGCCTATTGACGACTACATGTCTCTGATGCAGATGAAGGTTATGACTCGTCGCACTCTTAAAGACCTTGCGTTACAGGCGATACACGAGTTTGTAGAGAGGAATAAATGAGATGCGCGAGGTAAAAGAGTTTAGTATTATTTTACCTAATGCTAAGATAAGCAGGTAAAATCTTACTAAATCTTTTTACCTAAAATATGAGGTACTAATATTTTTCACCCAAGAGATAAGAATCAGGTAAAATCTTACTAAATCTTTTTACCTATATACTAAATGCTTTTACCAAACAATATAAATAATGATATAATTAAAAAAATATATTCCTTTATATATATATTATAGTCATGAAATATAAATTACTGATTTTCAACGTTTTTATTGCGAGGTAAAGAAAAATAGTTAGTAAATAGGGAAAAAGAAATAGTAAATAGGTAAAAGACTTTAGTAACTTTTTACCTCAAAGGAAAGAAAACAATATGGAGAACGAAAAGAAGTTACCGCAAAAGTGGATCAATACGCCATTTGCCTTTACCAGACTGAGCAGAAACCTGTCGCTGTTGCAGCAGGCGGTGTTGGTGAAGGTGAGTGAACAGCTCCAACCATTTATTAAAGAGTTCTTCGGTTCTGACTTGGCTAAGTCGAAGAAGGTACCAAAGGCTCTTTTTTCTGAGGCAGTGAAAAATTCGGGTGTCACACAGATATATATATCCTATGCTGAGTTAGGTGTACCTGAGAATAACTTCTTTGCAGTGAAGCAGGCTATGAAAGAAGTGTTGGATGTAAAGGTGGAAGGACCGAAGAAAAACGAGGATGGCTCTATGGGTATGCACATGTATAATGTGTTCCTAAGCGGTGAGACCTCTATCAAGAATACGGGTGTTGTGTTTGGACTCAATCCGCAAGTGATAGACCCTGACAAACATCTCTATGTACTGGACTATGCCTTCAATATGACCGAGGGTTATGTGTCGCATCCTGATAATATTGCTCTGATTGGCGAGGTGGCACGTATGCCTATGATATATTATATATTGCGTGATGCGAGCGGCAATAACTGGAAAGAGCGTACTATTCGGCTTACGGTTAGTAAGATTAAGAAATATTTAGGTATGCTGGAGTTTAGTGGTGCTGAACTCGTGAAGGAGGCTTACCCCAAGTTTTCACAATTTAAGAAAAACGTGCTCGATAATAGTATTGCCGACATTAACAGACTCAAACAGTTGGGACAGATAGATGTTTGTATTAGTTACGAGCCTATCTACAACGGCAAGCGCAAGGTTGGTAATCCGGCATTTATAGAGTTTACCGTTTATGACACAATCGAGCAAATGCAACAAGTTCTTGCGAAGAAACAACAAGCACAGATGCCGGTGTCATTGTTTGCTGAAGCTTATGAAGTTAAGCCAGGCGAAAAGGAATGGCAGCAGCTTGTGACTATGCTCCATGGTGAGATAGGCGAGAAGCTACAAAAGGTGGAGTTTGTTTCGTATGATGGCAAGACCGTTCTTATAAAGACGAGTAGAGAGCAAAGTCAAGAGATAGAAAAATGCTTGACCGATGAGGTCATTAACTACATAAAAAAATGCTCGAAGCAAGTGTTTGGTAAAGTAATTGGATGGAAATACTCTTTGTCGGATAAATAAAAATTCACACCGCCTACCCTCCCCATAGGGTAGGCGGTGTTTTAGTATGTCCTGTCGGTGTCGGCGATTTTTTTTAATTTTGTAGGCGTAATCAACAAGACATATATATGGGAAGAATCAGAAACATTATGTTATGGCTTATGGCTGTAATTACGCTCATGGGCTGTGCTGCATCACGGAAGACTGAAGGCAGCAAGAGTGAGGAACGTCGGGATAGTACGGTGGCTGTTATTACGGATAGCGTGAAGAAGTCGGATGTGAAGACCGACAGCACCGTCTCTCTTGCCACGGATGAGAGTTATACGATTGGCGCCACGACCGAGAAGGGTAGGGGAGAGGAGACCATCCAGGAGCGAGTGACCGAGAGCACGGATGCTCAAGGCAACAAGACCACCACTACCGACCGCACCATCCACCGCAAGGGCGACTATAAGCGCAATAGTTCATACGAGGAACGACTGAAGCATCAAGAATCGGTAATATCACGTATGCAGTACACGATAGACAGCTTAGTGTTGAGCAATAGGCTGGACGTTGGCACACATTGGGCAAAGAATGACAGCATGGGTGTAGTGAAGCAGAAGAACACGAAAGATATAAAGACAGAATCGATGTGGAACGCTTTTGTGGATATTCTTAAGGACATGTGCTTTGGCACAGTCCTATTATGGATTTGTTTGAACTTCTTGATATGGGTAAAAGAAAAAACAAGGAAATGGTTGAAATAAGCGAACAGTTGGAAGTGACGCTTCAGGATTTCGTTATCCCCTCGAAGATAGATGCGTTCTGTGACAAATATAAGCCGCTGGACCATTGGCGCGAAGACTGCGATGTGTTTAACGATTCTCAGCTTCGCACATACTTTAAGGCTGTGGTTACTCCGATTGGAGACCCACTTACTCTATATTTAAATGAATTGTCTGCAAGAGGCTTTAAGATGAAGGACGACGAGTGTGGCGAGCCTGTTATCTATGCCGCTGTCAAGTGAAGAGTGAATAATCAATAATATAAATCATTAATAAAGAAGAGATGAAAAAATCGCATTATTATTACAAGGTATCAGCGACCTCAGATGTAGGTAGCGAGATACAGAAGTTTATGAATCGTTGTCAGGAAGCAGAGCAAAAAGCTCTTGAGTGGGCGAAAAAGCAAGGTGCAGAGCACTACTATGAGTCGCCCGAAGGTATGGCAGGTGGAGTAGGAGCAGTAGAGTTTGCAGACACTGCCGACCGCGACGGATGGGAAAAGGTAGAAACACCAGATGGCAGAACAATCTTTTTGCCTACAGAAAACTCTGACATTGAAAAGGAAATGGCAACACTACCTCTGGTAAATGAGATTGATCTGATAGGTATCTTTAATCTGATACCGAAGAAAACAAAAAATAATTTGCCTTTGCCCATGACCTTTGGCGATACTACACCTATCATCTTTTTGCATCATGGCTATTGGTATGCCGACTTGCCATATATTGCAGCTCATATTTCTGTTACGCCGATAGATGAAAAAGAATTTTATCGTTGCAAGATGGCTGCAACTAACGAACAAAAATAAAGAACTGAAGATATAGAACTTTAATTTGAGTTTTCATTGCCAATATGTAATAGTTGAATTAAAAATCATGGTTAGTAACAGTTAAAAAATAACTTGGTACAAAAATGCTAAGCAGATTTGCACCTAACGACATAGTTCCACTTAGGCAATTGTTCATCAAATATGATTCGCTTTTGTCTTTCTGATACATATGATTCGTCAAGCGTTCTTTGAGTTTGATATTCCTTAGAGTTGATGGATGCAACAACAACCAATCCCTTGGATGTCGTAGTTTCATTCGCTTTCTTGCAAGCATATTCTGCAGACAGCAATGGTACTCCACTCCAGGATCTTGTTATATGTGCAAACAGCCTGTGTTCTATTGGATTATACTTTGAACAGTATGGTGGATAATGTACAATGATAATATCCAATTCAAGAGATGTGGCTAACTTTAAAAGCTCCTGCTTGAAGATATGATGTGAGGCAGAGTTGGATCCTCCTCCATCGCATAAGATGCAGATGGAGGTTGCCTTGGGATATTCCCATTGCAGGTAATCCTTCCAAATGCGTGCGATGTTGTCACACACAAACTCAGCAGTGTCATGGCTGTTTCCTATGGTGAGATACCCGACGTTCCTCTCGACATCATAGATTCCATGCGGAATGATAGTTCCATTGGAAAAAGACACGAAGTCATGGTCAAGAGCTGCTAACTCCTGACAACTGAAAGTCTTTCCTGCACGTTTAAAGTTGCCGAGCATTTCCTTTTTCTTGGTATCAATACTGAGAACTGGTATTCCAAGGCGTACACAAGATATCCAGGTAGCTTCCAGAAGTTTGAACTGAGCGTCTCGGTTCTTGACTTCCTTCAAGGTCTTTGTCTTGTGAAAGGAACGTTTCTTGAAACCTCTGAGTTTTATCATTTTACGAGCAATATAAGGAGATATGCTGATGCCGTGCTCTTTGAATATTTGTACGATTTGAGCAATAGAGATGTCAAGCCATCTTACGGAGTCATCCTGTGGAAGACCCGCCATGTGTTTTTGAACAATCTCATCGAACAGAACCAAGTATTCTGGATGCTCGTCTAAGATGGCTTTGCGACCACCACCTGCAATACGGACTGTTTCCGAAGAAAGAATGGTCTTTCCGTTTAACTCGCGAATGCCCCTATAGATGGTGTTCTTTGATATGTGAATAGAGGCACACACGGCTGCCACGCCATGTTTGCCTATGCTGATAGCTCTTGTAGCACAATATAGCCGATACTGGCGCTCATCTAATTGTTGGATGTATGTCAAGTCGGTCTCTGAAAAGACTTCTGCTAGAATTTTTGTATTCATTATAACTGCCTGGTAATCAGTTGTAAAGATACAAATTTTCTGACAGATTAAAGAATGTAAATAGTTAATAATCAATAAGTTATAAAGAAATTATGATAAAGAAAAATTATAGTAAATTTGAGGTAAAGGAAGAGTTTGGAACTCTATCCTTTAACAATGTGTTACTTTATAGAGAGGACACAAAAATGTACCAAGTTATTTTTTAATCATTACTTAATTATTAGTTTTAGGTTAGTTAATAGGTTTTTAGTTATAATGCCGCCAGTCCGAGAGGATAGGCGGCATTTTTCATTTCTGCAAATCGTCGGCTGCTATACCGTAATCTATATGTGTGCATTGTTGCTCAAGGTCTATAATCTTTTGCTGAAGTTCAAGAGTTTTGCGGTTAAGTTCTGCAATTTGTACATTCTGCTGCTCTATGATGTCGAGATAGCGCATTCGCTCGCTATGTGTAACCTCTTTTTCCTTCATGTCTTTATCTGAATTGCAAATGTTGTGTTGTAGTTTTATACTCTTACAATATTTTGGCAGATTTGACGGAATATGTATATCCGTGCGAGGATCACCAGTCTTGATACCCGTTTTTCTGTCGTTCTCAACCCACCCACCTGCAGGCTCTATCATAGCTCCTGGCGGAATAGGAGTAAATATAGAGTCTTCATCAGCATTAGCATCAAAGAAAAATGCTGTGATAGGTACATTATATCTATTACAGAACTTCATCATCTGAGTCAGAGGCATCATTGTTGCGCCTTCCATCCAGTTTTGGAGAGTGCGGTAGTATGACATCTCCATTTCTGCGAGCACATCGTATCTTTTGATTTTAGGGTTCGCTTTGAGCCAATCCTGTAAAAAACCATAGTTGTAACAAAAATTAAAATCCTTCATAAGAGCTTTGTTTTAAGTTAGTGATATTTTGTATTAGGACACACCAAATATTTATAAATGTTAAATTACAGTTTAATGTTTGGAGAGTCCAAACATTTAGTCTATCTTTGTATCCAAAATTAAAAAATATATTTGTAATGACCAAAGAAATCGTTAAAAAAATATGTGATGGTGGTGTTTTAAATGTTGGCGATATGTCTGCTGATGCTAAAAAACGCTTATATGCTTTGATGGAGCATTATGGTATGCCTCAGAGCACATCTTATCATCGCTTTTTTAACATAGGCTTTGCGAAATGGGAAATATTAGGTGTAACCAAACTTAAAAATAGGTTTCTCCTAACTTCTTTTAGCGGAGTTGATGATGGAACAGATGTAGAGGGTAGTCGTGGTTATGGCTATGTGCTGTCTCTCGACCCTGATTATGACGACAGTAAATTTTTTGCTCTCGTTACTCAGCAGAAGATAGGAGTAAAGCTGTGCAATTATATGTCGGAACTTGGCATGGCTTCACAGATGACTGTTCGTACTCGCTTTAAGGCTGACGATTGGAAACCATGGGAGCAAAAGGGTATCAAGAATATTCTTGAAGATTTTGTGAAGTCAGAAACGCAAAGTGAATAGGCTGAAACTACTAAGGCTATTATATAGCTATATTATGTCAAAACAAATAATATAAACATGAAAACTTTAGATGTAACTTTTGATTTTGAAACGTGCTCGCTGCAACCAACTGCAGCTGTGATGAGTGTAGGTGCGGTTGCTTGGGATAGAACTGCTAAAGACATTCCTTTTAACTTACCTCTTGCACCTGGTGTGCAGACCGAGTTTTATCAGCATGTGGATCTGCGCTCTGCTTTTCTTGATGGTTTTACATTTGACCAGTCTACCGCTAATTGGTGGGCGCAGCAGAATGACGAAGCAAAGGAGGCTTTGCTCGAAAATGATATTATTCCGCTCCAACCTTTGAAAGAGGTTGTTGCAAATCTGTTCGATATGATAGTGAGATTAGCAAAGGCTTTGGGAGTCGACGAAGTTTACCTATGGGCACAAGGAACAGATTTTGATGTTGCTATTTTGCGAAATATAGCTTATAAATATAATATACCTATTCCTATAAAACATACAAATTATCGCGATCACCGCACATTCTTCCTTGAGGGAGCTCGTATGATATGTGATGCTGCTAACGTGAATTTCGATCCACGTTCGGCATACAAACTTGTAGACGAGTATAATGGTAATGGTAGTGCGCATGACCCCGTGTTCGACTGCAAGCGAAGCATATATTCAACCTGGCAGATGATGAAGCACTTGCAATGCTTTAAACGTCAAGAGTCGAACGATGCCTAACCACGAATATCTGAATTATCCCTATATTCCCAACCGTCAGAATAAAAGACAGGGACGACCTACGCATCGGGAATATCTGCACCGCATAGCCTATACCGAAATGGTGCGTGATTTTGACAGCGACAACAAGGTGCTGCTCTTCCATGCGCCCTTTGCTTTGGTAAAAGACGTGTGTCAGAAGCTGTTTACGATGATGCAGGGTAATTTGGGGAACATAATAGTGAAGAACGAGCATTCGTGCCGGGTTAAGAACGGTAAGTGCTATTGGCGTGTGGCAGTGGAGATAATTGGTCTCAACGAGAGATTTATTTCGTTCAATGAGTTTGTGCTGATGATGATAAACAGCATGAAGAACTTGGCTAACTGTACCATCCGACACTTTCGCACGGAGACGTTTCTGAACTTATAGCCAACAACAAATGTAAAAAACAAAAAGACAAAGGACAGCATGGCGATGGAGGTTGCGGCAACGTCCTCCTATAAGTAAGCTAATCCAGTTAGGACGTATCATCCTCGTTTTTGGACGTAAGAGCCTCGGAAACTGGTAATGCTGAAAAAAGTTTGGCGCATCGCCTGCTGCCCTTTTCTAAATAAACAACAGCAATCATGTTCTATCACCCGATATTAAATCGTCTTGCAAACATCGACTTGCACCTTCTCGTGAAGCCTGCCAACGAGCAGCACATAGAGGGTCAGACCGCATGTTTCTGCCCTATCTGTAAGAGAGAGCAGAACGTGGATGTCGATGTCAAGCAGACACCCCATTTCATCATCTACAAGGATGAGCGTGGAGGTATGTACGACGGCAACGGCGTTGACGGCAATCGCATGGCAGAACATGGAGCCGTGAAATGGAAATGTACTCGCACGGGGAAGACAGGCTACGGAGCCATCGAGCTGTACGCAGCGAAGATGAATCTCCCGATGCACGGATATAGTCTTCAGCGCATCTGTCAGCGATTGGTGAAGGACGTGTATGGCGACACTGACGAGGTGCGCCGTGCCTTCCCCGAAGTGTTTGCACGCATGGACTACCGTACCCAGGCACAACAGACTATCGAGACGTTCTCGTTTCTGCCTAAGACCGACTTCTCTCCACAAGAGCTCGCAGCCCTTGGATGTGAGGTAACGTTAGACAAAGGACTGCCTCGCTTCGGCTTTGGCAGTACATTCACGCCCGACATGCTCAACAGGGATTTCCGTATATACTCCCTACTGAGTGTCACGCTGCCCGACGTAATCCGCGACGGTCAGCATGTGAGCGAGATTATCCACGGCACACCCTGGAATCCTCTGTTCGTGTGCTTCGCCTCGCAAGAGGTAGGACCGCAGAACTCATACGGTTGTTTCTTCCGTCCGGCAATGGCAGGTAGCGAGCCGATAGTGTTCTCTACCGCCGAGGAGCACAGCGTGAGGAAGGTGAGCAAGTGGCTCATGGGCGACAATGTATTTGTCTATGCTATGGATCAGCGCAAGAGCGACAACACTGCCGTTCATGCTGCCATTCAAAAATTCGATCCCGAAGAAAGATACACCGAGACCCGTGAGGATTGGGAAGAAAACGAGACGAAGAACGGAGAACCTAAAGGTACGTTTAAGAAGATAGATGTCAAGATACCGACGGGCGAGATAAAAGCTCGTAACATCGTCTTTTGCCGTACGCCCGAAGACGCATTGAGTGTGTATTATGCCATGCGCTCCTTGCGTATCGACAAAGCAGAAGACCAGCATTTTCAAGATTACTGCTGGTACCATGTGGCTTTCTCTATCGGACGTAGAAACTTCTGGTACATAGAGCGTGGCGAGTGGAAGCAAGAGAAACTTGACTTTAGTGGAGTGCAGTATCAGAAGATGTACCGCTTTGCCGAGCGTGTGATTATCCTCTATCCAAACGACATTGCCTCTCAGCGTGACTGTGGGGCGATAGCCACCAAGTTCAGCTCTTTGCATTATGCCATGTTGCCTGAAGGCTTTCGCTCACATTATTGCCGACGCTGGCAATGGCTATACGGATGCTCACCCCGAAGCGTGCGCGACTATCTTCTGACATACAAAATGAACGCAGAAGAGAACTTTCAGTTCGACCACGATGTTCGTCTGCCGCTATATTCCCGATTGCGCGGAGCCAGAAATACGGAGCCATTTGAGATAGAATATTCCCGTGACCCTCGTAGCGGTAAACCCAAACCACCTACATGTAAGGTATCGCCCACGAGATTGTGGCTCTTTATGACCGCACATGGATATTACCGCATGATAGACCCTGAGAGCACCGACCTCGTGGGACAATATATCCACTTGAATAAGTGCTTCGTGGAGTATATTGATGCTAAGAGCATCATGCAAGCTGCAAAATCGCTGTTGATGGAATACATCGACCAAAGTTGGCGACACAACGATAACGAGCGTCGTTTGATGTCTGACTGTGCTAACATGATAGACAAGACCTTTACGGAGAAGTCAGCAGGTGGTTTGCAGAGCATGGTGATCAATTTTGCCGAAGCTTTTGATGCCAAGACAGAGTATTTCTACTTCAACAACGTGGCGCTGAAGATTACACCAGATAGGATATATCCGGTATCTTACGATGACATTAACTTCTTCATTCCTTCGCTCGCCAAGAAGCCTTATGACTTCACGATGAGAGTGTTCAATCCTCCGTTCACTATCAAGGAAAACGAAGAATATCAGAGCAGGCTCCAAGCTATTGACAGTAAGGAATCTATGAAGAACGAGGACGGTTCATCGGTGTTCTCTCTGTCAGATATAAAGCAGATGCGCTCCGACCTCATGGAGTGGGCACAGACCTACCGATGGTTGGTTGAGTGGAACAGCAAGCGCGAGCAAGACCTATGGCCTATACTTCGCGTGGTGCGTGGTTGTTCCAACGTGCTTTGGCAAGAGGAAATGGAAGCGCAGCGCAATAAGAAATCGCTTACATCTGAGGCAATAGCTATACAAAACGCACATTTTGCTAACATGCTTTCTGGTATAGGGCGTTTGTGCTATCGTTCATGGGATGGTATGCAGAACATCTGTCCTTACTTCCTTGAGGATAAGATTCCTGACGAGAAACAGGCGAGTGGCGGTAGCGGTAAGTCGGTCATGGTAAACCTTGTAGTGGATGCTGCCGTAAATGTGTTGGCTATAGACATGAAGTCGTTTACGAATGTTGACAGTGCAAAAAACTGTCTTACCGATATTCTGAAATATCCAGGTAAGTACAGGACGGTGCATTGGGAAGACCGCCCAAAAGGCTTTCCCTTGCAATATTTCTATGTGAAGGTGACACGAGGAACCAATGTAGAGCGCAAATATGGCGATCCTATCTCCCTGAAAATGGAAGACTCGCCCTTGCATGTTATTACATCCAACTATCCATTGTCGGACGATGAAGGCTCTACCGTAGGACGTTTCCCCTTGGTTAGTTTCTCTGATCGCTTCTCGCGAGGCAACTCTATGAAGAATGAGCCGCCCCGATTGCCTTCGGACGTGATGAAGAACTTCACGCTCGACCCTGCAAAGCTCACCGACACTGACCGCAACCAGACCATTTACCTCTGCGCCTTGGCAGTTCAGTTTCTTATGCGCTACCATACTTTTGCCATTGCACCGCAAGGCAACGTGCGTCGCCGACAGATGGTTCAGAAGCTCACGGAGAGCATTGTCCGCTACTTCGAGTGGTTCTTCTCCCGCAATGAGGTTTACGGAGTGCCTATCTGTACCGACGATATGTTCAACGAGTTTATGCGCGACTGGGCTGATGCCTCCGAGGGCAAGTCAAAAGAGTACAGCCGAGCCACCTTCAAGAAGAAGATATACGACTATTGCGAGAACATGTCGATAACGTGCAACCCTAAGCACCTCTTCGAGAACGAGAGTGACAAGCAGCGCAAGTGCTTCAAGCTACAGGCGTGGGTCACACAGGAATACTTCACTGGCCGAGAGTGGGAGAACGACAACACCATCGAGCCGAAGTTCATCCGCTACATGCAGACCTCCAAGCATGTGTTCTTCTTTTACCGCCCTGGCAAGGACGCGATACCGAAAGACTACCGCGAGCTCAAGCGCATAGCCAAGCAATATGCCGAGCAGCCCGACCCTCTGCCTTACCGCGACGACGATGGCAACATCATCACGCTTACCGACGAGGAGAAGGAACGCTGGGAGAACAACAAGACGCGCAAGCAGGGTAGGCGAATGGCACCACCTGCAGCAGCTACAACATTTCCAAACGTTGCAGAAAAGGATTTGCCATTTTGATTAACAATCATTTAACTTAAATATTTATAGAGTATGAAAAAAGTTTTGCTTAGAAAGGACTACAAAACGATGGTAGTACCAGTTGAAGCCGCAGTAGGTCTTTATTTGGCTCAGAATGCAACTATCAAATGGAATGAAACGTTCATTGATGAAGACACAAAGGAGGAGGTTAATGCTGAACGCTCTGAAATTGTGGCGGGTTGTGGAGAAATGGTTACTGAAAAAATGGTTACTGAGTTAAAAGAGAGACATATTCAAGATGTAGTAGTCTCTGAAATTCCTCATCGAGCTAAGGAATTGTTGCGTTTCGGTCGCCTTGCCCATGTTAAGGTTACGCTTCGTAATATTTTCAGAGAGTCCGCAGTACTCATTGTGCGTTGTGATTCATTGCGCGGAGCGCAAGACCTTGCAGCCGACTATGCAGAAGGCGCAGCTAACGATATATTCAAGACTGAGGGTGCACATTCTGTATATATTCTAAAGACAGAGATTATAGATGGCATTCATTTTATTGGTCGTACCAAGGAAGATATTGAAAAGGAAGAAGCAGCCCTTGTTGCCGACCAGGAAGCTCCGGTTAAAGAACCATTTAAGGTGAAGGCTTCGTTTATCGATGTTGCGGAATATGAACCGGAAAATCCAAAATCTAAGGCTGGCATTCATAATAAAGAAATGTTTGTCGTTTGGGCTTACGATGTTGTTACAGCTAAGAATATTGTCTTTGATTATCTCAAGCATAAATTCGATACTGTATGGAACGACCGCGAAACTCTCCGTGTGATTGGAGCCACACAATTCTATGCTCATACCTATGTTCCTGCTGAATACTGCAATGAATATATCGAAAACGAGAAGCTAAAATTAGCTGTAGAGGAGTAAGCGTGCATGTCTAACTCTAAATTAATATAGCGTATGAAATTATATCGTTTTATGTCTGCCAAGGAAATGAACCAGTTTGCTAAAGGCATGACGTTAAGAAATACCACTAATCATAATCTTCGCCGTGGTACGGCAAGCACGGCAAAAGGATTCTGCTTTGGCATTGGCGATTTAGCGAAGGCTATGAAAGATTTGCGTAGATTGCGTGGAATAGTCAATACAGAAATGCTGTTAGTGTTCGAGCCTAAGAATATCTCTAAGTTTGCATCATGTCAAGGCAGATACATTGACTATGACAAGATTGAAGCTGAGGGGAAGGAGTTGAGAAATTATCCTTTAGGTAAAGAACCCTCAAGAATGTTTGACGAATATTGTATCGAGAGTTATTCTATCAATGATGTTGAGCATATTGATGCGATATTGGCACCGTCAGCGCTATGTCTTATGATGGGAAAATAGCGTATGAAGAAGATAATGTTCAATGATAAGTACGGTCTGACTCGTGCGGTTTTGGAAGGTCGTAAGACACAAACCAGGCGAATAGCTTTTAAAAGTTTTCAGCCTGGTATGATAACATCAAAGGATGTTACCACAGTAACATTACGAGATGGGTCTTTCCTCTATATGCTTAGTAACGGTTTAAGCAGCCGAGCCACTTATTCTGTAGGCGAGCCTGTTGCTATTGCTCAGAAATACTCAGACCTTATGGGTAATGATTTATTTCGTTGCTTGTGCAATTATAAAGGAGTGTCGTTGGAGTCTGTGTCAGACCAAAAGGGTTTTACCTCGAAGATGTATGTTCGTGCCGACCTTATGATTCGCCTTATTCGCATTAAAAATATTCGTGTCGAACGTCTACAGGAGATTAGCGATGAAGATTGTATTGCTGAAGGAATAAGAATATTGACAAATGTTAAGTATTACGAATACGGCTATGGCTACAAGAAAAAGGAGTCGTTAGGTCTTTGTTTAGCTCATACGCCACGTGAAGCCTACGCTTCTCTGATTGATAAAATCTGTGGTGCTGGTACTTGGGAAAAGGACCCATTTGTATTTGTGTACGATTTTGAACTTATAAAACCATAAAAATGTAACGATATGAATATGAATTCCGAACTCCGAGCATACTTAGAACGACTTCGGCAAGAACACTAAGATATTATAAAATTTCAAGGTCCCAAATATTATGGGCAAGCTCTTCTGAACCGAAGACGTAGACCGAAAAATCTGCGAAATAAAAAACATTAAACAATAAACATTAACATATTAAACATTAAATCAAATGGCAAGTTTTAGTTTAAGTCCAGACCTGTATCTTTTTAATGGCATGAAGGTTTTTACCAACCTTGATGAGAAGTATCCAGAATGGCCATGGATATGTTTCCCTCAACCTCTTAATCCTGTCACGTTCAAAACTGCAAGCAATGACCCGAACCGTCAGATGGCGTTTTTAAGTCTTAATATGTGGCCCTTGAGCGAGAATTACAAAAACGCTATTCGTCGTTCGTCCATGGAAAAGGGCGATAGTAATCCAAGAATACCAACCCACGAGCTTTGCTTTAATTTTCCTATAGAATATATAAAGCAAGTAGCGAAATCATTCCCTAAGCTCGTTGAGCAGGTGAAGGAGCAGTTTAAGGAGTCTGACCCCGATATTGTAAACCAAGACCCAACCGACGAGAACACTCACCTCTTTAAGGCTATCCGCAATCGTATGAACAAGAGAATTGCTCTGGTTTACCAACCTCAGTTGCAACAGCAGTCTTCGCCTTACGCACAGCAAAACTATGCGGCAGCAAGTGGAGCCACCGGTTATGTGGCTCCGGCAGAAGAAAACACAGATCCGTTTGCGGGCAACACTTGTAATGAGGAAGACGACCTCCCATTCTAATCACTAATAGAAAACCGATAAATTATGAATATGAAATTGCAAGCTCAATCTTCACGAGCTCTGACAGTAGTATTGCAGAAGTCGTCAAAGTGTATTGCTTCGCGACCAACAATTGCAGTTCTTGAGAATGTGTTGCTTACTCGCAACGATGCTGGTCAGTTCTTCCTTACCTCGTCCACTTCCGACTCTCAGCTCACCATTCCTGCACCGCTTACTCTGTGCGGTGGTAAATATGAGGTCCCTGTGGTGTTGCCTATTAAGCCTCTTATGTCGTTGCTCTCTACATTGCCTGATTGCGTGGTAACAATAGATTTTGCCGACAACAAGGTGCTGACGGTAGATTATTGTACTGGTGCTGACAACAAGGTTAAGGCAGGTAAAGCAAAGCTCGTTTATTTTAGTGGAGAGGAGTTTCCTTCGTTTACGCCAATAGACGAGAAACCTACCCACATTCAGTTGCCGTTGTCTTACTTCCACAATATAGTGTCCCAAGCCGACAACTTTGTTGAAGACAATGATATTCGACCAACTATGTCGTCGCTATGTATTGATATTGCTGAAGACCGCTCGGAAGTAGTTTTTGCTGCTACCGACGGACACGTACTGACAAGAATAGTATATAGCAACGACCCACATAAGGGAGGTAGTGACTTCTTCAAGTCGGGCACCCCATGCAAAATTTTGCTTCATCGTCGTTATTTCCGAGCTTTGTCAGCGTTGGATAATGGAGACGTTGTAGACATCGAGTCAGACTCTCATCGCATACGTCTCACAGCAGGCGATATTGTTTTATGTTGCAGTCAGATAGAGGGTCGCTATCCTAACTACAATGCTGTTATCCCTCGTAATAATCCATATTTCGTTACTTTCGACAAGAAGGAGATGCTCGACATCCTGCGACGAGTAAGTGTGTTTAGCTCTAATGCCAGTCGCATGGTAGAGTTAACCAAGAAAGGAATGTTTATGGAAGTGAAAGCTCAAGACGAAGATTTCGGTCTTTGTGCCACCGACCAGGTTTTTCTTGCAAGCAGCGAGTGTGATGACGATTTCTATATAGCATTTAGCATTCCGCAATTGCAGTCGTGTATATCAGCTCTGCCAACCGACGTTGTGCGCATGCAGCTTCTGTCGAAGGATCGTGCGGCAGTGCTCACTCCCGACGAACCTGCGCCAAACATCCTTACGCTCAATATGCCTATGCTGATGTAAAATAGAGCTCTTAATCTTCAATATACAAAATCATTTAAAATTGTTCAGAAATGGATGATACCCTCCTATTCATTCCGCCCTGTTGTGTAGACAATAAACTACCCAGGGCGGTAATGGAGGCTCCGCAACGAGCCTTGACTTTCTACACGCATGGTGACGTGACGATGGAAAAAATATATCGGGCGTTGAGCCATTTGGTTGTAGACTCTCACGTCATGGTACTTGCCATGCCACTCATTACCAATGAGACTGCAGTATTCCTTGACCTCTGCTTTGAGCGTGGTTGGATTACCCACCTTGTGCTGTCAACATCTAAGGATGCTGAACAGGTGATAAAGAAGTATCTTGCGCCATATCGCAACAAGATATTATATGTTCAGTCGCAAGATGTGACGACACTCACCTCGCACATGGTGCTATACAACTCCGAGAAGGCTCTTATTATCAATGGTCCGATGCTCGACCGTCCGCAACTCGATTTCCATCTCGTAGCCTACAATGCAATGTTTTATCCAAACTTCTGCTTGTTTGCTTCGTATAGTGACTGGGGCAATCCTTTGCGCAATGTTCTTTTTCCAGATGTTATGCGCCATCGCCATGCGCTCTTAGAGCATAAAATCCGTAAGCTCGATGATGTTGCTCTTGACAGGTTCATACATCTTGAGTTTCCACCATTCAACTTTGAAAAATAATTATGACACCAATCACACAATCTTACACTGAGCTGCGCCGATTTGTGGAAAAATGGCAATGGAACGACCCTCGCACGGGACAGCGTGTCACGGGTTTCAATCCTCCGCAGACAGCCAGGAACGTGCAGCGCATGCCGTTCTACATCAAGTTTCTTACCAAGACGGGACATGTAGATACCGGCACATGCGTCTGCCTCGCTGTAGACCTTGACCGCCATCAGCGCAAGGTGCAGTTCGTGGAGAGTGGCGAGATAAGGGTTGTCAATGATATACTTGTGCTCGAAATTGACGGCACGAGATTTATAACACACTAAAGGTTTCATAGTATATGATTTGGTTCGAGTTCTCGGTTTGTGAAAATAGAGAGCTTTTTAATATGTTTTGAAAAAGAATAGATTTCTTTTCTACATAAAAATGCTAATTCTGTATTTCAAAGTTGGTTCGTGAGAATAAATTAGAAATGAAGGTTTTTTAATCCTTATTATTTAAACTTTTTTCCACCTCTGTCTGTGAGGATCGAGGTGGTTTTCAAAATCTCTGCAGTGTGCTATAATTAAACACTAAACATAAACCATTAAACACTAAAAATATGATTTTTCCATTTTTCAACAATAAAAAGGCAAAAAAAGCTCGTGAACTTCGTGCTATCGCTGCCGTATTTAGTATAATGAATCGTTTTGCTGCAAACAATCTTATATATTGGCAACCAAAGCAAAAGATATTGCTGATAGAAGAAGAACTGGCTAAAGCTCAGTTGGAGCTTGGTGCAGAGCATGTAAAGCTGTTCTTGGATAATGCGGCTGCCTGGCAAAATTTTCGATTGTTGTCGGAAGCCTACGAAGCCGAGCGTATAAGAGTAGAAACTGAAGCGGTGCGTGCAGCGCAAAAAAAATACGTCTCGCTCACCAAGGCAGACTTGCAACGCATACGTATGAATGCCCGCAACAATATGCAGCAGAAAGATCCGGAGCAGTTGTCGCTTATAAAAGAGTTCGACATCTTCATTATCCGTGCTTCTGCCCCGTCTGCCGCCTTTGCCACCGTAGAAAACGGTCAGCTCCTTGCTATCGGTCATTATGACGGCAACAAGGTAGAAATGGCTATGTATGACGACATCAAACATAACCTGCAACAAGACTAAACGTTAAACATTAAACATTATAATTATGCCAAGATTAAAGAACATTACGAAAGCTGACGTAAAGGACATCCTCCGTTTGTCGCAGCCATATTACAAAAAATGGAATGTGACGAGTGATTTTAAAACATTCATGTCAGCGGAAGGCTCTCTGTGCAACATCGTATTATATAAGGAGGCTTTTCCGAAAGCAGAAAAGTTGTTGCCACACAAAGTCTTGTCTTATGATACCGCTCCATCCACGGCGAGAAAGGAAGACTTTATTTGCAATGTTGATTCTAATTTGTTCCGAGTTGCGGTGCTTGATATTGTAGACCAGTATATAGACCGAAAAAAAATATCCTTGCTGTTATCAGCGAATTTTTGAGTCAAGCAAAGTAAAAGTGTGTATTGCTGATAGGTTTGTATATCTAAATGCCCTTGAACATGCCACCCGAATGCTTTTGCTTTGTGGACTTGAACAGGCTGAGTTATACGACATGAATGGTTATTTGAAGCTTGTTGGTCGTCACGAGGGCAAAATAGCTGTTTGTATTATGATAGGCAAGGCAAGGAATGATGATGAGTCTATGGCAAAATGCCATAAGTTAAACGTAGGTTCAAGCAATCTTTTTTTTGGCTTAAATTCTGAAATACAGCCTGACCTTATCCACGAAACTATCAAGGCTCTCGATGCTGCAAACGAAAAAGCAGCTGAATATGATTTTTTGTTCAAGAAGATATACACCGTATCGCTCGTTGCCTATACCGACGTGCATGTACTTGCCAAGTCTGAGGCAGAGGCTCGAAGAATAGCAAACGAGCAGGCTGGGTGGTTTGATTTTGATGCAAGTTTCGATATTGATTCTTGCACCGAGATAAGTATATCTGATTTGCCAGACCATAAGCGTCATCGGATTTATACGAACGATGGGGAAATAGATCGTGGAGAACTTGACGAACTTATAACTAAAGGCGCATTGTTTGTTGATGGTGACGACGATTACAACGACGATGATTATGCCGAAGGTTTCGACGATGATGACGCCTAAACGCAAAACACTAAACATTAAACACTAAAAAGCGCCTCTCGTTTTTGCTTTGCTATTATTCTGAGGGGAACGTATAAAGCAAAAGGCGAGGACGCTTTCTAAAAAGATATGATTATGTTTGAAGTTATAATATTCTTTGTTGCCATATTCTTTGTAGCCATCGTAGGATGTACGATATGCAATGGTATCAAGTCATCCAACGAAGACGAAGAAGATGAAACTGAACAAAATGATATAGGGCTATGAAAGTAGATAATGAAATAAAAAACATGGTGGTAGCGATGTTCCACTCCTACTGCAATCGACTTGCCACCTTGGTGAACGACCAACTGTTTGATGGTTGCCGTGATTGGTCTTGGATAGGCGATGAAGTGGGTGGCATGTGCGACTTTGAAGAGTCGGACGTTTTATCTCCTGAAGATATGGTGCGCATACTGAAGCATAATATTTCGTATGATGATTATGCAGCGTGGCGAGACGCCAATCTTGACCATGAAAAATATATCAATCTCAAGTCGTGGCTCATGGGCTTGCGCCATGATATGCTTGATGAGGAAAATACAGAAGAACAAAGATAATACATAAAAATTATATTGTAAACATTACTTTTTTTTGAGATTATTTTCTTTTAACCCTTAGCGAAGGGAACAGAAAAGGCAGTCGTTGTGAAACGGCTGCCTTTTTCTTTATCTTCCACTCGGCATCACGAACCAACCGCCGCCACTCCTGTAATATTTGTAGCCGAGATATAGAGTGTCAAAAGCATCGGTAAAGTCGGTACGTTGCTGTAGTGGCAGCGTCTCCTCACTTTCCGGCTTCTTTTCGCCCGACTTATCCTTATGGAATCCCTTATACGAAATCTGCACCTCGCAGAGCTGCATGGCAATGATAAGGTCGGGGTTGTTTATTTGGTTAATACGGATGGCAGGGTAGGAGAGGTGCGCAAGACCGTCGTTAATTATTTGGTGTTTCACCTCGTGCTTCTCCGGAGCGCCCATGTCTATTGCCGTCACGTTCCACCCTCGTTTTTCCAGCTCTGCAATCACTATCATATAGAAGCGCTCGTCGCTCGAAGCGTACGAGGCTCCTTGCTTAGCTGTGGCATCATAGAAATACGTCACGTCGCGGTTGATGGCTCGCTTCGGAGCGTAGTAGTCCGAGAAGTCGGCAATCAGCTCGCGCAGTTTGCGCTCGTTCTTCACATAGAAACTCTTTATAACGTTCAGGCACTCCATGCCGTCACGTGCGTAGCCTTGCCCCACCACGAGTGTATTGATGTTGGCATTGTAGTCGAGAGCGATATATAAAGGCAGGGCGTTGATGCAGTCGGCATCCATGCGACAGTCGTTGCGCTCGGCGAGTTCCTGGAAGTCGGGTTGGTAGCTCTCGCTTGTGATGCGCTTGCCGCCGATGATGCCCGTAGATTTTTGCGTAGAGAACTTTGCGGAACTGAGTGGGTCTATCTCGTCGGGGATATATCCATGTACATGGTCGATGTCGAGGTTGGAATAAAAGCCATCGTTTGACTTCTGTACTTTGATGTTGAGAATGGAAACCGCGAATGTATAGGGCGGAAGATCTCGCTTCATCTGTCGGATATAGTCTTCGCCCAGAATATCCACATTGTCGAGGGATGATGCACGGCGCACGCAGAAAGCCACTCTGCGCAGCTCTCTTAGGTAGCCATCGGCAAACTTTTTTGATCGCAAGAACATCTGCATCTCAAAGTCTTCTTCGGGTGTAATCAGGTATTCATAATCGTAAACCAGTTCGGCATCGTCGGCAGGAATGAGCTTATAGTTGACAGCCATATCCACCATTGCCTTAGTAATGTGCTTGCCATGATTAGGCATGATACGGAACTGTCCTTCATGCTTCATCATTTTCAGAGCCACGGCACGGATCATCGTGCGCAGGTCTGCCCCGACCACATGCACCGAGTGCCCTGTCTTCTTCGCATTATAAAGCAGGTCGTTGTAACGTATCACCTTGTTGGCATATTCCTCCAACTGCTCCTGCACCCACCGATACGTCTTGCCCTTGAACGGTCCTGTCTCAACCTGCAAGTCCAGTTTCTCCTCCTCCTTCTCCAGCCACGAACCTTTGGCAGTGAGCGAGGCATCCGAGAGGAAGCGCGTACTCTTATACATCGGGTTATAGTCGGAGAAGTTGATGTTGCCCAACGGGTGCGTCTGACCCGAAAGAGCAGGCATCAGCTCGTCCGTCACTTTCTTATATGGGAAGAATCTCGCCTCGTCGCCCACCATGGCCGAGAAGGTGTAGGAGTTGGCAGAGGCAGTCTGCGAGAGCGAGATTAACACCCATCCGGCACCGTTGGCGAGCCAAATGTAGTTGTCGTAGTTCTTGGGTTTGAAGATGCTCTCCTGAGCGTGCTTTGGCGGTCGTCCCCAACCGAAGTGTATGCCTTGCGTAAAACCGAACATACGTTCCATGGCCGCCATCGTACTCGGTATGGTCTTGCCGAAACCTTGCTGACGCGACACCGCCACCCATGCGCCGAGCATACCAGGCATGGAGTTAGAGGCAGTCCAGACGTAGGGAGCCACAAGTCCGTCAGTCTTTCCCACACGACGGGCAGCAATCACTCGCTCGTCTTTGGCTCCCATATATAGCGACTGTTGTTGAAACTTAGTCAAGTAAATGTTGTGTGCTTGCTGCATAGTTATCTTGATTATTTGTTGTCCCGATGTCCGATGTGCCACTTATTGCAAGTCCTGCACCGATACACCGTATATTCCTGTGCCTTCAGTTTCGGGTTCTCCTGCAAGAACTCCCACGCATCATCCTCTGTCTCGTAAGCCTCCTTAGCTTTCCAGGAGCGTTGCTTGCGTGTGTAGTGTTCAGGGTCCGGCTTGAACGGCGGCACCTTGTTGAAGTATTTGTGTTTGTTGTTACCCATGTAGTTTGTGTTGTTTATATTAGAATAGTGAGAGTTGTGCTTGCTCCAACTTGATGCGCCGGCAAGCCTTGTCGTAATACTCCTTGTTGAGTTCAAAGCCGATGAAGTTGCGCTTCTCTCGGATGGCTGCAATGGCGGTAGTGCCGCTGCCCATGAATGGGTCGAGGACTATATCTCCTTGTTGGCTTGAGTTTATGATATGCTTCTCGAAGAATGACAGCGGTTTTATTGTAGGGTGTCCCCAAGTCTTTTTGTCGGTAGAATTAAGGGGTGTAACGAAATACGTTCCTTTTGTGGAAGCATCACCGTATATCCGTACTCCTTTTTCTCTGAAGAACAGACAATACTCGGTATCGGTAATGTATTTGTTTCCACATGCAGGAACAGGATTTATCTTATGCCATGTAAGCAGATTCCAGTTGCATCCTTTTCCTCGCACGAAATAGTCTAAGTAAATGGGAATTTGCTTTTGACTACACCACAAGTATATATTTATCTTTTTCATTACCCTACAACATTCGTCGAGAACTTTAAGGTCGAAGCCGCTTTTTATTTCTTCGAGTTCCTTTGCGTATCGCTTATCATCTTGTGTGTATATTCCTCCCCCCCCCTTATTGTCTAACAAATAGGGAGGGTCGGTCACTATCAACGAGACGCTTCCGTCCGGAATCCGTTTCATCCCTTCGATACAGTCTTCATTATATATCTTATTCAGTTCCATCATAATTGTGTTGTTTATAATGTCAAGTCAATACCGAACTTATCCTCCAAGAACTTCTTGAAGTCCGGCTTACCGAAAAGTCCTGTGCTTACCCTGTTCCAGTCTGCATTTGAGCTGTAGAATACGTCGCGAGTAAACCATTCGTAAACATTGTCGTATCTCTGACACGCCATACTGTCAGGATGCGTGTTCATAAATTGCTGCCCCGCACGGAGATAAGCCTTTGCTATCTTGGGATATTTCTGAAACTCGATAATGCGCTTGCGCCTTGAGGCAAGAGGACAGCACATACATCCCAGACGTTTCGATACGTCGATTTGCCCCCCCCAATTGTAATAAATGGGTGCGAGTTTTAACTTTCTGTCTATGATGAAGTCGCGCACGTCCTCGTCGGTCCATTCCAGTATGGGATAAATCAGCTCTGCGTGGTTTTTCTCCGTCTTTGCTCCGTAGTATCGGCATTGTGTCGGTTCGTTATACCTTTCATTTCGTTTTCTGCTCTCCGCCTTGCGTACACCGATAACACTTTTGTCGAGCACCTTATATTCCTTCAGTTTTTCACAACAGAAACGGGAAAAGCGAGATGGAAAACCTTTCTGCGCCACGAGATGAAAGAAAGAAGTCTTTGCCCTCAGTATCTCTACGCCCATTTCCTTGACGTGACCCAACGTGCCTGGAGGGTCAATGGTCGTATTCTTGTATATGGCCCGATACCTGATGCCCGCTTCTTTCGCCAGTTGAAGGATCACGTCGGAGTCCTTACCTCCAGAGTAAGCTATTTCTATCTCGCCGTCGTATCGCTTCTGCACACTCTGCAGGAGTCGTATCGACTGTTTTACCTTTTTCTGTAACTGCTCGTTTAACATATTTTTTATAGTATTTTTATAGTATTTTTATAGTGTTTTTATAGCGCATTTATGCACTATATTTTTTTTCGAGGTCCGACTCTTTTGGTGAAATCAGACGAACCTTTTAATGAAATTGGCTAACTCTCCGTTTTAACCTTCGGGCGAAACCTTATATAGGTTATACCTATCACCTTGATAAGGTTATACCTATCACCTTATATTCCGTAATCCCTCAGATATTCCTCACACCTGAATCCCTTTCTTGGTGAAAAGTCCTTAAAGTCGGTAGTGCAGAAAATCATCCGCTTGTTGCACCATCGAGCCATATCCTTCTGCCATTCGGGAATTGTGTGGTTCGGATTCGTCGGGTCGCGGTAAGGTTGAGCGTAAGCATATACGGCTCTATCCTCATTCTCTATTTGTTATATTTTTCTGTTCCTTCTGCCCCGTCCGCAGGTTTCAAATAACCGTGCCTAATCGGCATGTCCTTGCCATTGGATTCTTCACTCTTCACTCTTCGTTCTTCACTTTCTGTTTCCATATACTCGAAGTAATCCGGCTCTTCCGTCTTGCCACCACTCAGCAACTCCTCGTCCTCAATCTCCTGCAAGTCCTTTGTGGTAAGACCGTATTTGCGGGCCATGCGCTGCTTCTCTTCGTCGGTGTAGTTTATGCGGTCGCGCTTGACGATGCTCACGTCCTGCGTGATGGCAATGCGACTCATATCAGGCATCTCGTCCGTAGCGTCGCGCTCCTCGTCGAAATCCTTATATACTTTAGCCAGCGCCTCCATACCCTTAGCTACGGCACGGTCGTTGTTCTGTTGTTTGCCAGTGCGGATAAGCCATTCTGCCGAACCAAGGAACATAGCCTTGTGGCGCGGACTCTCGTCGGTTTGGAAGAAACGGATAAGATGGTTGCACACTAATACGTCGTTATTAAGCTCTGTGACCGTGCGCGGACAGATGTTGCCCTCGTCGTCGAGCGTAATCTTCAGCGCAAGCACCATTGCCTGCGCGTCCTTATTACCCTGGGCAGCTTGGTTGAAGAACAACTCATAGTCGCGTCGAGCAATATTGCGGCATACGGTGCGCGGTTCAATGTCTCTGTTCTGCACCCACCTCTTGTAAAATTCCGAGCACACCTGCATACGATAACGTTGCTCCAGCTTCGGGAACGCCGTTTCTATGGATGTGCCGTAGCTCAACCACTTGTCAATGCGGGCGAGCGTGTTTTGTGTAAGTCCTGACATATCATCATTAGTTTATTGTTGTTTTTAAAACCACAGTCCTTTGTAGTCTTTACTTTTCTTGCTCGTAAAGTTACGATATTTCCCGTCCCCCATACGGACATACTCAATCTCCCCACACCCCACCATGTCCGCTGCACGTAGCGCCTTATAACTATCTTTGTGGTATAAAAAACAAGGATAACAACACAAAAACAACAACACAACTATGCAGAACCCTTTTTATGTTTCGCGAGCCATTGCCGCAGTGCTCGGCTTGCTTTGGTGCCACATTGAACCATCAATCAATTTCATCACCGTTTGCTTCTTTGCCCTAATCATCGACTGCTACACCGCCTGGCGTTGTAACCGTCGCATCTACGAAAAATATCGTGAAGAGATAAAACGCAATCCCAAGTGCAAGATGGACGGTAAGCTGCGCTCAAAGAAGATGGCAAAGATGGTGTGGACGTTCTCGGTGCTAATCATGTGCATCTGCCTCGCCTCGTACCTCGACCGCAACATTCTCGGCTACATGAACACCCACCTCGCCAACCAACTCACTGCCATGTACTGCCTCGTGCAGTTCGTCAGCATACTCGAAAATGAGAGCACCTGCAACGGTGCTGCCTGGGCAAGAGTATTACAAAAAATTGTAGCAGACAAAACCGAGCGACACTTCAATGTGAAGCTGAAAGAGCTGATGAAGGAGAAGGAAGAGAAGGAGGCTTCGGAAGAAACAGCGAAAGAGTAAGTCTTTTCAGTGACGATTTAATTAGCAGTATTATGACAATTAGCAATATTCTTGAGCATTGGGCTTCCATCTACAAGCCCCTGTCTCACCACCCCGATAGTGAACGCCTCGAAGCCCAGAGTTTCTTCCGCATTCGCTACATTGACCTCGAAAATATCTTTTCCCGAAACGCCAACATCATCCACTCGCCGTGTATGCTATACAGTGTGCTCACCACTGGCGAATTGGTTGATGCAAAGAAGGCCTCGGTATCTCACCAGGTGTGGTTTCTCGCCAAGGTGAAGGACACGCCGCAGACTCTTGGTCGTTACGATGGCAACAAGATAGAGCGCACGGCAAACGACCTCACCGACTACTGCAAGGACCTCATTGCATGGCTCATCGAGGTGAAGCGCACAGGTCGTTGTCCCGTCACCCAGCGCAGTTTTGCCGACGATGCCGTGGTGATGGCAGAACTGCAAAGCATCGACACCAGCTCAATCTCCTTCGGCTTGGTAGGCGACATCTATGCCGGACAATGGCTCGTCATGGGTCTCGACTGGAAAAGCCTGCAACCGCTATACAATTTCGCTTGCAGCAGCAACGGCAAGTATATCGTGCAGAAGGGAGACGAGTCGGACAACAATAAAAAGTAAATCATTATGCCTAAACCAATACAAGCCCCAGCTTTCGATTTCAAGGACACCGCACGGTGGTATCTTGGCGACGTGTTGCGTCAGCTCAAGATAAACACCGAGACGCAGTGCATCTTCCCGAAGGAAATATACAGCGGATTCCGGGCAATAAACGATGCCCGTGGAGCACGCGGACAATGGCACGCCGATGGAGTGGGCGTGAACTCGTTCCAAGGCAGGATAGTGAATGACACTCCCGAAGGCTGGACCTATGAGTTTACCTACAACGACTATATGCGCTTCGTGGATATGGGTGTAGGTCTCGGCACTAAGTACAACGACGTGGATAGCGCACGAAAAGCCAACTACTCCCGTCGCTACGTCCGTTCATGGAAACGTTATGGTGCAGGTCGTTCTCAGCGTCCTGCCATCATGATGGAGCTGCGACATCTGAAATCGCGTATGCAAAACTATCTCGTTGACTTCTATGGCTATCAGGGCGAGGCTCATATAATTAAGGCTTTTGAGGATTCAGACATCCATATCACTCTCTAACAACACAAAACAGCAAAACAATGGCAACACAAAAATTAGCAAAAGTAGTAATCACGGCCAATGCTTCTACAGCCAAGAAGGTATTGGAAGAAATTGATGCTCTTGTGCAAAAATATACTGCCGACATTCAGAAGATGATAGCCGCAGGTCAGGCTAATACGGCTGAATGCAAGAAGGCAGAGAGCACATTGAAGGCTCTTTCTCAAGTGCAGCGCGACAATATCGAGGACACAAAACGATTGGGCGAGGTGGTGCAAGACCTTACCAACACCAAGCTCCGCGACCTGCGCCGTGCTATGGGTTCGGGCAAGGCGGCTCTCGCAGGGCTCACTGGCTCGGATGCCGACCTGAAGAAGGCAGAGCAGATACGCAATGAAATGAAACAGGTGGGCGACCAAATGCGCCTTATCGAAGGTCAGTACGTTAAAATTCCCGATGGTCTAAAGAATATAAAGAATCAGTCGGACCAATGGCTCGACAAGGCCATCAAGCAGCAGCGCGACCTTGTAGGATCCTTGGAGAAATCGGATGCGTCGTATCAGCAGAACCTCGCCACTCTGAAGCTGTTGGAGGCAGAGGAAGATAGACGTAAGGGAAAGATGTCTGTATCAGAAGCACGTCAGACCGTGAGCAATAGCAATGCTTCGGCATCTGATTTGCGTCGGGCAAAGACTACTCTTACTGAGGCTCGCGATAAGACTGCCCTTAACAATACTGGAGAAATAGACAAATATAACAGCGAACTTCAGGAGATAGAAAAGCGACTGGAGGCTGTGTCGGGTAAAGCGCAAAAGGCTTCGATGAGTTGGAAGCAGATGAAGCAGGTGTTGGCTGAACCAAACAAGGCTTCGGGCGAGGACATCAAGCGCATAATGGAGGTCATTGCCCAGAAGATACAGCAGCTCCCTGCTGGCAACAAGTATGTAGCTACGCTCCGCCGTCAATACGCCATGCTTGAACAGACGCTCAAAGGTACTCGCATGTCGCAGAGCGCCCTTAACGACATTCTCACTCGCAGCAAGCAAGGAAAGGCTTCCATCGATGAGCTGCGCCGTGCCTACAAGCAATTAGAGGACGAGCTAAACCAACTTAACACTAAGAGTAAAGAGTTTGCCGATAAACAGAAGTCAATGAAAGATCTCAAGAAGAATATCGACGAGGTGACTGGCGCGGCAAAAAAGCAGGGAGGCGCATGGCAGACAGCGTTGAAGAACCTTACGGCGTACGTGGGCTTGTTTTCCGTGTTCAACAAGGTGAAAGATCTCGTTACGGATGCCATCAAGAAGAACTTTGAGTATTCAGGTTCGTTGACTGATATTCGTAAAGTTTCGGGTTTGACGATGGAGCAGGTAAGACAACTATCTACCGAACTGGCCAAAATTGACACCAGAACAAGCCTGAATAGCTTGACACAGCTCGCTTACGAAGGTTCTAAGCTTGGCATGTCAAAATATGGTGTTGAAGGTTTGGCGAGTTTCGTAAAGGCGGCCGACAAGATAAATGTTGCCATTGGTGAGGAAATGGGCGAGGAAGCGTTGCCGGCACTCTCTAAAATGGTGGAGGTGATGGGTCTTATCCCGAAGATGGGTATTGATAAGGCCATGGAGGCTACGGGTTCTGCCATGTTTAAGTTGTCTTCTACGAGCACATCTACCTCTAACGATATTGTGGAGTTCGCCAAGCGACTGACCGGTGTTGCCCGTACTGCAGGTATCACTACCGACCAGTTGTTGGCTCTCGGTTCGGCAAGTTCATCTATGATGCTGATGCCGGAGGTGGCTTCTACCGCTATGGGTAAGTTTATTGTGGCTTTGCAGAAAAACCACAACCTTATAGCTAAAGAACTCGGCATCCCAGACGAGACCATCAAGAATCTCTATGCGTCGGGACATGCTATGGACGCTATTGTGCTTGTGCTTGAAAAGATGCGCGACAAGGGCAACATGAACGCTCTCGGCGGCATATTCAAAGACCTGGGTTCTGACGGTCAGCGACTCGTCACCGCTATGGTTACGATGTCGAAGAACGTGGATATGCTCAAGGATCATCTCTACGAGTCGAAAGAGGTTTTCGATGAAGCAACCGCCGTTACCAACGAGTATAACATGCAGCAGCAGTCGGCTATCGGCATCCTTGAACGTGCCAATAACCTTTGGGAGAAGGCGTTTGTCAATCCTGATGGTGTGGATGCCGTAAAAGACATGGCACAGTGGTGGTATGAAATGTCGATGACGATGACAAACAGTCCGTTGTTGAAAGGAACGCTTCAAGTTGCTTTGCAGGCGATTCTTATTGCATTAAAGGCCGTTGCCACGTTATTGCCGGTTATAATAGGTTATATGGCTTCCCAGGGAATTTATTCAGGCTTATTACTTATTAAGAATTTTGGAGCAGCCCTTGGCTCGGCAGTAACGCAGATATATGCGTATGTCACGGCCGCCCGTACTGCTACTGCGGCACAGACTGGTCTTAATTCTGCAATGAAGTTAAATCCATGGATAGCTCTTGCAAGTATAATCGTCGCTGTCGCTGGAGCTGTGTATGGATATGCACAGCAAGCAAAAGAAGCAGCAAAGGCAGAAATGGAGGCGGCTAAGAGAGCTAACGAGTGGAAGAATAATATGAAGATAGCACAGAGTGAAACTGATACTACAACTCGAAAACTGCACTCCTATAAAGTTGCCATGGAAAAGTTGAATTTGTCGCAAGCAGAGCGCCGTCGGCAAATTTCACAATTCAACAGAGACTTCCGTCCGTATATCTCTAAGCTCGGTATAGAAATCAAAAGTGTCGATGACCTTCGTAAAAACTACAAAGCTCTTGCCGGAGAAATCCAGCGTGCCACATATTATCGTCTACGTGAAAAAGCAAAAGAAGATGCTATGCCAAAATTCCAGATGGATAGGTTAAACGCGGAGAATCGAATCAAGAACGCATTGAAGCCTTTCCAATCTCGTGGAAGCGGATTTACTTCTAAGGGAATAATGGAAATGTTTGCAAAGGGTGCAAATGCAAACTGGATCTATCGACAAATAATTAAAGGTGATAGAACTAACGTAGATGATAAGGGAATTAATTTCGAGGGCACAACTGGACGTTTTTCTTATACTTCAAAAAGTGGAGCAACCTGGAGCGGAAGTAATCAAGAATTGTTGTCGGCTTTGCGCCATTATCAGAATGCGACTTATCGTGAACGTAATAAAGAAAAGGAGATAAATGATTATTTTAGAGATTTTGTTCCGGAGGGTTATCATCCTTGGGTAGATGATGAGGTTGGTACCCTCGAAAACAACGCTCCCGAAAACAACGCTACCAGTGGATCAGGCAGTAATCCTAACCATGACGAAAAGAATATTGCAAAAGACCGTGCTAATGCGCTTATTGCCAATATCAAGGCTTTCTATGAGGAACAAATGCGCAAATACCTGGAATGGGTGGCGCAAATGAACGCCGATGGAGAGAAGATTAGCGAAGGTCAGCAGAAAGAGCAGTTGGATTATCTGCAATCGCAGATGGATCGTGCTCTTGGCACGGCTCGACAGTCTATTACCAATCTTGGTGATGGTTGGAAACAGTTCTATTCCCACATGGACGAGGATGTAATGGTGTTCGATGATGAAACTTCTAAGCAACTGCTTGAATCAATAGGTAAAGCGGATGTTGGCGAACTTCACAAATTATTTTCTAAATTATCGGACGACCTCTCTCGCGAAAACAACAAAACTCTTGCCGAGAATCTTGGTGCTTTGCTCGACCAGATATTTGCCAATGGTTCTAAGGAATTGCGTGAGGCAGCAGAGAAGTTGCTTGCTCGTCAACGTGAAATACAGAATATTTTGAATGAACATGACTATACGGGTGCTGTTGACCGCAATACTCGCAGTAATTTTGACCGCTTAGGTTTTCTCCAACCGGCCAAGGATATTCGTTCTGACTCTCCTGAAGGTCTTGAAAAGATGAATACTGCTTTCGATAAGTTGACTACTAAGGCGCGTGAGTCTATTACCGTATTATATAGTCTTAATCCGGAGAGTGAGAGTTTTCAGAATCAGTTCCTTCAGTTCTTGTCAGTAGCTAACGAAGGCTTTGATTTCTCAAAGCTTAAAGTCCAAGACCTCAAAGCTCTTTATCTCGAACTGATAAAGTACAACGACGATTTTGCCGCAGCAGAGAAGAAACAGTATGATGACGCTAAGAGAATTACCGATTTTCTTTGGAAACGTAACGAGCGCAATATTGCCCAACAGGATAAGTCGCGCAAGATGCAGAACGAAAGCAAGATGTTCGGCAAGCGCACAAACCTTCTCTCTAATCTCGGTCTTGCCGACCTTACAGCCGACCCTGAGATAGAATTGATGAAGGCTCGTATGCAAGCTGCTGAAGACTATTACGCTTTTGTTGAACGCAACACAAAGAACAAACAACTTATCGACGAGGCAGAACATGCCCGTCAGGAAGCCGAGCTTGCTTATGTCAATCAGATGGCAACGGCAATGAAGTCGCGTCTCTCGCAGATGAAGGAACTCGTGCAGCCCATCGAGGATTTCGGTGCTGCCGTAGGACAGGCTCTTGCCGAGATGCGCTATGATGCCGAGAGCGCAAACGACGCTATCAAGTCTGCCCTCAAGTCTATGCTTGAATCCTGGGGCAAAATGGCTCTCAACGATGTCAACACACAGATGTGGAAAGCCATCAACGATGCAGCCGCCAAACGGGGTAAGGACAAAGCGCAGCCTGGCATTGATGCGGCACGTGCCAATGCAAAAGCCAACTATACAGACTTCAATGGCATCGACTGGCATAATTTCGGCACTGAGTCTAATCCCTTATGGGTGCGTTGGACTGGCGACCATTACGAGAATAAATCGGGTGATACAGTCTATACAAAGGAAGATGGTACGCCGCTGCCTAATCCAAATGGTAGCGTCCCTCAGTCTAACGAGCCTCCAGCCGCATGGAAAAAGCGTCATCCCGACGGAACAATTGACGACTATAACAAGGAAATTAAAAGCCTTGGCGGTCAGGTGGGCGCGTCGATGGCAGACCAGACGGGTTCTGCTGTGGCGGGTGCCGTTACTGGCAATAGTGGTCTTGGCGATGCTGCCACTGGCATTGTCATGAGTGGCGCGGACGCTCTTCTTAACGCTCAGATTAAAAAACCTTCAAAGAGCGAAAAAGAAAAGAAGAAGCAACTCAAGGAAGAGAATAAACATCAAAAAGACCTTACCAAGGAAACAAAGAAAGGTCTCTCTGACCGTGAGAAGGCTACCGACAAGGGAGTTAAGAATATCACGAAGACAACCGAGCAAGGTAATGACGAGCAAAGCAAGGGTACGGAAATAGCTCAGCAGACTATTTTCAACGCAACCGACGCTACTCTTAACGCTACGCTCACAGCCAAGCAGAAGAATAACGATGAAACCATAAAGTCAGATGCGGCACGTACCGAAAGCGAAGTAACGTTTTCTATTGCTGGAGCGATGGCGAAGTGCTTTGAGTTCCTGGGTCCTATCGCTGGTCCAATTGCGGCTGCTGTGGTGATGTCAACTCTTATGGGCTTGCTCCAGTGGGCTTTAAGCTCGGCTTTGGGTGGAGGAAAGAAGAAAAACTCTGCCAAAGGTCCTAATACCAAGGTTGTATCAGGTATGCTCACCTACGACTCCGGCAACGTGCAAGACCTCCGTCCGTTCGTCAGCAATGATGGTAGCCTCTATTGGGCAACCGAGGACAACAAGCCTCACGATGGCGTATCGCTTCTCACGCATCCTACCGCCACCACCATCAACGGACAACCGTCCTTGGTGTCCGAGAATGGTCCAGAACTTGTAATCGGACGCGAGACAACCCATGCAATGATGATGAACAATCCGCAACTTCTAAAAGCCCTCGTCAACTACGACCGCAACTATTCTGGTCGCCGCGCCTACGACAACGGCAACATTGCGGAATCATCCGCCACAATCGCCCCACAATCGTCCACAACCGACGAAACGGTGTTGGCGCAAGCAAATACAAGCATCGCGCTCCTGCAAGCCGTAAACACGCTCCTGCAACGTTTGGAGCAGCCTATCGAAGCCAAGATAGACATGTACGGACGTGGCAAACTCTACGACAGCATGACAAAGGCTAATCAGTTTATGAAGAACAAGTAGCCTTGTGCAACAAGCAGTCCGCGCCAAGCGGACTGCGATACATATCTTTCGCAAGCAATCTCTTGCGCAGCAAGGCATATATCCTCAAGTAACAAGGCATATTTTACGTTGGTAAGGCATTTATTAGGTCGTTGCGCCGTTAGGCGTGGCGACCTTTTTCTATCATTTTCTATTCTTTCTCTTCCCGGAAAGAATAAACTTCTGTCCCCAAAAGTCCAAAACCACGAATTTTCGTAACTAACTAATAATCATGGATTTTATCTAAAGTCTACCCTTCAAAAGTCCAAAAATCTACTAATCAAGGCTACTACCTTATATAAATTTCGCCAATTTTCTTTCTCTCCTATTTTCAAAACTCCCGAACTCTAATAAAATAGTTAGTAGCATTAACGCCTATGGCGTAAATATTTGACATTTAATAAGTTGTAAGATGTGGATAAGAGCAAATGCGACTGAAAACAGGCTAAAAAAAATGCCTTATTTCTACTATTCTTTATATATTTTTGTTCTTTACGCTCGTATAAGTATATAAAAAATTACCCCATTTTTAAACTTTTAATAGATAAGTAGCGGAAAATCAGAAAGTTAAATCACTTTTTGAAAAATTCATTGGGTGGTCATGAGGTGGATTCCGGGTGGACAGCAGAAGCATTCTTCAAAATCATAGACTTTTCATTTTTCAGCATTCTCTGTAAAAATGGTCTCAAAGTCTAAAAATAGGACTTTTATAAACCAAAAAGTCCAAACTTTGTTTAAGGAGTTTAATATAGGGATTATTTGCATAATTTTTATTCAGAAACTATCAAATAAGAGTTATAAATGTTAAATATATATAGGACACTCCAAATATTAATTAAAATAATTGTAGGTGTAACATATATTTTTTAACTTTGTAGACCAAAAGTTGAAATGTTAACTTAATATATATATATATAATGTAATATGTTCGACGAGATATGTTCCATCTACAGAGATGCGAAAGACAACAACGGTAAGTTTGTTGATCGTGAGACTGGCGAGTGCATTCAGCAGATGTCTATCCGCGAGTTCTGTCTTACGGATCGATGGAAGCCGTATGTGCAGCACCTTCGCGCTATGCGCAAGGAGTATGGCAGTAAGGCAAAGATGATGCAGGAGTACATCGACACCAAGAAGCATTTGCCTGGGGCTACTCTTAGCGGATTGTTCGCCCTCTATGAGGACGACAGCCTAACACATCCAGGGCAGCGGGTAATGGTGAGTCGTCGGGAGACCCATCTAAAGCAACATACAGGCTGGCTCGCCATCGACATCGACTTCGACGACAACAAACACCTTGCTCAGTTTAATAATGTGCGTTTTGTATGCCAATATCGCCCTGAGATAGCCTTGCTGATGCGGTCGTGCTCCGGCAGTGGATATTTCGGTCTTGTGCGCTTGGCTTATCCAGATAGGCATAAAGACCAGTTTAAGGCCCTGTTGAAGGATTATGCTGCTTGTGGCATTACGCTCGATAGTTCGTGCGGCAATATAGGTCGTGTACGTTTTGCGTCATGGGATGATCCTGAGCATATATATATCAATGAGAAGGCAACTGTCTATACGGGACTGAACGACCAAGTGACAATGCCTCTGCCTTTGTCTCGCTCACATCATTCATCTTATGTGGAAACTCGCAAAGGATCTTCAGCGAAGAATGGTGTTGTTATTGGCGACTGGCACAATGATACCCCCGAAATAGTTTACCGTAAGGTGAAACGACTTGTTGAGAAGGTAGAGCAACAGCATGTAGATTTGATGGCAGGACCCGAAGGTGGATATATAGAGTGGGTGTATTGTGGAATGTCTCTCTATCATCTGGTAGGGCAGGATGGTTACGACTTCTGGAAGCGTGTATCGCGATTCCGTCCGGCGGATTCTACTTGCGGACACCATGAGAGCGACTTCGCTAAGAGGTGGTCGTCGTTTGCCAACTACTCGAATACAATAAATTTCTTCTTCAAGCAGTGTAAGGATAAACACATCACATTGACGAGGGATGATTTGTTGGAGATATACGGATGAAGAACCTAAAATTTCAACAAAAACGATATATGAAACTAATAACAATTACTGGTCCGAGTGGCGCAGGCAAGGACACTGTGGCTCGGATGCTGTCTGATCTGGGCGGCTATAAAGTGATATGTTCTTATACTACTCGTCCGAAGCGTGAAGGCGAGATTGACGGAGTGGAGCATCACTTTGTGGAGAAGTGTGACGTGCCACACGACAAGATGCTGGCTTACACGCAATATGGCGGTTATGAGTATTGGACCACCATAGAGCAGGTGGGCGACAAGGCTATCTATGTTATCGACGAAGACGGTCTGAAGTCGCTTTGCAAGAAGTTCCCCGACATAGAGCTATTCAAGATTTGCGTGTCGGCACATGAAAAGACTCGTCTATATCGTGGAGTCTCTAAAGAGCGCATAGCAAGGGATAAAACTCGAAAGCTATTGCCTTTACCATTCTATGATTATGTGGTTTTTAACAATTTCTCTGTCGAGCAACTTTTTAAAACACTACAGAAAGTAAAATACAACTTTTTGTGATATGTATTGAAACAATAAACTAAAATTTTCGTATAATGAAATTTATAGAACCAACCGTAGAGTGGTGGAAACAAAAAAATATAGTTCAGCATATCGCCAGAGTAGGCAGAATATGCTACAAGGCAAAGGGGAAACAGCCTGACGAAAAAATGTCGGAAGCTGAAAAGGATAAGTTTATCCATGAGCGTGATAAAGCTCGTTGCATAGGCTTCTGGGAGAGCGGTCATCGCTCTATGTATCGACATGGCTCATGCTATTTCTTTATTTCCTCGGATAGAAGTCTGCCTAATTACCTTTGGGCACATCTAAGTTCTTCGCCATTTATTGAATACGCTTCTAAGGATCATAAGGTATGGATAAGTACCAACGCGCAATTTTTTGGTGAGCATAGTCATTTATTTCATTTATTGCAAAAATATGCTATTTCTGAAGCTGATTTTATCGAGAAAATTAAAAAGTATGATTGCGAGGATGCTTATTGGCTACTCCGCATGACGTTTGTTGTGACTACGCAGATAAGTACTTCTCGTGAGCTGAACCGTACTTCGCCCAACTGTATTGCCGAACAGAGCACTCGCTATTGTAACCTTGAAAATAAGGGTGGTGTACAGATTGTACGTCCGCATTGGTATTTTAGTAGAAGTCGTTGGCAGAAGTTTGTATATCGTATGGTTTGCCGAGTCAGCGAGTGGGGATATAACCGATTACTGAAATCGGGATTAAAGCCCGAAGACGCACGAGGTGTATTGCCTCTTGATACTTACACCGTAGTGGCTTACACATATTCTTTGGCTGAATGGAAAAATATTCTCAACCTGCGTTATCATGCTGCTACTGGTACTCCTCATCCTAACGCTTATTGCATAGCAGAGCGGATACGTCATATGATTTTAATGCGTATGCGCCAACATCAATCAGATTTTGACATTTAATTAAATAAACATTATGGAAAATTTAACATTAAACGAATATCAGGAGAAGGCAATGACTACTTGCATGCCTACATGTAAAAATATTGCCTATATGTCAATGAACTTATGTGGTGAGACAGGAGAGCTTCACTCTAAGCTCGCCAAGGCTATCCGCAAAGGTAAGCTGTTCATCGGCACGAGCGACCGTGATGAGAACGGTGAGCGCATAATGACACAGACTTTCCATGGCATGACAGAACAGGAAATGGATGACATAAAAAAGGAATGTGGCGATGTTATGTGGCAGATGGCTGGCGTATGTACGGTGCTCGGTTTCAGTCTTGAGGAAGTCTGTCTTCAGAATCTCGAAAAACTTCAGTCATGCGCACATCGTGGTTTGATTGATGGCGACGGAGATAATCGCTAATTTTGTAATAATAAGTATTCTTATGATAAATAGTTAAGATTATGTCTAAGAAAAAGGCTACTCCACAACAGGTGACAAAAACGCTTATGCAACCTGCGATATATCGTTTCAACTTCAAGGAAGTTCCAGTTGATAAGTATATGTCTGCGCTCAAAGAAGTTTTCTACAATCCTAATTTCGTAGAGCTTGCTGAAAAGCGCAATGCCCTTGGTAAGTCTGCAGATCGTTTACGTCCTGGTTCAAGTGAATTGCAAAATATTACTCAAGCCATTATCCAGCGCGACCGTAAGTTGGCAGATATGGTATTTTCGGCTTTGGTTCAAGCCAATCTGAATGCCGACGAGTCATACGATTTTTTGTCGTTTCCTACTCTGTTGAAATATTATGTTGACTATTCTCGCGAAGGAATGAAGGCTAAGGTAGCTGCATTATCGACCAATCTTGATAAGATGACATTTTGTGCAGATTTACTGGAGTCGATACTCATAGATGTAAAGGCTGATATGCGCGATATATTTAATGGAAGGGTAGAGTTTCAACAGTTTGATGCAGTAGCCCATGTGTTGACCCAGCTACGTGGCTTCTTTAATTCTACTCGCTCCAAGACCTTTGATTCTGAGGAAGGAAAACTTTATGTTGACTATTCCGACTCTATCAACGCATATCTTGATAAGCGCATCAAAACCTACAGTCAGAAATATCGTAAGTTGCATCCTGCAGTGCCTGTTTATACAGAAGAAGAAATGCTTGAAGCTCTAAACCTGTTTTTCGGCACCAACAAGCATTTTGGAGAAAAGTTTATCAAGCGCAACGATACTGGAGGTATATATATTGACGCTGTAGCTTTGGCTTTTAATCTGAATGAAGAGCAAACCAAGAAACTTGATAAGGTTGTTGTGAACTCAGACAAAAAAACAGCTTCGGACGATACTTTGCGTTATTGTTTTGATGTCACTGATGCCATTATGAGAGAATATTCTGCCCACATTAATAAGTAAACCGTTATGCCTAACATTTATCTTCGCCTACCCACCAGCCGTTGCCAGTTTTTCCGCAATCGAGACCCGAAGCACGTGCTTGCTAAGGATGAGCCGTTGGTGTTTAGTGTTTATTCGTCTGAATACTTCGTCATGCGCAGTTCGTTGACTA